>JFJP01037730.1_pt1 | contig 23502 bp, 19 predicted proteins | sample 431651 | NCBI WGS metagenome assembly JFJP01 (sample SAMN02602958, study PRJNA72255) | Microbial mat metagenome, whole genome shotgun sequencing project. | biome: fresh water; feature: sink hole; material: water; isolation source: purple microbial (photo- and chemosynthetic) mats found in...
AAAACGCCTGATTTGGCTAAAAAAAGGACCTGTCTTGATAGACAGATCCTCACAGATATCATTGGTAGCCCGTAGGGGTTCACGTTTTTTTCAGTGACCAACAGACTAGACTCATATGAATATCTCTATTTTGCGGTTAATTTTTGTTGTGATATCACACTAATATTTGGTAACTTTGCTAATTATTTTGATTAATTAAGTTTATGATAATCTTTACTATAGTTTCTCTTTCATTTGGATTAGATAAAGCAATCATAAGCACTATTGCAACCAATGCATTATCATCAAGTATTCTAGAACCATCTTTCTTATATAGAATTCCATAAATGTCCATAAACCATAAAAATATAGATGCAGCAATGCGTTTGTTCCCATCATAAAAAGCATGGTCCTTCACAATAAAATAAAGAAGATTTGCAGCTTTTTCTTCAATGGATGGATAAACCTCTTCTCCGAATGCAGTTTGATAAATCGCATTTAATGCACCGTGAAAGGAATTATCTTTTTCTTTACCGAACCATTGTGTTTTTCCATAATCAGGCAATCCTCTTATTTCATTGATTGCATCTTCATATTCTAGCTTTATTTTCTTATCGTCTTTTGTAATATTTGTGATTGTTAGTGATTGATGATCGTACTTATCTAAAGTTTCAAGTGCATAAGCATATTTTGATATGATATGGAGTAAACTTTTTGATTCTTCGGATTCAAGTTCTTTTCGCTCAATTAAATCAGCAATAAGTTTTACTGAGTTTGCAAAAGTTATATAATACTCTCGATTCCTTGTAAGTTTTTCTTGATCAATCGCATATCCTTTATAGATATATTCTTTAAGAATTTGATTTGCCCATTTTCGAAAAGTAATTCCACGTTTTGACTTAACTCTATACCCTGTAGATATTACGACATCAAGGTTATAGACTTTTATTTTTCTTGTAACACTTCTTTTTCCTTCTAATCGAACTTCCGAGGATTCCTCGATAGTTGAATTCATTTCCAACTCATTTTCCTTATATATGTTATTAATATGGAGACTAATATTATCAACGCTAACATCAAAAAGAACACTCATCTGCTTTTGAGTCAACCAAACTGTATCCTTTTCAGAATCAACCTTAACATCTATTTCAAGATTACCATCTCGAAATGCTATGACACTTCTCTCCTTAGAAATATGATTCATTTTTATTTACCATACTTAGCTTTCATTTCATTTAAGAAAAGTGTACCAACAACCTTTGGATTAGATCGATCTATATCTTTAAGCGAATCATTGATGAGTTCAATTATTTGTCTTTTAGCAATCTCTTTTTCGTAAACATCAATACTCATAATGACCATTGAACCATATCCGTTTTTAGTCACAAATACGGGTTCATTACTTTCTTCAACATATTTGGAAATAGTAGCGGTATTCTTGAGTTCTCTGATTGGTATAATACGCGGCATAGTATTGCCCTCCATTTATCGTGGCTTTTTTATACCATAATTATACCATTTAAACATAACTCATGCAAAACTTATATTTGATTATGACTTATACAACTTATCTTGCCAACCATCCGCCATCAACGGCAAGTGTATAACCATTGATATATGTTGCGTTCTCACTGACAAGGAAAACAACGGCTCCAGCAACATCTTGTGGAGTACCCCATCTAGAAGCGGGGATTCTTTCTAAAATTTCTCCAGCGCGTTTCTCATCGTCTCTAATGGCGGCTGTATTATTCGTTGCCATATATCCTGGCGCAATTGCATTGACGTTGATATTATATTTGGCCCATTCATTTGCCAAAGCCATTGTGACGCCTTTTACAGCGGATTTAGAAGCTGTATAAGAAGGAACACGAATACCACCTTGGTAAGAAAGCATTGAGGCAATGTTCACAATTTTTCCACCGGTATTTTGTTTCACAAATTGACTTGCAATCGCTTGAGAGAAGAAAAATACGGTTTTGATGTTGATATTCATCACATCATCCCAATTTTTCTCACTGAAATTAATAGCATCTTCTCTTCGAATAATTCCTGCGTTATTCACAAGAATATCCACATGTCCAAAATGATCAACTGCTTTTTGAACTAGGTCTTTTAAACCTTCAGGATGAATATGAATTAAATCTGTTTGAAGTCCTAAAAATTGACGACCCAATGCCTGCACAGCTTTTTCTGTATCAGTCATCACAACATAATCGATTCCAACAATGTCCGCACCAGCTTCAGCGAGTCCAAATGCCATACCTTGTCCTAGTCCAGTGGAGGCTCCGGTGACAATTGCAACTTTCCCTTTTAAACTAAATTTATCTAATATTGACATTTATAATCCTCCTATAACAAATCAGACATCTTGATAAAGTCCATATCATCGAATGTTTTATTTTCTCCACACATTCCCCAAATAAAGGTATAATCTGAAGTTCCTACTCCCGAATGAATAGACCAACTAGGTGAGATAACAGCTTGTTCGTTTTTCACAACCAAGTGTCTGGTTTCTAGTGGTTGACCCATTAAATGAAACACTCTCGTGTCTTCTGCCATATTGAAGTAAAAATAAACTTCCATTCTTCTTTCATGAGTATGGCAAGGCATGGTATTCCATACGCTTCCTTTATTTAATACAGTCAATCCCATAACTAGTTGACAGGATTCACAAACAGCTGGATGAACATACTGATAAATCGTTCTTTCGTTTAAAGTAGACGGAGAACCCATTTTTTTAGGATTTGCTGTTTCAAAAGCGATGTGAACAGTTGGATAAGTTTTGTGAGCAGGTGAACTGAGCATATAGAATTTTGCGGGTTTTTTTGAGTCTTTGGAATGAAAACTAACATTTTGTGCTCCAGCGCCTACATAAAGTCCATCCCAAGATGACATATCATATCTTTTCCCATTAACAATAACGAAGCCTAAGCCACCAATATTGATAACGCCAAGTTCTCTTCTTTCCAAGAAGAAATCTGTTCCTAAATCTTTTGAAACGGGAAGAGATAGGCAATCCTTCACAGGAAGTATACCTCCAGCAATAATGCGGTCATGGTGTGAATAAGTTAAAAGAATATCGTCACTAACAAATAATGTATCGATAAGATATCTTTCTCTAAGTAAAGTAGTATCATATTTTTTGGAATCTTCTGGATGGTTATTGTAACTAACATTCATCTTCATAATGTTTCTCCTCATAATTTATCATTTTAAATTTTTTATTTATCTTTGAACTCTTCCAAAGGAATCTCCTTCAGCTAAAAAAATAACGTCAGACTCACTCACTAGATTGAAATCGCCAGTAATGGTGTGTTTCAAAGCGCTAGCAGCGACGGCAAATTCAATTGCTTTTTGTTTTTCAAGTGTTAATAACCCGTGAATCAGACCGCCAGAAAAAGCATCTCCGCTGCCAACACGGTCAACAATCGGTTCAATTTCATAATGTTTTGATTGGAAAAAATCAACTCCATCATAAAGAAGAGCACTCCATCCATTTTTGGATGCGGAGAAAGATTCTCTTAAAGTGGTTGCGACCACTTTGAATTTAAATGTTTCTTGAAGTTCTTTTAATAATTGTTTGTAATTATCTACACCGATTTTTCCTGAAGAAACATCTGTATTCTTTGGTGCAAAGCCAAGAGATAAGTCTGCATCTTCTTCATTGCCTATACAAACATCTACATATTGCATCAAATCTCTCATGACAACTTGAGCTTCAAGAGGCGTCCATAATTTTTTGCGATAGTTTAAATCAACAGAGACAGTGACACCATGTTTTTTTGCATTAATACAAGCTATTTTTGTCAATTCAGCTGCTTTTTTACTAATGGCAGGTGTAATTCCTGACCAATGAAACCAGTCTGCTCTTTCAAAAATCTTATCAAAATCAAATTCAGATGGATTTGCTAAAGCAATTGCGCTATTGCTCCTGTCATAAATGACTTTAGAAGGACGCATGCTTGCTCCCGTTTCTAAAAAATATATACCTATTCTGTCTCCGCCTCTTACAATGGAATCAGTATCTACGCCATATTGTCTTAGTCTATTGACAGCACTTTGTCCAATTTCGTGTTTTGGAAGTTTACTTACAAATACTGCATGATGGCCATAATTTGCAAGACTGACTGCAACATTCGCTTCTCCACCACCATAAACAACATCAAACGAGTTGGATTGTACAAGTTTTTGACTGTTACTTGTCGACAAACGCAACATGATTTCTCCTAATGTAACTATTTTCGCCATATTGCCCTCCATTTAAAAATATCCATCATTGAGGATTCAACAATTTGTTGAATTCTTGTTATTTTTTTATTCTTGCTTCTTGAATTGCTTTCACAAATGCTTCTGCATTTCTAGTCACAGCTGCATAGTCACCTGTTTTAGCTGGACCAGTTAATTCGGATCCAACCCCCACTGCAACAACACCATTCGCAAACCAATCTTTTACGTTTTCAATACTTACTCCACCTGTAGGCATAATATTTGCTTGAGGTAGAGGACCTTTGACAGCTTTCACATAACTTGGCCCAAAAGCACTACCTGGGAATAACTTGATGACATCACAACCTGCTTCCATTGCTTTTAACATTTCTGTGATAGTCAAACATCCAGGCATATAAGGAACTTGATATCTGTTACATAATTTTGCGATTTCCAAATCAAAGTTGGGACCGACTATAAATCTCGCGCCAGCAAGAATTGCAATTCTTGTAGTTTCGCTGTCTAAAACGGTACCTGCACCTACGATTAGCTCGTCTTTTGAGAATTTTTGAACTAGTGCTTCAATGACTTTTGTAGCACCAGGAACAGTAAAAGTAACTTCAATGGCAGGAATACCACCCTTCATACAAGCTTCTGATATGTTAATAGCGGTTTCAATATTATCGGCGCGAACAACTGCAACAATTCCAGTTTGTGCTATTCGATTAAGTATTTCTGTTTTTATCATAATTTAAACTTCCTCTCACAACAACGATAATATAAAATGTTTTTTTCATACTAGTAAATGAATATGTTTTCTAGAAAGGGTTAAGGTTTGTGATTTTGAATGCTGACTAAATTATAATTTATCGTTTTCCATTCACTATTTTTTTTGTCAAAATTAAAACTTTTAATGGTTGATTCAATTACTTGCATTTGGACATATTTATTATATATCTCTGAAATATTTTATATCTCGTATCATATATTATTCGATTGAATTCATATATTTTTCGTTATTTAATTGAATCAATTTTATGAGTTCGTAGACAAAACAAATCGAAGAAAGTCTTTGATTCCCTCGCAATATCTATGTTTACTAGGTGATTCCAGCGGGTTTTCATGATATCTTCGACATCCACCACTACAAAGCCAAAACAATTCGCATGTGCAACAAGAAGAATTTGTTTTCAATGATTGAAGCAAGAAAAATTTCATCGTCTCTGACCGTACCATATCATTCAATGACTGAAACATTATATTTCCTAAAGAATATGTTTGAATACTGTAAAAGTCACAAGGGTAGACAGTTCCGTCCGCTTCGATAACGAGATTGTCATAACACAATCCGGATAGACCACATTGTTCAATGCTATGTCCTTTCATCTTGGACAATAAATTATCAAAGTAACGAATATGTACTGAATGTCCATTCGCTCGATCGTTTGTGTAAAGTTTCCAAAGTGTTTTGTGAAACGAAGAGTAGTCTTTTTGTGTCAATGCATAAGGCATTGAAAATAGTTGAGAATATAATGGTTCAATGACTGGGATAAATTGCATATATTCAATTTGAAGACTTCTAAAATGATGATAGATTTCTTCGATGTGTGGTGCGCTTTGGTGTGTGATAACCGTTAAGACGTTGTACGGAACATCAAATTCCTGTAACAGTTTCAAAGCCCGTATGCCCTGATTGTAAGAAGATTCTCCACTGATTGCTTTGCGATGAAAATCATGCATAGTACGGTCCCCATCCAGTGACAAACCAATAAGAAATTTGTTTTGCTTGAAAAAGCTAATATGCTTTTCGGTAAGCAGTGAGCCATTGGTTTGAATCGTGTAACATATGTCGGAATGACGCTTGTTCCTTTGAAAAACATACGTTGTAAACTCTTCATAATATGATATTGGTGCAAGTAATGGTTCTCCGCCCTGAAAACCAAAAGTGATTGGTTCTCCATCGGACAACACTAACGCTTCATCGATTAGGCGCTCCATCACCTTCGAATCCATAATCTGTCTTTTCTTCCCATTTTGATGGTTCGCAATATCCTTATAAAAACAATAATCACAATCAAGGTTGCATAAGGATGATGCTGGTTTAATGAGAAAATTATAGGCCTTGCTCATGTTTCTCCATCGCCTGATACCGGTCAATTTTCGCCCGCATGATGTTGTCGTAACGGATAATCAAACCATCTTTGTTTGCGATTAACCAATCTCGTAGACGGCCGAGCATGTGGATACACCGTTTTGAAAACGCATTATCGCCGACGAGATTGACTTTTTCATAGGGATCAGTTTCTAAATCATAGAGTTCGTCGATTTCGCCAACATGAAAAACAAATTTATATCTTGCATCTCGAATCATTCGTTGCGTATATGATAGGAAGTCAAGACCGCTCGATTCAGAAACGACATAGTCGCGCCATGGCTCACCTTCAAAGATTCGCATCAAGGACTTTCCGTCACGTTCGGAAATTGAACGGTCTACTCCCGCCAAATCGAGGATTGTCGAATACAAGTCACATGTTTGAACCAATTCTTTCTGCCGACGAGGTCCAATTCCAGGTACCTTCATATACAGAGGGATATGAATCGTTTCTTCGTACATATCAAGCCCTTTGTCAGTCAGTCCTCCGTGTACTCCTAAAGTTTCGCCGTGATCCGCACTGAACACAATCACTAAATCGTCGTAAATGTCCGCTGTTTTCATCGCATCAATCAAACGACCGATTTCAAAATCAATTTGCGTGACTGCAGCATAGTAGTATTTGACAAATTCTTGGATTCTATCCCAGTCTCCATTCATACTGCGTTCGACATTGTGAATCATTGGTAATTGTCCTGTGTTTTGCCAGAACGTTTCCCAAGGATTGAGTTTGAGGTCCCTGTATTGATCAAGAATTTCGGTTGGAACATAATAAGGCTCGTGTGGTTGCCAAAAATTAATCATGTAATAAAATGAACGATCCCTACTAGCGAACTCTAAAATTTTTTCAATTGCCTGATCTACCAGAAAATGCGGTACTGTGGTTTCAATACCGGAAATTATTTCAGCTGTGTGAGGATATTCTTGGTTTGTTACTTTGAATTCATAACGTTTGCCTTTATTGCGCAAATAGGAATGGAATGCAACGTAACTATCTCCGATTCCACCATGACCAGCAAAATCATCCCCTTCGTATCCAACATCGGATGGTAACCCAGAGAATGCCATTTGATTTGCTATCCACGGGTATTCGACACCACCGAGAACTGATTGATTTTTCCCCGCCCCCATATGCCACTTTCCTGTATATCCTATGGAATATCCAGCAGCGAGTAATCTCCTACTCAAGAGTTGTTCATTGTCGGGAAGTTCATGAACCATACATCCCTTAGTGTAGATATTCGTTATCATTCCATGTTTAGAAGGATAGAGACCAGTTTGAATGCTAGCTCGTGAAGGTGTGCATATCGGACAGACAGTATAGGCACAGTCAAAAATAATTGAATCCTTGGCAAGTCTATCTAAGTTCGGCGATTTGCATATGGTATGACCGTATGAACTTAGAGTTGTGAATGTGTGTTGATCGGTTAAAATCATTAAGATATTTTTTTTCATAAACAGTCCTTTCAAAATCGAAAGCCATCAAGAGTCCTCTAGATGGCTTATAGATTATTGTAAATTAGCCTTTAATTGCACCGGCAGCGACTCCTTCAATGATAAATCTTTGCAAGAACAAATACAAAATCACCATTGGTAATGCCACGAGAACAATTGATACAGACAAATAGTTCCAACGCGATGAAAACTGTCCCATGTACGTGTATAGACCGGTGGAAAGCGTACGGAGTGCCGGATTCGAGACATAGATGAACGGGTTCAAAAAGTCATTCCAACAACCGATGATTTTGAGAATGAATACCGTTGCAATAATCGGTTTCATTAATGGTAACAATACGCTTACGTACGTGCGAAAATAACCTGCACCATCAATAACCGCGGCTTCTTCAAGTTCTCGAGGGATTTGTTTGAGAAAACCAACGAACATAAATGTGTAAATTTGAAGTCCCCCAATTGACCAAATCAATATTAATGAGACTGGACTTCCGAAAATACCAAGTATATCTTTCATCAAAGTGATGTTCGCAATTAAACTTGACGGAAAGAAAATTGATGCGAGGAGCAAACCGTAAACCCATTTTGATCCTTTGAAATGGTTTCGAGAAATCGGGTAAGCGGCGAACGCAGCTGCAAGAACTGTAATTGATGAGGCAATTCCCGACAAAATAATTGTCGTGATAAATTTTCTTGCGACCTGAAGATCCTTGAATACAACGATGTAGTTTTCAAACAATGGTTTTTGAACGAGTCCAATTGGATCGGAATAATATTCACCAGTCGATTTGAGCGAGATGTTAAGAATTAGTCCAATTGGATAGATCATGATAAATGCAAAAATAAGTAGTAACCCATAAATGAGGATTTTTTCAGTAATCGAAAGATCCCGTAAATGTTTCTTTTTTCGCTTGAAGGAGACCATTAGTACACCTCCTTGCTTTTGACAAACTTATTAAACAGTAACATAATGACGGTAACGAAAAGTGTAAAATAGATTGACGTAGCGGCACTTTGTCCTTGACTAACTTGGTTTTCAATGACGCTTTCGTAAATGTAGTAAGCAAACGTCTTCGTTCCGAATTGTCCTTTGGTTAGGAAGATAATCAAATCAGCCATATGAATTGTTCCATTCAAGGAAATCCAAAGACAGATTGTAATCACCGGCCACATCAGCGGGAGAGTGAGGTAACGGAAGGTTTGAAACTTGCCTGCTCCGTCGATTTCAGCAGCTTCGTATAGTTCGCGATTGATTCCAGCCAATCCAGCAACGTAAATAACCATTGAATAGCCGAACCCGGACCACAAAGCAATGATTGAAACATAAAGTAAAGAATTGTCACTACCAAGAAATGCCGAACTCTTTCCGAACATTTCTAGCAATTTGGCAAATGGACCGTCGATTGGATCAAACATCAATTTCCACGATGTCGCGACAACAGCGATACCCAAGATTGTCGGAAGAAAGAAGAGAGAGCGGAAAAAGTTTTTTCCTTTTATATTTTGGCCGACAAGTAGAGCGGCGCCAAATGCCAGTACCTGAATTGGAATGACGACTAGGCCCATATATTTGAATGTTGTGAATAGAGCGGGGATGGTCCTGTTACCATAAATTTTAAAGAAATTGATATAGTTATCAAATTGAACGAATTTAACTTGAGAAATCGCACCGTCATAATTGGTAAACGACATTATAATATTAACGACAGCAGGAAAAATGCTCAACATCAAGATGATGAGTATCGCTGGTATCACGGCAATAATCGCCATTTTCGGCGACACATAGCAAACTGTCTTTTGTTTGGATTTGACTCGCTTAACTAGGTTTGATGCCATATTTCCCCCTTATTTGTTAACAAATATCGTTAAAACACTACAAATCGGGATAAAATTTGTCAATGTACTTTTGAGCAAACTGTAACCAAATATCGCTTTGGTTATTAATGTCTGTGTCAATCATGTTAATGGCTGTGTCCACACTCATAGTATTATTGATGAAATAGGGTCCAATATCTTGCTTCATTAACAAGTCATATGGCATTTTTTCGACCCATTGGTTACTTAGCGTCAATACTGTGTCGAATCTAAAGATTTCTTGTGCTATTTCGTTTTCAAGTTCGATGCCATCCATTATTGGCTGACCAATCGCGGTGTTGATATATCGCGTATAAACATCATCCCGATATAAATATTCGATAAATAGCTTAGCTTCAGGAATTGCATCGGAATTTTTATAAATAGAAAACGCTGCCGAACCTTTTCCAGCTGCAAAGAGGTTCTTCGCTGGATCATCGTTGCCCGGAAGAACGAATGCGCCAATATCAAATGTTGGTTGCATTTCGAGAATTTGCGATAGTGACCAACTACCATCAATCATCATTGCGTAGCCCCCCTTGCCAAATTCACCAGGAGCGCGCGAATATTGTAAACCGGAAGAGTTTTTTTGGAAGTATTGAGTCAAAATTCTCCATCGGGTAAAAAATTCCACAAAATCTGGATTATTAATCAAATATCGATCGGGATTATCTTCTGAAAGCTGATAAGCTTGAACGATATGTAATAAAAATTCTGGATCGTCTTGCAAAATAGTTGTTCCTGCTAATGCTTCAGTAACCATAGCCATTGGCCATACATCAAGTCCGCCGAAGACTATTGGAGCTGTTATAATTCCGTCGGTTGATGCAGTCTTGGTTGCTTCCAAAACAGCTATAAATTCATTCCAAGTTGTCGGAACGGACAAACCAAGATCTGTGAATATATTTTTATTATAGAAAACAATTTCGGTGTGATAAGACAACGGAGCCATCAAATATTCGCCTGTCGAAATTCTGACTTCATTTTTGGCAGAGTCGACTATCTTATCCCAAATGTTCAAATCGTTAAGTGGTAGTGAATCCTCGTATGTTTTAGCGGTATTGACTAGTGCGGGTTGCGAACCAAATACGTCAACTTCACCGGACTGAATTCTTGCTTTCAAGAAAGAGCCGTACCCTGCGGTATCGACCGATTCATAAATGACATCGATGTTCGGGTATTCCTTTTCAAATTCTTGTTCAGCCCAAATGTAGAAGCTTTGGTCTTCGGGTCGAAAATTAATAACTTGCAGTTTCACACTGCCCGATGTACCGCCACAACTTAACATTGCAATGGTGGTAAAGAGCATAATAAACATCAATAATATCGATTTATTGCGCATCAAATAAACCTCCTCTTTAAATGATATGCACTCCGCTAGCATTGTAAGCTAGCGGAGTGTGTTAAATTTAATATTTAAAAACTAGACAACTTTGCGTTTGCGAATAATGAAAAATCCTACTCCACCTGCGACAACAACCACTGAACTCGATATAATGGCGATAATGCCTCCGATTCCAAGGCCGGTTGGTGTGGGTTCTTCAGGAATTACTGAAGTAATAACATATTCGAGTGTACTGAAGTTTCCAGATGCATCTTCGGCACGATAGACAACAGTGTAATCACCAGTAGCAGTCAAATAGAACTTATTGTTTGTGACGGTTACTTGCGATTCATATGGCGATAGAACACGGACTGTTACCACTGGAGAATCATCGGTATTGTCTGTAGCAGTCGCGATTGGTAATGTAACTTCAGTATTTTGATCAATACTGTCGGGCAAATTCCAAGTAACGTTGAGAAGAGGTGCTTCGCGGTCGACTTCTCCGATTTGATCTGGGGATTCATCATATAATGCAACTGAAGAAATTCCAAGTTCCCAGAAATTGTTGTTGTGGTGGGCAAATTCAATTTTTAAGAAAGAATAAGATTCTTCCAATTCAAGTTTATTGAAAACGCTGTAGAAAGTGTCGACACCAATTTGCCGTTGAATGAAAGCGTTTAGTGCAACTTCTTCATAATTGATACCGTCATTGGAGACCGACACAACAACTGCTTGTTCCATTGGATAAGACTCTGGATATACTTGTCTAAAAATCTGAAGGTTGAAATTTTTAAAACCATCTTCAAATTCATAAACGATATTGGCACTCGTCGCAGACAAGATTAGCATCCAGTCATTAAAAGTAAATGAAGCTGGATTTGCCTGAACGCGTCCATTAGTCAAGCCTACATAGGAAACTACTTGTGAAGCTTGAGTAAAATTGTCGACAAATGGTACGCGACCAAGTGAAGTATTTTCAGCATCGATATATGGGAGACGACCACCAACGGCATAGTTTGGAGTCAAATCTACGTTGACACCAACGGCGTCAATTGGCCATTGATTGTAATAAGTATCTGTGTATTTTGGAATTCCGAACGCACGATCTGTCATCAGACGGACATTTGAAATACCAAGTTCCCAGAAGTTATTGTTGTGATGGGCAAATTCAATCTTCAGGTATTTCATACCGACTTCTAGCGGCGACACGTTGGTTAATTGAATGTAGTAGTTCGTTCCGTCTGTTGTGAGCGTTTGATTGTTCAGGGACACTTCTGAATAGGTGATATCATCATCAGAAACAGATACCGTAACTGCATCATCTAATGCAAGCGATTCAGGCCATACTTGACGGAATACGACAAGCGAGAAGTTTTGGAAGGTATTATCGTATTGATATACCATGCTCGCGGTTTGCGCAGAAAGAATCAAGTCCCAATCGTTTAATTGGAAATTTGTTGGGTTGGATTGAACTCGTCCATTGACAAGGCCTTCGAAACGAATCAATTCACTTCTAGGAGTGAAATTATCAATAAAGGGAACGCGTCCGAGCGCCGTGTTTTCAGCATCAATGTATGGAAGACGTCCTCCAACGCTATAATCTGGGGTCAAATCTACGTTGACACCAACGGCATCAATTGGCCATTGATTATTGAATGTGTCGTTAAACGCGACTTCTCCAGCAACTGAACTCGCTGTGAATTCGTTACTGATGACCAAAATTTCCCAAAAATTGCTATTTAGAAGATGGAAAGTCATCTTGAAGAATTCATAACTCGGGTCTAAATCGATTTTATTCGTCATCTTGACTAGGTAGTTGACACCAACTATATCTACTAATTGTGCATCGAGAGTAATTTCGGTATAATCCGTTCCATCAGTCGATCCCCATAGTTTGATACGCGAAATTGCGATATCAAGAGGATCAGGATCATAAATTTGAAGTGAAGCCATCATAGTGAAGTCTTCTGCACCTTCAACGTTGTAGGTTATTGATGATTCCGATTGAGTAAGCGGTTGCATCATATACTTATCGCGGGTAAAGTACGTTGTATCGGCTGGATTGACACGACCGCCACGCATATTCATTTGTTCGACAAATTTGACTTTGTCATTGAATGGAAATGGAGAAGGAATCGCAGGCAAGGCGCCTGCATCTCTGCCATATTCAAGTCCATTCTCGTCTGCGGGACGACCTGTAGCGCCGATATTCCAGGTTTCTCTGAAATTGTCAAAAATCAAGGCTTCGCCAGTCGCTGCTTGAACTGTGGTAAAACCATGATTAAGTGCTGTTAAGGTAATGCCCGCTAAAAGTACAAGGGTTACCAGTAACAATTTTTTGTAAATATTTTTCATATTTCCCTCCTAAATTCTATTTTTCAATTATAATGCAATCTTATTATATATTGATTTTAGGTGAAATGAAAACGCAAACATCTAAACAATAAGACATGTATCTAAACATATTTAATTTTGTTTTAAATATTCAAAACAGCTTACAAATAGTAAAAAAGAGTTTTCTATTTTTTAATCAATTTCTATAGAGATCTTTTGGTGTGGATATAAAATGGCCCACGGTTCTTTACTATAAGTAATGTTTTGAGAAGCGAATGGATAAAAAATGATTTCATCATGCGGATTATATATCATCATAAGATTTTTTTCAGATGAAATTTTTGGTTGTTTTTTAAAACTAAAAAAAGAAGTGAATGATTGATTTTTTCGCTTAAACAAGTATGTTCTAGTAGCTTCAATTGTTCCGTGATAAGATAGATGCAAAATGATTACATCACCATCGTGCTTATTAAATGCATAATTAAATTGAGTCACAATGGTTTTATAACCTTGTTTATAATAATCATAAGATTCTTTAAGCAAGATATGATATTGATCCCACAAGGTTACGTTTACTTGTCCTTCAGTTTCTTCAACAAAATTGAGTATTTCAATGCTTGCTTGAAAATCACTTGAAAGAAAAACATCATCGAAAACCGCACAAACTACTAGTGGTGCATATGCTTTTTTAACTGCGTAAAACGCTAGTTTTTTAAATTTATAATAATCGATTAAAGAGGTGCAATCAATATTTGGCCATGGTTCATTAAGCTGCCAAATATTGTTTCCACTTGATTGAAAGGCTCTTGATCGATTGCGCTCAATTGCATAAGCGACCCCTTCAGCTTGAATCCATTGTGAAACAATAATTCGTTGTTCAAGTGATTCCCACTGATCATTACCAAAATATGCACTATCGCGAAAGGAACTATTCCACCAGCCTGAATTGCGTACTGACCAGAACCAATGGTCTTGTTGATTAATCTCTGCAATTTTATCATAAGGAATAATTTTCTTTAGCGTCTGAATTGATGAAAGAGCATTTATTCCAAACTCACCCAAATACTGCCAGTCACCATGATTATAGTGACGATAATGGTTGTCTTGATACGTATAAGGGCCATGCACATTATGATTCATGTTGAAGTGATTGCCCTGCTCGACAGGACCAAAATTAGGTCCAGATGGTGTCGTAGGGTAAAAAAATACTTGTGGGTTAAGCTGCTTAACGAGTTTTTGAAGAGTCGTTATATTGGGGTGTAAAAAAGTCAGTGGTATCATGTTTTCATCTTTTAGTTCATTCCCACCGCAATAGATTACAGTAGACACATGATTACGAGTTTTCTTTATGGTTTCAATTGCTGATAAACTAAGTTGTTCGCAAAATGACCTATCTTGACTTGCTAATCCTAAAGCACTGCTTTGTGATTGAAAGAAATCTTGCCAAACCATAATACCATGATGATCACAAAGTTCATAAAATCGGTCATGTTCGCGTACTCCTCCACCCCACAAGCGAACAAGATTTACATTCATATCCTTCATCGCCAAAACATAAAAAAGATAGTCGTCATCTGTAATTCGCCCAATCATATGATCGAGATTCGTCATACACACCCCTCTTATCCATGTTTTTTCTCCATTGATTTCGAGTGTGTAAGGCAAACTTTTTTTAGCACCTTCATTTTTTAAATATCTTACAGTTTTAAAACCAACATCTAAAGTCATCACATCAAAGGTACTATCTTGATCCTTGCGTTGTATCACCATTTGATATAAATGAGGAAATCCTTGCCCGTTAGGATGCCAACTTTTAACGTTATCAATCCATATTTCGAAACTGAATATTCCTTCAACTTTTTTTTGTACATTAGAAACGATTTTTTTTTCATCCTTAACGATGATATTAATTTCTGATAAATGACTAATCTTACCCTGAAGGATGATTTTCCCTTTTTGCCCAATAATCGTTGGAATCACTTGAATATCTTGTACTGTAATCGTTTCATGTAAAATATAGACATCACGATGGATACCCAATCCCACTAATCTCGTACCAAAATCCCAACCATATCCAAAATATTGAGTTTGATAACGGATGGTAGAGGGTCCTCCAATCTGTCCTTGTTCTTTAACTGTTTCCAAAATCACGATTTCTAATGTGTTTTTTTTCTTAAGTTGATGTGTTACATCGATTTGACATGGTGTATTGACATTAAAATGTTCTCCGATGATTTTCCCATTTAACACTATATAAGCATGATGATTAATTCCTTCAAGAACAAGTGTGTGTGAAGTATATTGATTAAGAACATCACATTGAAATGTTTTTTTATAGACCCAGTCACGATTTTCCACCCATTCAACATCCAATGATTGTATGCCTATGTATGGATCTTTAATCATACCTGCTTGCAAAAGATCATCATGCACAGACCCTGGAACATGGCCTGTGATACTTGATATTCTCGCGGGTAATACAAAATTGATGATTCGACCTTGGGTCAAGTTGAAGTACGGTTCAAAAGGTTTGTAACCTTCAAGTGTCCAATTACTTCCATTTAGCGATTGTTTCATGGTGTTCACCAATAAATAGAGAAATAATAATCACTCATATTTTTATAACTTGCATTCAAGCATCATGTAGTTAATCAATTCATCAAAATTTGCTGAAGCTGCACAAACATACTTATCAGCAGCACCATAATAGACATAGAGCGTTCCGTCAACAATAACATTTCCAGTTGGAAAAACACAAGCGTTATAGTATCCTTCAAGTTCATAGGGTAAATCCGGTTCCATGATAAAGTCTTTGGTTCGAGCAATGATTTTTTCGGGGTTTTCAAGGTCGAGTAGAACTGCACCAACGCGATAAGCTTGATCTTTTTTCGCAACACCATGGTAAATATGGAACCAACCTTTGTCGGTTTTGATTGGTGGACAACCTGCGCCGATTTTCTTTTCTTCCCACCATTCTTGTCCTTGCATCAACAGCTTTGGATTCTGCCATTCCATGAGATCGTCTGAATACGCAATGTAGATAGCAGGATTACGATTTGGATATCCATCTCCACACCAGTCCAGAGGACGTGATAAACGAACATATTTGCCATTGACTTTTTCTGGGAATATCATCACATCACGGTCGTCCACAGTACTATTTGAGATGCGACCGAGCTTTTTATACGTTACAAAATCTTTGGTAATGGCGAGATGAGTCAAGGTGCTGTTCTTTTCAATAAATGAGATTCCCTCTTGTGGAGGTAATTCACGTTGCACTTGTTCGTTGAGCCAATATCTTCCGGGATAATAAGGTCTTGAAGCATAAGTTAGGAAATACCATTCTCCCATTTTCACTAACCGTGGATCTTCGACACCTCCTTCGTCGACATTTCCTGGCGTGCCAACTAAACTGGGTAAGTTTCCAGATCGCTCGAAACTGAACCCATCCTTTGAAGTGGCCAAGCCAATCACGATTCGATGAAGGTCAGAACTGTCAGCTGCCCGATAAAGCATAAAAAACGTTTTACTTGTTTCGTTATAAACCACTGCCGGATTTAATACAACAAGACTTTCCCAGTCGTTTTCGGGGTTTGGCTTCAAAATCGGGTTGTGTACATATTTTGTTAATTTCATCTATTTATCCTCCTTGTTAAAAAAATCCATGGTAACCATTTGCCATCATAAGAGCTTCGAGATAGAAGTAATCTCCATAGATGATGGATAGGTCTGTATCACTTTCATCACTCGCGTGATATGCTACGTTGCCGTGAAGCAAGATTGCTTCGTGGTCTTCCGGCGCTAAATAAGTCGAGTGTAATCCGTTGAGTATCTTTTCTGCATAGTCGCGATATTGCGATTCACCTGTCAACTCACCCAATAGCAGGAATCCGCAAGCTGTGATTGCTCCAGCACTACTATCTTTTTTTCTCAGTGGTTCATCTGGGGCGAGATAGTCAGCGTATGGAACACAATCTGCAGGCATATGATTTTGAATGAAACAGGCTATTTTTTTAGCTGTATCCAAATATATTTGTTCTTTGGTTTCGCGATATGCAAGTGCGAATCCGTAGATTGCCCACGAAGTACCTCGGCCCCAAGATGATTGTTCAGAATATCCTTGACCGGATCGTTGGCCTTCGCGTCTACCAGTTATTTCATCAAAAACGACAATGTGAAATACTGAGCCATCTTCGCGAATGAATTCCTTGACGGCCGTATTGGCTTGTTTCATTGCAATTTGGTAGAAACCGTCGTCTTGAAGCTCTTTGCTTGCCCAAAACAAAATCGAAAGATTCATCAAAGAGTCGATTATTGCATGTCCTCTTGCCCAATCGCCGTTCCATGCACGAATGTATTCGCCTTTAGGGTGATAGCGCGAAGCTAGAAAACTCGCAGCTTTCAATCCTTGGATTCGCGCTCGATCATCTTTCGTAAAACGATATCGATTGACGCTTGACAACAACCAGATGAAACCAGCGTCATGATCAACGTCTTTGTAACTATCGAGCACAATATCAAGTTTTTGCTCGATTTTGGTTGAGATATCCGCAAATCGAACATCGTTTGTTTTTTGGTAAAGGTGCCATAGAATGCCAGGGTAAAATCCATTCGTCCACCAAGATGGTCGATTTGACCAATCATCATAGTGTTTGTTCTTCGCCACATATGGAATAGCATCTTGAATTGAAAGGGCGGTTTTAGCCATCTTCGAAATGGCTTGGTCCAGTAATTTGTTCATTTTAAATCTCCTTTGAAATGTGTCGTATTATGACATCTTGACTTCTCATTGGGTGGTTTGAAGCAATTTGAAGATCATACTCTGTAGGAATTACGGTTTTTCCTTGTTGATCATGGAAGGAATAAGAATCGAGTTTGACTATGATGCGTTTTTCTTCGCCCAGTTTGAGAAGCACTTTACAGAATCCTACGAGTTGAATGCGTGGGGCCTCTGGTTGATTTGAACAACTTGCAAAAACCATTATGATGTTTTGACCGGATTGCGATCCTAGATTTGAAACCGACAGAACACATAAAGCAGAAGTGCATTCGATTAAGTTGAATTTGAATTTAGAATAGGATAGACCGTATCCAAAGGGATACTGGACTGCGCCTTTGAAATATCGATACGTCCGGTTCTCCATGCGATAGTCTTCAAAGTCTGGCAATTCTGTTTCGTCTGCATAAAAAGTCACTGGTAAACGACCTGAAGGATTTGCTTTTCCTAACAAAATCCGGGCAAGAGCCAATCCTGCAAATTGACCACCATAAAACTGTTGAAGGACAGCATCCATCGGATACTTCGATGGAAGTATCATCGGGCTACCTGAGATATTCACCAATATTGATGGTTTATGTAACTTGGAAATCTCATCAATCAATTTCAGTTGGCTTTCACTATAATATAAAGTTGCTTTGTCACCATTGTTAAGACTATTTTTGGCATCATTTTCCTCTCCCTCCATCGTGTTATCGATTCCGAGAGCAAAAATTACCAAGTCACTCTTTTTAGCGAGCGAAATTGCTTCGACTAGCGGTTGAAATTCCCATGGAGCAGGATTTCCAATAGAAACGCATCCTTCCGCTTTCTTGACGACACAGCCTGACATTAATTTTTTAATGCCTTGGTAGATCGTGTAAGGTTCGTCAGCAATTCCATTATAATTGCCGAGGATTGCATGTAATGTATCGACATTGTTTCCGATAACTGCAATGGATCTGTAGTTTTTAAGATTCAACGGAAGAATCCCGTTGTTTTCAAGCAACACGATGCTTTCTTCAGCGGCTTTAAGATTTAATTTGCGATGCCTTTGACAATCAATGACATCTTCCGAAATTTGATTGTATTGACAGGAAAAATCAAACATTCCGAGTCGATAACGCGTTTTAAAAAGCCGTATTAGACTTTGGTTGATTGATGTTTCTTTTATCTTATTTTGTTTTAGCGCTTCATCCAAATACCTATAAATTTCGCCGCAAGAAAGGTCACAACCACTGTTGAATGCGAGCGCAGCGCTTTCTAGGGGCGTTGTCGTTACACGATGACCTTTGTGAAAATCTTCTATGGCCCAACAATCGGAAACGAAATAACCTTTAAACGCCATGTCTTTTCGCAAAAGTTTGTGAATGAGAGATTCACTACCGCAACATAACTGGTTATTTACACGATTATAGGCCCCCATTACACCGGCAGGGTTTGCGTGCTTGATGGTATTGCAAAACGATTTAAGATATGTATCGTATAGATCACGATCATTTACATCAGCGTTAAACTCGTGGCGTTTATTTTCCGGACCACTGTGTGCAAAAAAGTGTTTGATTGTCGCATCAGTTAGACGATATCCTTGACTGTTTTTATGTTGAAGGCCTTGAATATAAGCAGTTGCAATTCGGCTTGTCAAACAGGGGTCTTCGCCGTAGGTTTCTTGACCTCGGCCCCATCGGGGATCACGAAAGATATTGATGTTAGGGCTCCAAATAGTGATTCCTTGATAGATATTCGATTGTTCTAGCAGAGTTACTTCATTGTATTTTGCTCGAGCTTCCAAACCTATCGAATACGCAATTTTCTTAATCAATTTGTCATTGAAGGTCGCTGCCAATCCAATGGCTTGCGGGAACACTGACGCGATGCCTGCGCGTGCAACCCCATGAAGCCCCTCATTCCAGTAGTTGTAAGCGGGTATATCAAGCCTACTAATGGCTGGAGCTCGGTTTGACAGTTGACCGATTTTTTCTTCAATAGTCATGTTTTTGACAAGATTTTTTGCTTGAGTGTAATGATTCATCTTCGCCACCACTATTTAATTGCCAAAAGGTGAGTTAGTTCGAAATTCGTACCTTTGCATTCAGGACGATTGCCGTGCGTCACTTCTATTTTAGCGATGTGTTTCTCAGAGGGGAGGTTTCCTCCAATTAAAAATGGTCGAAGCCAACCGGACGTATTGCACCAGGTTGGTCGATCGCGCACGACATCTTGCCATTCATTGCCATCAATGGAATAACGAAATTCACTACTGCAAGACCCGAAATCGAAAACCAACAGTAGTCCGCGCCCTTCAAAAGGTATCTCGATGGTTGCACCAATCGCTGCTGTAAATAGAACATCTTTGACGAAGGCTTGAGTTGAACACCTTTTCAAGAAAAAAGGGTTACGAATAATTAGTGATTTGAGTGAAATATCGACAGCAGATTCCCAATTAGTTGATGAAAGTGGAATTGGAATCATTTTCTCCAAAACCGGGTAGTCAATCGATTTTTTAATCAAATCAATAACTGCGTTTCCATAAACGAGACTTCCTCGATACTGCGGATGGAGTCCGTCCGGAAGCCATTCCTCAAAACGCATCTGTCCTTGGCAAATTTGATTAAATGCTATTTTACCAACATAGACGGAATTGAGTCCATAATAATCCGCAAGTTGTTCATAGTCGGCGATGACCGGCGGAATCCGATTATTGACGAGATCTTGGTACATTTCCTGCAAATATGTGTGAACAATGACAATATCACAGAGAAGACCTTGTTTCAAACGCCGGATTAATCCTTCCATTTGATCCCTTCGCTGCTGTGGCTCTGTATAAAAGTCATTGACGGAATATTCAATAAATACCAAATCGCAAGATTGGTCTTTGATGTCATTTTGGACACGAATGAGTCCTAGATCGCTTCCAGTAGCTCCAATCGCGGCGTTTTCTATTTCAATCATCACATCAGTGTAGGTGGAAAGAAAATAATTGGTTACAACTTCGGGCCAATTATGCGGAACTCTGTTTTCAGTAATTGATCCACCTAAAAATCCAATTGTCAAACGCCCTTTTTTAAGGGCATTTCGGGTGTGTGTCAATGAACTACGGACATTAGTACTTTGCATGAAAATCCTCCAAAAGTTAATTTTATTATACAATAAATTAAGAGACTTATATTATGAATTGTCTATACGAATGGTAGACTTTACTAAACAAATAAAAATGTTTATGTATACGCTACCATTTAATCATAATAAAAGAGCGGATGAAGAAAACATCCGCTACTTATACTGAGTTGATATTCTTAGATCTATTCTTCAAAGATTCACGGGGAATAAAGTCGCACATGATACTAATCCGTTTATAGGATGATTCGCGATTTCGGATGCGTTCAATTAAAGTAATCATACTCAGTTCTCCAAGTTCTTTCTTTGGAACATTCACGGTCGAAAGAGGCGGAGAAAAATGTATGCTTTGTGGATTGTTGTCGAAACCAATCACACTAATGTCATCTGGGATCAAAATCTCAAACGATTTGGCAATTCGGTATACAACTTCGGCGATGTTGTCATTGGCACATAGATAGGCATCAACTTTGCGTTGCATCAGCGAATTTTTCAACTGAGCTAAATTGTAAATGTACGTGAACTCCGGATTGTCCCCGGGTCCGGTCAACTTGGTCATTTTGACATGAGGATAACGTTTTATGCAATCTTTGAATCCTAGATAACGTTGATTGAACGAATAGGCGTGATTGATGTCCCCAACAAAAGCAATGTTGCGATGTCCGTTGTCAATGACATACTTGGTCACATTGTAAAATGCTGCGAAGTTATTCACGCTAATTGTATCGATGAAATCGTCATACATGATTTTTCCATCAACGAGAATCATTGGAATTTTTGACAATTTTATGTGGTTAAAGACGAATGGAGGAATTTCTGAAATAATGATGATTCCTGAGCAACGCATATCGATGATGTCGGTCACAAAAAGATCCATATTGGTATTGTCGTCCCAAGACTTAACGATAATGTGGCAATTGACACAGCTTGCTTTGCTTTCTATGCCTTTAATGATTTGAGGCCAAAAACGATCTACATGCAGGTCAATGTCTTTTGTCAGCACATAAAATAGGTTTTTCCGAACGCTATCTCTTTGTTTTTTGATACGAGTGAAATCGTATCCCATTTGAATCGCGGTTAACACAATTTGGCTTCTGGTTTCTGCATTTACACCGTATTTATCTGAAAGGGAGATTGAAACAAGACCTTTACTGACGCCTAGTTTATCGGCAATTACTTGCATTGTGACTTTTCCCATAATGAACTTGTATTATTAATTTGCAAATAATACTTCTCCTTTCTGGATATAGTTGTATATGTCTAGCTTATTATACAATGACATTGTAAAAAAATATAGAAGAAGGAGTATTCTCAATATAAGAAAGAATCGAATATTAGTTGGTATACCTTTAATTATGTATTCTTATAGGTCATTTTTGATATGCTTTGCCTTAAAGCAATCCACTAACCTAAATATGGCATTAATTTAGTCGCAAGATAAAATGAAACAATGCCAATGATTATCATAAAATAACATGCGGCAACAAAAATGATAGATTTTTTTACATCATATTTAAAAGCATAAATATAAGAGTAAAATCCAATAATGGCAGTTAGCTATTCCAACATCGATATAGCCATGGTAATCACGGCCCAAATAAACCGTGATTCACTATTAGCAGCATGCAACATATCACAACTTATCATAGAGAGCGTTAGTAATATGCCGGAAATGATATAAATAACCAAAGGACTAATACTTGCTAGTAATTTTTCCTTTTCAATGTTAAATCTATTATTCATACTTCATTTTCCTCTCAAACAAGTTCATTAAATATTCAGTGTTACATGAAAATTATACTAAAATAACATTATAAATATTTGGATTAAAATCCCGTTAAGCAAAACATGCCAATCATTATTGATAATATTCCTAATCCCATCAGTGTATCTCCTTCAATACGCAAGATATCTCATTGAAAATATTCGTTTAGTCTATAGGATGATTATATCACAAGCTTACCAGCAAGTAAATTTTTCTAGCAGTTATTTTATGTTTAAGTTCGTTATGACATAAGTCAAAAGTACATTCCTTGATTATCGTTTTTTTGCATTTAAAAAAGCCCTTAAAAGGGCTAGAATCCGTTCCAAATGTTGGCTCAGGCCGGGATTGAACCGGCGACACATGGGTTTTCAGTCATTTCATGCAGCAAATATAAGTAATATCTTAATATTGTGCACCAAATGGCAATAATGATAAAGATGCTAATTTAAAACATTGCTTACCGAAGGGAATCCCAATAATGGTAATGCATAAAATAATACCAACAATCACATATCCTACCGTTATTTCCCAGCCAAATAAAATCAGCCATATGATATTAGCGA
>JFJP01037731.1_pt1 | contig 23491 bp, 20 predicted proteins | sample 431651 | NCBI WGS metagenome assembly JFJP01 (sample SAMN02602958, study PRJNA72255) | Microbial mat metagenome, whole genome shotgun sequencing project. | biome: fresh water; feature: sink hole; material: water; isolation source: purple microbial (photo- and chemosynthetic) mats found in...
CTCATATAAAATCGTAAAGAATATATAATTACATTCTAATTTCTAATTTTACTATTATATTACATATTATTTGATGAGTATATTTCATAAATTTTAATTTAAAGATAAGTTTATACTATTTATATATAAATATGCAATGTGCAAAATGCAATAAAGTATTCAAATCAAAACAAAATTTACAATATCATTTAGATAAAAAGAATAAATGTGATAGTGTATTAGAATGTGATAATTGTAAAAAAAAATTTCAAACTAAATATAATTTACAAAGACATATAAATAGCAAAATTAAATGTATAAAAATGGATATTGAAACTGAATTATTACTTATTAAAAATGAAAATATAAAACTTATTAATGAAAATTTAGAATTAAAGAAAGAGAATTTAGAACTTAAACAAACATTAACTATTTATAATGGAAATGTAAATAATGGAACTATTAATGATAATAGTATAAATAATAGTACAATTAATATTAATATTTTTGGTAAAGAATCAATTGAACATATTACACAAAATCTATTAGAAAAAGAAATTTTAAAAATTGCTGAAAGACAATACGATGAATGTTATAAAAAAATTATGTCATTTCAAGGAATAAAATATCCTAATACGTATATTAAAATGATTGATGTACATTTACTATTAACAAAATTAATTTATTTTACAAAAAAGAAAAATTTTACAATGAAAAAAGAAAATAATAAATATTATATAAATAATGTAGATGGGTGGGAAGAAGTTGATTTAGATCATATTCATATTAAAACTTTAAATAAACATCAAGAAGTATTAGTACAATTCAAATCATTAATATTAGAAAATAAATTATTTAGAAAGACTATTGAAAATTATTTCGGAACTGATGATGAATATAAATTAAAAATAGAAACTGGTAGTATAGAATTTATATTATCTACAGATAGATTTAATCTATTAAATAAAACATTAGATTATGAATTGGAAAATTTAGAAAATTTGGAAATTGACCATAAAAAACAAATTATTAATTAAATTTATTTAGATATACTTACTTAAAATATAATTAAATTATCTTGTAAATTATGAGATTGTATATATATTTTTCTTAATGCGAATCCATATCTTTTAAAAAGATCAAATGTATTTTTTGTATTAACATCTTTAAAAGATATCATTGTATAACAAATAAATTCATTAAATTTAACATTATTATACAAATTATTATTTTTTTCAATATTATGTATTTTTTTTAATATTGCTGCTACATTTTGTAATATTTTATTATCTAATGTAGCAATTAAATGTCTTTTATATAATTCATCACTTTCAATTTTATCAAAATTTTCTAAATATTCATTATTATGTTCTTCTATTAATTTAGATAAATATTCATTTAATTCAGTTATGTACATTATCATTTGTTACTTTAGTTTATATACTAGTATATTTTTTATTGTTTAAATTAAATTTTTAATTAATGGCAGAGGAGGGTCGTTCCTTTCCAGTCTTGAATTGAATTCGAGGATTCTAATTAATTATATAATCTAGTTTAATTCCATTTGTTGTTTGTACCCAACCATTTATTTTAATTGTATCATTATGAATTAAATCATGATGATGTGAACATAAAGTAACTAAATTTGATAATTTATTTTTTTTTATATGTTTTTTCTCTTCAATTATACATTTATTATCTTTAAATTCAGATTGAAAAATTATATGATGTGTTTCTAATACTTCATTTTCTATTTTTTTTAATATATTTAAATCTTTACATAAATAACATTCATTAATATATAAATCCTTATTATATGTTGATTTTTTAGTATTTAATAAAGATTTATTATTATTAATTATCTTATTTTGAATACTAAGAGCCGATGCTACAATATCTTTACTATCAATAATAGATTGAGCAACTAATATACCATAATTTAAATTTGGCATCCCATTTTGAAGTTTTCTATTATAAATAAAACATTTATTTTTATTATCATATTCAGTTTTTAAATGTCCAATATATAATTTATTTTTAACATTTTGATCTATATATTCAACAATTTCAAAAAGATGTGATGCAAATAAAAAGCATATGTTTTTATTTAGAAAATTATTAATTGTTGCTGAAATTATAGAAATTGCAGAAACTGATTCAGTACTTGATAATAATTCATCACCTAATACTAAAGAATGTTTATCTGAATATTTTAAAATATTTTTTAATTCCATAATCTCAACTTCATATGATGAATAGCCTTTAAATAAATTATCAAGTTTATCTAAACGTGTAAAAATACTATTATATGGATAATATTTAAATTCTGTTGTTGCTGTATAACACCCAATTTGAGCTAATATTAAATTAAGCCCTAATGCGCGCATTATAGAAGATTTTCCACTTGCATTAACTCCGTATAATAATATTCCACTTGTATCTACATTAATAGATATGTTATTAGTCACATATTCAGTAGATGTTGATAATAATTCAATAATTGGATGTCTAATGTTTTTAATATCCATATAACTATTTTCACTATTAATCGACAATGCCGCAATAATTGGTTTTGAATAATTATTAAGAAATGAAACTTTTGCAAAAGAATTAAATACATCAATATATGAAATAAAATGATTTAGATATGTAATTACATTATAATATTTTTTATAAAGTAAGTCCGTAATATTATAATACATTTCTTTCATAATATCATATAATTTAGATTCATAAATAATTATATTTTTTGATATTTCTTTAATACTTTTTGATGTAATGTATGTACTTGCTTTTATTTTATTCTCAAATATTAAATCCTGATGTGTATTATTACTATCAATAATTTTTTTTAATTTAGTTGCTCTTGTTTTTGTTAAAATTAAGAAGTAACCACTAGTATCTGTGCATTTTATTTCAATTTGAAATTTACTATCTTGTATTAAATTTGATAATTCATTAGTTAATGTTTCTAATTTATTTTTTTCAATTTGAATTTTTTCTATCATATCATCAACATCTTGTAAAATTCCATTATTAAAAATATTTAAAATAGTGCTATTTTTATTATTAAAACTATATACTTCTAAATTTTCTATATTAAAATATTTTTTATATTCATTATAATAATTTTCATATTCATTTAATATATTGTAATCAAAATAATGTTTAAACTCTGATTTTGAAATATTAATAATATTTAAAATAGAAATATATGATAAATTAAGTCTTCCGTATTGATATGGATTCAATTTAAATATTCCTAATGATTTATGATATTTTTCAATATCAATAATATTTTTTAATTCATTATCATATTTTTTATATTTTTCTTTCTTAATTAATTCTTCAACTAAATTATATCTTGTATTTAATTCATTTATATCCGTAATAGGTTCTGATAATATCTTTTTTAATAATCGTGTTCCTAATTTAGTAGAATTTTTATTAACTACATCAAATAGACTATTATATTTGTAAGTTGTTGGTGCATTATTTAATGAAACTACATTTAATTGCTCTAACGCATTATTATGTAAATTTAATACATTATTATCTGTAATGATATTGGGTTTATTAATATGTTCAATTATCATATTATCATAATTATATGCAAAATTTAATAAGATAATTAATGAAATTGTACTATATTTATATTTTTCCATATCTAAATATTCAATAGGGGTTAAAAATCCCATATTATAATTTTTGTATACATTTTTTAAAAAATTATTTTGATAGCTAATCTTTGTATATTCTTTATTAATTTCTTTATTGTGATGATATATAGAATTATTATTACATAATAATTTATATATATAATCAATTGTAGTATCGTTATTATTATAGGAATATATAATTTCTTTTGGTTTATGAATAATAAGAATTTTATTTAAATCTTCTATTAATTTTGTAATATCATTTACATTATAAATTTCTAATACATTTACATATCCAGTAGCTAAATTAATAGTAGATATTCCGCAAATATTATTTTCTTTTATTGTTTCTCTATATATAGATAATATCACATTTTCACTTTTGCCTTCTTTTTCACAATTAATATGCGTTCCAATTGAATAAATCTTATTTAATTTTCTACATTTTTTCTTGCCATCAGTATCCTCTTGATCATATACAATTACTGTATAATTATTTTCTATTAAAATATCTAAATATTTTTGAAGTGAACAACATGGAATACCAGCCATATGTGGATTACTTTTAGATACTTTTTGAATAGACTTATTTTTTCTTGTCATTAATAAATTTAATAATTCGCACACTTCTTTTAATTTAGGGTCGTCCTGAAGTATTGAATACACTTCATAAAAACTTCCAACAGCTAATAATACTAAATATTTATCATATTTATTTTCATATAACTTAACATATGATAAATATTCATCAATAATAGAAAAATTCGACTTATTCATTATATTTACTTATTAATACTAGTTCTTGTCTAATTAAAAATATAATAAAAAATTGATTTTTTTATATTATTTATATAAAAGAATGCAAAGTTATAATCAAAAACGAGGTATTAAGCGTAAGGTTAACTGTTCAGATTTTCCGGAAAGTTCTGAACAGTATCGAAATCAACGTCATTATTGGAAATCATATTTATATAACCTAGATGCTCATGTTTATGAAGCATTGACATATGAAAAAAATATCGGAGCTCAATCAAATATCAATTATTGGATTACACACTTTAAAAAAGTACCAAATCAATTTATTATATTGTTTCATGATCTTGTACATCCAAAGATTATTGATCAAATGTTGATCAAACAAATGCTTAACATTGAACAATACAGAGAATGTACATATATATCTGGTTACCCATCTCAGTTTTACTTTAATTAAAAATCAATATTGATCAATGCATATTTTTTTTTATTAATTAAAAAAATGCACGTAATATATATAAATAATAAAATGAATACATCTTCAGTAGAAAAGTTTAATATTAAATATTTATTAAATACATTGCCTAAATCAGAATATGAAAAATTAGATAATATATATAATTTCATATATAATATATTTGTTTTTATTTTTCAAGTCGATAAAACTTTATTTGATGATACAAATTTTATATGTAATTATATAATCCATAAACAAATTAATAAAGATATAATGTATAGTAAATTATGTTATGGAACTACTAATATTAAATTTGTTAATTCATTAGATGTATATTATATTAATTTAGCTGGAATTGATATTTTATTAGAAAATGTTGTTATTGATAAAAAATCAAAAACAGAATTACCATATAATATTATAAATATTATTAATACTGCCGAGATTAACGAAGAATATTTATTAAGAAATCTAAATAAAAAATCAACTAATAATTATTTAAAAATACTTTTTTATTTAGAAATATTTAATACACCTTCATATAATATAATTTCGAAAGATATTATTACTGATTTAAAAACATTATTGTCTAAATTATAAAGCATATATGTAGATGTGTATCTTATATAATAATGAATTAAAAAATTGAATTATATATTACAATAATATACTAATGGCTTCTAGTAAAAGATCACTATCTGATTTTGAAAATAAAGAGGAATTTCCTTTTCTTATTAAAAATGGAATATTAGAATTTCCTAAATTATTTAGTAAAGTAAATAAATCTGATAAACTTAGATATTGGTATATATATGCTATTTTAATGCAAAAAAATACTAAAATTGAAATTAAAGAAAATTTTATTGATATTGAAAATTTTAAAGATTTTGAAGATAAATATAATTATAAAAATTTAAAAGTATATATTTATACAGAATATGGTCAAATTGATGGTAAAATTACTGAAACAACACCAACTATTATAGAAATTGGTAAAAATTTAACTAAAAAAAATGAAACTAGTATTATTACACAATCTATTATTAATATGCGTGCTTTATATTTAAAAAAAATTAAAACTGGTTATACTTCAAATTTAGACAATTTACATGAAGATAAAAAAAATTCAAATGATGTTTTTCCTATGGCAGTACATGAATATAGTAAACATAAGCAAAAAATTACTTTTCCATGTTTTGGTCAATATAAGCTTGATGGAATAAGAATTATTGCTAAATATAATAAAGAAACTAAAAATGTTACATTATTATCAAGAAGACTAAATCAAATTTTTGGATTTGAAAATATTAAAGAACAATTAAAACAAATTTTTAAATTAAATCCAGATATCATACTTGATGGAGAATTTTATAATCATAAAATGCAACTTCAACAAATTTCAGGAATTGTTAGGCATCAAGATACTGAATTAAAAGAAAAAAAAGAATTATATTTTTATGTATTTGATTATATTGATTTAAAAAATAAAGTTATTTTTGAGGAACGTATTAATAATCTAGAAGATATATTTAAGAAAGTAAATAATTTAGAATATGTTAAACTATTAGATACATATGTAATTAATAATGAAAAAGATGGAAATGATTTATTTAAAAAAGCTTTAAAAGATAAATATGAAGGAATTATTTATAAAAATAAAGATGCATTATATGAATATTCATTGATAAAAGAAAAACGCAGTATGTTTTACATTAAAAGGAAAGCCGCGTTTGACAATGAATATGAAATTGTGGGTTATGAAAGTGGAACTCGAGGAAAAGACAAAGGATGTATAATCTTCATAATGTTGACTAAAGAAAAAGAAGAATTTAAAGCTGTTCCTAATGCAAGTTTAGACGAACGAAAGGAAATGTTTAAATTGGCTGAACAAGATTTTGATAATATATATAAAGGAAAATTTGCTACGATTAAGTACGATGATCTAAGTTCTAATGGTAAAAATAGTAAAAATGGCATACCTTTGCGAGCTAAATTCATAACTATTCGAGATTATGAATAAATATGAATATTATTCAATCTCTTTATTTTTTTAAAATTGAATTAAATATTATTCATATTTATAATAAATATGAATAATAGAACGTTAAAGTTTATTGAAAAGGCTACTATCATTTATGAAAATAAATATGATTATTCAAAATCTATATATATAAATAATAAAACTAAAGTTATAATTATTTGTACAATTCATGGCGAATTTAATAAATCTCCAGATTGTCATATTAATAGAAAACAAGGATGTCCTAAATGTGGATATATATCCAGAGGTATAAAAAATAATTCAAATACTGAACAATTTATAGAAAGAGCAATTAAAATACATGGGAATAAATATGATTATTCAAAGGTTGATTATAAAAAAGCATTAGAAAAAATTATAATTATTTGTAAAATTCATGGCGAATTTAATCAACAACCTAATGATCATTTACAAAATCATGGTTGTATGAAATGTAGTGGTAAATATAAACCAAATACAATTGAATTTATAGAAAAGGCAATTAAAGTGCATGGAAATAAATATGATTATTCAAAAGTAATTTATACAAAAATATCGGACGAAATTATAATTATTTGTAAAATTCATGGTGAGTTTGTACAAGTTGCTAATAATCATATAAACTTAAAAAATGGATGTAGTAAATGTGCTGGTAGATATATTCCAACTACAAATGAATTTATAGAAAAGGCAATTAAAGTGCATGGAAATAAATATAATTATAATAAAGTACATTATATAGATAGCAAAACTAAAATTATAATTATATGTCCTAACCATGGAGAATTTATTCAAATACCTAATAGTCATTTACAAGGTAATACATGCTCTAAATGTTATGGAAATATTAAATCTAATATAAAAGAATTTATAGATAAAGCAATTATAATTCATAATAATAAATACAATTATTTAAAATCAATATATACAGGATGTGATAATAAATTATTAATAATATGTCCATTACACGGTGAATTTTTTAAAACACCTATAATCATATTAATAATAAACAAGGTTGTATGAAATGTTCTAGATCAAACTTTTTTAAATCTCAAATACAATGGTTAGAATTATTATCTAAAATGTATAATATTTATATTCAACATGCATTAAATGACAATGAATATATTATACCAATTATAAAAATAAAATCTGATGGATATTGTAAAGAAACAAATACCATTTATGAATTTCATGGTGACTACTGGCATGGTAATCCAAATATTTATAATCTAGAAGATCTAAATAAAACAACTAATAAAACCTATGGAGAATTATATAATAATACAATAATAAGAGAAAATAAAATTAAAGATCTAGGATATAATTTAGAAGTTATGTGGGAATCAAAATGGAATAAAATTAATAAAAGTATTAAAATATTACAAAGAAAATTTAGAAAAAATTTAAATAATTAAAAAAAATAAACTAAAATGTGTAATATATAATTAACTTATATTTTTTTTTAATTTATAATTAAATCACTTTCTTCTATAATATCATTATCTTCTATTATATAATCAGTAAGTCCACATTTACAATTAGGACCACACATGCAATAAGGTTCACATCTACAATATGGTGAGCAATATTTATTTATCTTATCGTCTATGGGGTAACTATTTAAATTATTAATACAATCTTCCGTTGGATTTATATTATTACAAGCTAAAGGTATATTTTTATTTTCACATTCACATTCAGATTTTTGTTCACATTCATCATTTTTATTACAATTTAATGGAAATTTTGCATACTGTGCATATATATGATTATCTTGTATAGGGGATCCACATATATTACTATCTATATCAGTCGAAGATATATTACTACAATTACTATTGCAGTCGCATCTATTACTTTTTGTATTACAAGCTAAAGGTACATTATTTATATTTGAATCCCCAACTCCTCAATGTCGAGAACGGGATCTAGAACGATGTCTTCGTGAAGCTTCAAATACAAGATTACGATTTGAAGCATTTAATAATTGTTCACGAAGTCTGGCATTTTCGGCAGCTGCTATTGATTCTTTAACAGAATCTGAAGTTTGGGCAATTTCTCTTTTTAATTCACAGCAACATTCTTCAACTTCTTTTAAGATTTCACATTTATTTTTAATAGCTTCAATTTGAATTGCAGATGTATTGTTAGCCGCTTGTAATTCTAATCGCGCAGTGGCTTTAAATATTTCACTATCTAATCTACAAGTATTATTAGATGCCTGTAATTGAAGAGTTGCAAAGTTTTGATCAGATTGACGACCTAGAGAATTCTCAACTCTTAATAAATCTTGTTGAGATCGAGCAAAATGTTCATCTGATTGACGTCCTAAACTATTTTCAACTCTTGATAAATCTAATTGAGATTTAGCAAAATAATCACCAGCTTGACGCCCTAATGCATTTTCAGTTTTAGATAAATCTAATTGAGATTTAGCAAAATAATCACCAGCTTGACGTCCTAATGCATTTTCAGCCTTAGCTAAATCTAATTGAGATTTAGCAAAATAATCACCAGCTTGACGTTCTAATTTATTTTTATTATAAACAGCTGTTAATTCACTTTTACCAAAATATTCACTAGCTTGTCTTTCTTGACGACGATCGCTTTCATGTAATTGATGATCAACACGTCGAAAATCATCTTTATTACGTCGTTCATGATTCCATAGATGATGTCCAGCATCATGATGGCGGCGTTCTTGACGATGTTCACTTTCATGTAATTGGTGTTCAACACGTCTGAAATCATCTTTATTACGTCGTTCATGATCCCATCGGTGATGTTGACTATCATGATGGCGACGTTCATGATGTCGTTCACTATCATTCCATCTTGTGGAACTCTGTCCATCTCGCAATTTATCAATATGATTATAATTAGCATTATGTTTATACATTTCTTCTTGAAGTTTAGAAAAATTATTAGATGCTTGTCGCTCAATATCTTTTTCAGAATTAATAATATTTTTTTTAATAGAAGCACTTTCTCCTAAAGCTTGATAAGCATTTTTATCTAAACCACGTTCTACATTATGAGATGTTTTATATACATCTCTATCAACTTGATTTAGTCCTTTCATTGTTGAAAATCTAGTATTTTCAATATCACCCAAAATATCATATTTACTAGATAAAATTTCCTTATCAGTTTTACCAAAACTATCTACATTTCTTAGATTTCCATGATGAATATTATGTCGTAAATCAGTATTGCCGCTATTTACAGAACTAAGTATATTAGATGTCATTCGTTCATGTTGATCGTGCAAACCAGTTCCTATTCTTTCCATAGTCATTCTTGTATCATATCCTAATCTTTCTCCCTGGGATTGTAAGGCTGTACCTATTTTATCAGTATTAGATCTAATATCCCCACTTATGCGCTCATTTTGTACACCAAGTGAATTTTCTGCTCTAAATACAGTAGAACGGGTATCACTTCCATTACGTTCAGTAGCTAAAATACCAGAAGTTCCATTACGTTCAGTAGCTGATAATCCTTGATCGGAAGCTTTATGAAGATCTTGTAAAACATGCATAGTATTTTGACGATTACGTAATTCATTACTTACATCCATTTGTTGTTGACTATCTAAAATTGCAGTTGTATTTTGTCGATTACGATTTTCACTAGCTAATGCCATTCTATCACCAGCTGCCATTAATTCAGCTGATTGTAAACAACTGGTCTTTAAAATATCAGCATCTACTCGATTAATATTATCATTAAGGCGTTCAGCAGATTTTAATACATCTCGATCAGTATTTACAATTTCTCCGCTTAATTTGTATCCAGTCATTTTAACATTATCATTAATTTCACATGCTGATTTTAATACATCGCGATTAACCTCATTTGATGTTCTTAGTACATTATCATTTACATAATGTGCCGATTTTAACACATCGGCATCAATTTTATTAAGATTATTATTTAAAGACGCTTGGTAAGCATCATCAGTAATAGTAGTAGTCATCTTTTAATAATTACTAGTAATTCTAGATTATGTCTAGTATATGCTGATAGTTAGTCTAGTATATTCTAGCTAGTTTGTTTTTTTTGAAAAAAAAATAATTAAATATTCTAGAATCTAGCTAGAATATTTAATAAATTATATATTAAATAATCTAGTTGTATATAGAATTTAACTAGTAATATTTCATTAGCCCCCCCTAAGGGTGAATGAATATAGAGTGTAAATAGATAAGTATATTCTTATTATCTAATTTTATAAAATCATAATCTAGAAATTTAGAATTTTAAATTAAACATACTGTAATAGAGTTATATACATTTATGTAATATGAATTTACAAATTGAAAAATATGTCGATATTATTAATATAAACAATGATGTTTTAACAGTTAAAGAATTATTAAAAGAAGTAAAATATGAATATAATAATCTATATATAGATAAATTCTGGGATAATATATCTGATGATAAATAGATTTATATAGATATTAACATGTTAATTTGGATGGGATATAATTGTAATTCATTACAAGAAAATAAAAGACAATATATTAATTTATTAAAAAATAACTTTGAAGAAGATATTAATTATAAAAATGATAATTTACTAACTATTAAAGAATTGCTAATTAAGATAAATTATGATATTAATAACATCTATATCGATCAATTTTGGGACAATATATCTGATGATAAATGGATTTATATAGATAATGAATTGATATTATGGATGGGATATAAAGATATAAAACGAGGTAAAGAATTTATAGTTAGAATTTTAAAAAAATATCATATTATAAATGAAGAATTTAAAATTTTAAATAATGATGAATTTACATTAGATAATTTTTGCTCCACTTTGAAAGTGGAGCAAAATATAAATGAAGAAAAACGCGGTGCTCATAATAAACAATATATTATTGTCTCTCCAGACTGTTTTAAAGAATTATGTATGCATGTAGGAACAGTGAAATCAAAAGAAATTAAAAAATATTATATTGAGTTAGAGAAAATCTTTAAATTTTATTTACAATATCAAGCAAAATATCAAGAATTAAAAAATCTAGAAACTCAAGAAAAACTAGAAAATAAAAATGCTGAATTAGCTAAAAACAAACAAAAATACAATTATAATTACTGATTATATGGTAAAATCATATAATGGTAAATCAGTTGTATATGTTGCATTAATTGGTGGAAATGATATTAAATTTGGAATAACCAATAAAATTATTGAAAGGGTTAAACAACATAAAAAAAATTTTGAAAGATTTGAAATTGTATATATATCAATATGTTTGAATAATTTAGAAATAGAAAGTTTATTAAAAAATTATGCAAAAGAAAATAATAAATTAAGAAGTCAAATAATAAATGATCATAATTATACAGAATTAATTAATATCAATGAAAATTTTACAGTTGAAATGATTATTAATAAAATAAATGAAAACTGTCATATACAATATGATTATACAACATTATTAGATAAATATAATAATCTTCAGGGAGATAATGAAGAATTACGAATTGTTTCTAAAGAAAATGATAGAATAACTATATTACTTAAAGATTCTATAAATGATCTAAATCTTAAATATAATAATTTAAATATGATTAATACACAATTAATAAATAAATATGAAAAATTACAAAATGAAAATACAGTTTTGCAAATGATATCACAACCAGCAAAAGAAGTACAAGAAGAAAATAAACTACCTCAGACCGATACGAAAATAAAAAAGAAATTTACATGTATTCGGTGTAATAACAATTTTACTACATCAATCATATTGACAAGACATATAAATCGAAAAAATAAATGTAAAGATATAAATGAAGTTATTGAATATAAATGTAATTTATGTAATAAATTATTTGCAAATCCAAGATCACTTAATAAACATATAAATAATATCAAATATCCATGTACAGAAGGAAAACCAAAGAAAATATATAAATGCGATAAATGCGATAAATGTGATAAATTTTTTGATAAAAAAGGAAGATTTAATGAACATAATAAAAAAAATACTAAATGCGATATGGTTTTGCAATGTAAAAAATGTAATCATATATTTAACACAATATATAATTATAATCAACATATTAATAGTAAAATTTCATGTATTTGAATATTTTTTTTGACAAAAGTAAATAATTATCTTTGAAAATTATTTATTTGTCTTTTTTTTATTGTTTTTTTTTAATTAAATAAATACTAGATATTTAACTGAAATAATTAAATATGCTAGTATATATACAAAATAATTTAGAAAATAATATAGAATATATGGTTAACAATAAATCTAATTTGATAGGAACCATTAGAGTTGAATTAAATTTATATGAAATAGATAATGATGAATTTTCTATGGAAATTGTAAATGATGATGATAATTATTTAATAAATAGAATTAATCATAATTTAAAAATATTAGATATTATTAGAAATAACAATAAAATAAAAGCATATGAAAGTATTATTAAAGAAAAACAAGATCTTATTAATGAATCTGTACATAGAAAAAAACAAGATATTCTTGAAGTTGCAAAATATATGGTTTCTAAAGAAAAAGAAATTATATATTATCAACACCAAATTGAAGATTTAAATCATAAAATGCAAAATAATATAAATAATGCATTAAATGCTAATTTAAACACTTGTGATAAATTAGAAATGAATATTCCTAATACACCTTCGGCTTATATAAATAATAAAACTATTAATAACACAATTGATTCTATTAATGATATTAATACTACTTTATCTAATAAAATTACAGATAAAAAAAAAGAAACTAATGAAACTGAAAATATTAAAAACGACTGTATATTAGATATAATTAAAAAATCATTAGATCAAAATATATTAGATGGCGATGATTCAAATATTCCTTATAAAATAAATTATATTGATAATAATAATATCATAAATCTTAAATATATTAATTTAAATTGTATAATTGAAATTAAAGATACTAAAAAAAATATAGGAAAAAATGATATCAAAAAATTTATAAATACTTATATTAATACACAGGGTGTGGATTTATATAACTGCGGAATATTTATTTCATATAGTTCAAATTTTACTACAAACAGTAAAATAAAAGATTTTGATATATTAACTGTAAATAATAAACCTATAATATTTATTTCAAATTTTGATAATGTTCCATCAACTAATAAAATAACATATGCTATTAAATTATTACAATCTATATTTAACTACAAAATATCAAATAATATTAATGATGATGAAATTAATACATATATTAATTTAATAAATCAATACTATGACATTTTAGAAGCACATATAGATATATACGATGAGAAAATTATAAAATATAATACTAAATTAGTAAATTATACAAAGAAAATTGAATGTACTAAAAATAAATTAGAATCTATTAATTTAAAAAAAAAAGATTATATTGAAAATCTAAAAGTATTAGAAAACATTCCTACTTTACAATTAGGAATGTTTGAAAATAATACACTTTTGACTGAAAAAAACATAGAAAATAATACTCATTTATCAGAAGAATATGTAGATGTTCAAAATGAAGAACTAATAGATAAAATAGATGAAAATAATGATACCAAAAAAAATATTGAAAATACATCTTCAGATAATGAAAATGAAGATGAAACTTATAGTGAAAATTTTTCTAATTCATCAGTTAAATCTAATGATGAAAATTAATTAGATTAATTAAATTCATCTGGATCATACATACCAGGTATCATAGTATTTGTTTTCTCAGCAATTGCCATAGTAATTCCTACACAATGAGAATAAATTCCTTTTGATGTTAACCATTCATTAAATACATTACAATGTTCAATAACACTAATCATTTTATTAGTTTTTTTAATATTTGTTTTTAATGATAAAAATTTACCAATCAATTGAAAACTATTTGTAATTTTTTCATCTCCAGAACCAAGTTGACGAACTGCACATCTGCTAATACCAGGTACTTCTGTTAAATCTCCAGTTAAGGTAGCTCTTAAAAAATTAGCTAGAGTATCTTCGCTAATTCGAGATTTCTCAGGATCATAACAATCAGACATTATTAAACTTATTTATTATGATTATATTATATATTTAATATAAATAAAAAAATCAATTTTTTATTATAAAAAAATCAATATATATAAATGAATTTCATTCAATACTAAATTATATTTTAATTTTCAATATATATTTTAGAATAATTTGTACATTTATTATTTAAAAATACCAAATGTAGTAAATTTTTATATTTATCACATACAATATATTTTTTAGGTATAAAATTTTTATATTCATAATACATATTTTTATTTTGATTACATATCTCACATTCATTATAATGATTACTATAACATTCTGTACATTTTCCGCATGTACAATTTCTCCATATTTGAGTAAAACACCATTCACAATTTTCTTCATAGTCTTCATCCTCCTGACAAATATAATAAGTATTAAATGCACAATCAAAACAAATATTTTTATCATTTTTAAATTTCATTGGTTGAATTCTACAGTCATAATATATAGCATCATCATGTATAGTTGATAAATTTTTATTACATACACTACAATTATTTATTAATATTGCATAAGGAATAGCATAAGGAATTTCATTAGGAATTACATTTATATCATTAATTGGTATATTAGGATTTATATATGTATAACATATTTTACCTATTAAGCTTTCACCAGTACACATATCTGATATTACCATGCCTAAATGTATTCTATTTTCTCTATAATGTATCATAAAAGATCTAGTATTATAAATAGACCAATCATCATATTTTTTAATATCTTTTATAAAATAAAAGTAATATCCACCACTATATATTATATCATTTGTAAGTTGTACATTATTTAATGTTATTTTAAAATTTTTAATATTATGAATAGAAGGTGTGCATCCCATTATATTGTACTATTAATATAATAATGATTTAATTAAAAATCAATTTTTTTTTATTTAAATATATAAAGAGATTTGCTTATATAAGTATTATGTTATAATAATGATTTAATTAAAATTCAATATAAAAAAAATAAAACATGACATTCATATAAATTCGACATTTGTAGATGAATTAAAATCCATCATAATATAATTTAATTGTTGTTATATTCTCACTTGGTACTTTTGTTACATTTTCATCTATTACTTCTTTTAATTTTTTTAATCTTGTTTGTAATGTCTTATTTGCTTTCGGCAATCCTCTATCTTCAGTATATTCAAAACAACTTTTAATTAATTTATTTTTACTATTTGTATAACTATCAGGATTAATACGAATAAATATAATTGGACGATCAGCCAAACTTGTATAAATATCATTAAGTCTTCTTAATTCACATTCTGGATTATAAGTTTGTGCTTTATGTTGATTTTCATCAACTTCAACAATAACAGAATGAGTCAAACAATCAATGAAGATATCAGGTCTATGATTTGAACATCCTTCATTAATAATTTTATTATAAGTAATATTTAAATCTGGATAAGTTTCCTTAATAAATTCAGAAACTTTAGCTTCTCGAGTACCATAATCTCTAACCAATTTATCATTAGGAAAATTATAAATAAAACATCTTAGACAATATCCTTTTAAATGTTTTTTAGTCGCTTGAATATCACATAATTCAGTTTTACATTTTTTATGTGTCGTATCTACCATATTTTCTTTTTTATGATCTTTACAATAAATTGCTCTAGCTTGATCTATATAATTAAAAGATGGAAATTTATTACAATTTGGTTCTTTACATTTTTTGCTGATAATATCTAGCATATTGTCTAATTTATGTTCTGAACAATATAATGCTTTATTTTCATTTAAATAATTACTAGTAGCTCTTTTTGTACAGCTAATTTCTATACATTGTTTACTAAAATTATTTACATCAATCATATCTGTTAATTTATGTTCAAAACAATATAATCCGCATTTTTCATTTTCATAATTATATGATGGTCTAATTTTACAATTTTCTTTTTTACATGTTTTATTAATTATATCAACCATATTTTCTTTTTTATGGTTGTCGCAATATATTCCTTTAGTTTCATTTATATAATTATAATTAGCTCTTGTATAGCAATTTTTATTAATACATAAATTACGAGTTATATCTATCATATTTTCTTTTTTATGTGTATTACAAAATGCACAAATTGTTTGTAATTTAATATTATATTTAGCTTCTTTTTTACATTCTTTATATCTACATACTCCTCTTTTAGTAATTTTTCTTTCTTTATATTTATTAATATTATTAATATTACATAAGTCTTTAAAATTATTCATTATATCTTTATTGTATATATTTTAGTAAAAAAAATCAATTTTTTACTAAAAATCTTTAATTACCCCACAATCCAATTATAGTTACAAAATAAGCATGTTAATGATAAATTTGTACCTTCGTCCAAAGATTTTCCTTGATATTCTTTGATAGTTACGCTACGTTTCTTACAATTTTTGCAAGTATATAAACTACTAGTTTTATAATCTAATTTCTGAGATTTACGAGCAGTAAGGTTTTGCTTAATTAAGTCAGATTTCTCAGGGCAAAGTTGATCGGATGATAATTCAGCAATATGAGAAATATCAATATCATCATTTAAAATTTTATCTATTAAATACGAGTTATTAACTTCAGATTCACTATCTAAATTTTTAGTTATTTTATTACAAGTTAATTGATATTGATATGCAAATTTATAATTACCCCAATCAATATATAACATTAATTCATTAGATTTTTTTAGAGTAAAATTATAACATGATTTTTCAATATTAATAATAATAACATCTTGTATTTTTTTATCTTTATTTTTAAATTGTGTATTTTTTTCAAAAATGGAAGCAATAAATAATAAGATTAATCTTCTTTCTGAGGAATAATCACTATCATAATATAACTTAGATGGAATCGTAAATTTTCTTTGATTTTTTAAGTTATTAATTTGAGATTTATAATTTTCCAACATCATTTATTATATAACATTATTAATTTCAATTTTAAATTCATTATATAGAGAACTCTGTTATTAACTCTTTTAGATTTTTATCAGTTTCTCTAGTAGTTTTTAATTTAAAATTAAATAAATAAGCAAATAAATCAAAATCTTCAATATTAGCCGTAGATGTATAATTAGTAAAATTAATATTAATATCTGCAATACCTTCATTTATATTTTTCATATTTAACATAAAATATTGATTAATATCTGTAAATTCATGATATGATACAAAAGTATCAAATTTATCTACAAAATCATTAGGATTACATTCTAACATAGCCTCAATATCAGTATTACAATCTTTATTTTTAAAATAGACGCATTGATTATTTAATGGGGCTGAAATATATACAAGCAATGCATTGCAAAATATTTCAGTAATAGCACATGAACCTCTTTCATATAATGTAGCATGTGACATCCACCAATATATTTTACGTACTAATTTTATATTTTCATTATATAGATAATTATTATACTTTAAAGGAGAATTCACATTATCTATAATTTTTTTATATTTTTTATTAATAATATTTAATATTTGAGAATGATTTTTAGGATCAGTATGATAAATCGCTCTGTACATATTCATATCAGATGTTAAACATCGATTATACATAGGAACTAAATTTAGTTCATTATACAAATCGTCATTTAATTCATAATAGAAAGAAGTTAATGGGATATTTTTATAAATCATAGTACATCCATATGCATGATATGAATGTAATAATCTTAATAAAGGTTCTTTAAATAATAAATTTTGTATATCGTTATTTTTGATACATATATTTTTTACTTTATCATTATATAATTTATATGTTACATTTATAGGTGTAAATAAAGGTTCTTTATAATCATCTTTTAACATAAAATTAAATGGAATATATGATTGACTACACGTAGTAGGTCCTGAGCTAAGAATCACTTTGTGATTCTTTTGTTCTTTATTAATGTGTTTACTAATATTCTTGTCTTCAATTTTTCTACCATATGAACTATCAGAAGTTCTTGATCTTCCAAATTTTTGTAAATTAAAATCTAAACCTAATGTAATAAATAATTTATTTAATATACATTCTATATTAAATCTTTCATTAGATGCTAATTTTAGAATATTATTACATGTAGCTGAAGATGTATTGTTTATTTTAATTTGATTGTATATTAATTTAATAGAATTAATATATAACTTATTATAAATGTAATTTTTATTTTTTATTTCTAATAAATTTTTATTTAAATTCATTATAAGCTAAAGGTGTAATATATTATTATATTACTTTAAGTTTAATATAATTTATAAAGTTGTAAAAAATGGGAAATATTAATAAAATAAACCATAATCATATATCCCAACCAATAATAGATAATAATCCTACGGTCAGTATTATAAGTAATATACCTGATTATATAGAATATACACAACCTGTGTATGATTTAGATTTTTGTTATATATGTGATGATATTTATATTCCTAGTATATATAATCATTGTAAAAATTGTAATAAATGTCATCATAAATGTCGTTATTTATACTGTAAAGAATGTAATTTATGTATGAATCCTCATGATCAAAAATTAATAATAATACATAAAAAAAGATGTATACTATTTAGAAAGTAAATATATTTAAAATTGAAATTATAATATATATATAATATAGAACAGTTAATTATACGATTTGTCCATAGCTTATAAAATTATGGATAATTTTGTAAAGATTTATAATGAAAAATTACTAAATTCACATTCAGCTGAAAATAATCCAGAATTAGAAATTACGTATCATATTATAAAATCAAATAATATTTATAAAGATTTATTTAATAAATTAAAAGAATTAAGTAAAGATATTACAATTATAGAAAATATTGATATTTATTATAAAAACAACATAAGATTAACAAAAACATTTAAACATGGTGTAAATACGAATACTGATATTACTCTTAAAAAGACAGCAATTTTAAAACCTTATAAATTTACATCTAATATAAATGATATTACTAATTATAAACTTAAATTAAATAATGAAGAATTAATTAAAACAACTGTTTTAGGTCAAATTGACTTTATTAGAATTAAACTAAGATTGACATTTATTTTAAAAGATTCGAATTTATCAAATAAATTTAAAATAGATTTTGATTTAATTAAAAATATTAATTCTAATGAAAAACATCTTAAAGAGATTAAAAATATGTTATTTAAAGAATATTCTATAGATAATATCGTAGAAAATATAAATTTTTCATTATTTGATGAAATTGTTTTAGAAACTGAATTTATAGATAATATTACTACTGATGATTTGAATGAAAGTATTGAATTTGTAAAATCATTATTTAATAGTAATATTGGGTTGTATCAAAAATTTATATATAAAATAGCAAATAAGATAATTCATAATGCTGTTTATTTAGAAAATTTTAGAGAAAAATATGGACTAAAAAAATTATTAAATAATGTAATTGAATTAAATTCAGAAATGTATTATAAAAATATTTTACCTAAGATAGAAAATTATTATGTAACTGATAAAATTGATGGTCAGCGTTGTATTTGTTATATTGAAGAATTTGATTCTTTAATTAATATAAAATTATTAACTAATAAATTATATCAAATTAAAGAATATAATGATAAAATTTTTAATATTAATAGAGCCAACGACTCAAAACCACAGACCTCTTCTCATAAAAAAGTAACAATTTTAGACTGTGAAATTATCTTTAATAATAATAAAGACAAAGATGAAATATCAGATTCTGATATTTTTCTATATATATTTGATATTATTTCATTAGAAAGTAATAAAATTGCATTTAAGCCTTTTGAAGACAGATTAAAAGATTTAGATCTTGGATTTCAAAAGATTAAAATGTTAAAAAATATTAATGTTAAGGAATATATAAAATTATCATCAAATTATAAAAATGAATTAATGGAATTTTATACAAGAAAAAGTACAAATACAAAATATGAAATTGATGGATTAATTTTCATTCCTAACTCAAAAGTTAATAAAGAAGGTTCAAATTTTAAAATTAATTCTAATTATAATAATATGGTTGGATATAAATGGAAACCTATCGAACATATGACTATTGATTTCTATGTATGTAAACTACCAAGTAATTTATATACTAATATACCTTATAATAATATTAAATTAAAACAAAATGAATATATTTACATATTATTTAGCGGTATTTCTAAATCTGATTATGATAAATTTAAATTATCATTTATGATTGATTATAAAAAAATTATCAATGAAAAATATATTAATGGTAATATATTTCCTATTCAATTTACAACGAGTGATAATATATATAATTATATCTATATTGGATCTGAAAATGAATTAGATAATAGAATTTGTGAATTTGGTTATAATTTAGATAAAAAATCATGGAAATTCAAAAAAATAAGATCTGATCGTGATATTGAATTAGAAAGAGGTAATTATTTCGGTAACTATTATACTATTTCAGAACATATTTGGAATAATATTAACAATCCTCTTACTTTCGATATGCTATTAAATGAAAATACTAGTTATTTTGTAAATGATGAAAATGATTTCTATAAAGCTCAAAGATCATTTAACTCATTTGTTAAAACATATGTTTTAGAATCTGTTATTTCTGATAAATTAAATGACAAAAATGAAACAAATTTTGTTATTGATTTAGCTGCTGGTAAAGGACAAGATTTAGCTAGATTGTCAAATTTAGGATTTAAAACAGGTTTATTTATTGATAATGATAAAAATGCATTATCTGAGCTATTAAATCGAAAACATAATCTAAAAACTACAAATACATCTTCAGCATCACAAATCAAAATTTTTATCAAAAATATAGATTTGAAATCTAATTATACTGAAATTATTAAAAATTTAAATTCATTAGATATAAAAAAAGAATCTGCAGATATTATTATTTGTAATTTTGCAATTCATTATATAATTATTAATGAAGATTATTTATTAAATCTTATAAAATTATTAGATCATTATCTTAAACCTAATGGCCGATTCATGTTTACATGTTTTGATGGCGAAAGAGTATTTAATTTATTAAAAGATACTGAAATTTGGAATAGTTATGAAAATAATAATTTAAAATTTTCAATCAAAAAATTATATAAATCTAATATAATGACAAATAATGGTCAAAAAATTGATGTATTACTACCCTTTAGTAATAATGAATACTACACTGAATATTTAGTAAATTTAAATTATGTATCAAAAATATTTAAAGAATTTCATTTTACTACAGAAATTTCTCTATCTTTTAATACTTTATTAAATGAATTTAAAATACGTAATCTAAAAGTATATAATCAATTGTCAGATTCTGATAAAGATTTTATAAGTTTATATCAATATGTTATTATTAAAAAAAATCAATTTAATTCAATCGTTTCAAAATCAAATATTGATATATTTTATAAAAATATATCTGGTGGAAATGATAGTTCTACTACATCTCCTCAATCTTCTGGAAATTTAGATCATATTAAAAATATTACTAACAGTAATAGAATTTTAGTAATCATTAAGACTAAAATTAGCAATATTTTAAATAATATTATTATTATGTTTGAAGAAAATAATTATAAAAATTTCTATAAATATAAAAAAAATAAGAATAAAATTGTAAAAGTAGTTAGTTTTACTGGTAATGACAATTCTTATAAAAATATATTTTTAGAAAATCAAAACTATGATTCTATTATTTTATATGATGAATCCTTTATTCATACTGAATTTTACAATAATATATTAATGAAAAAATCTTCTATTCCTATTGTATTAAGTGATGAAAATGATAACAATATTATTATTTTAAATACTGAATTATTAAATTCTATTTATGATAGTGATTCTTATGATAATGATGAAAATGATTTTGAAAATATTAAATCATTTCTAACTTTAAAAGATATTACATATGTTCATAATTAATTCATAATATATATATTCGACTTATAAATATTTTATTATATTTTTTTTTAATTTAGAATCTATAATTTTTAAATACCCCTGGTCGACTTGTTTGTAAATCTGTCTTCTTCAGATATATATACAAGTATATATATTTTAATTTAAAATTATACTTTACTATATAAATATATAGCAGTTGTAAAGATATATTTGCAAATTTACAAGATATCTTTACAAAAAAAGATAATATAACAAATATGATTTATTGTGATTTATGTAATAAATCATTTAAATATAATGTCTTATTAGAAAGACATAAAAATAATAAAATACCCTGCAATGCTATTAAAAAACCAACCGAATGTAAATTATGTAATATAAATTTTCCATGTGCTGCAAAATTAGAAACACATAATAAAACTAAGAAACATATTAATATACATAATGCATATAACATTCAAATTGCAAATACTATTAATAATAATTTTCATAATCAATTTGATATTCATAATCATATAACTGTTGTAAGAGGATTTAGTGAAACTAATATAAATGTTATTTCATTAAAAGATATTGAATATTTATTAACTTGCACGCCTTTGGCTAATAAAATAAATTATTATA
>JFJP01038819.1_pt1 | contig 23489 bp, 27 predicted proteins | sample 431651 | NCBI WGS metagenome assembly JFJP01 (sample SAMN02602958, study PRJNA72255) | Microbial mat metagenome, whole genome shotgun sequencing project. | biome: fresh water; feature: sink hole; material: water; isolation source: purple microbial (photo- and chemosynthetic) mats found in...
CCGATGGAAGAACCTGCAAGATCAAATACGTAATGAGTGAAATGCATTTCTACTTAATATTGTTTTTCTGTTTTCATTATTTTGTCCCAGAAAAGAAAATACAAACCATAGTTCACATTAAAGTACTTATGGTGATGGGAATGATGGGTCGAAGTATTAATCCATTTATAGGGGAAAGATTGTTTTATTTTAAGCGGCATTAAGTCCACACCCAGGTGGCCTTTCAAATTATTTAAAAAAGAAATGAGCGAAAAAACAAGCAAAACGTGTTTATGAACCGGCACCAAATAAACAAAAGGAAGAATCCATGCTGCTTCAAAAAGGGCTTCTATTGGATGAAACGAGTAAGTTGCAAATGGAGTTGGATTCAAAGAAACATGATGAGTCTGATGGGCGAGCTTATACAAAAATTTATTATGTAGAGTCCAGTGCATCCAATAAAAGTAAGTATCATGGATAAGAATGATCACTGGCAAAGAAAGAAAGTACCACCAAGTCGAATAATCACTGATGTTGTCATAGAGTTTAGTCAAAGGCATCAATTGTGGATGCATGATCAAAAAAAAGACCATTCCAAAAATAAGTACAGTAGAAAGAGAATAACCAATTTCATGTTTGATTTGTTTGGAAGAAATCGAAGTATTTTGAATCTGATATTTCTTAAAAAATTCGGGGGCCAATCGAAAGATAATAAAATAGGCCCCACCAGAGAGAAGTCCATAACGAACTAATTGTATCAGGGCCAATTTTAAAAAAAGCACTTAGACAGCGTGGGCAGTCTGCTCATCACCAGTAGAATACAAAGACCAGCCACGAGACTTTTTAGAGAATGACATTTTTTCGCCTGAATCCAAAGTTCCTACGAAACGTTTCCCATCTGAACTCTCGCCCATCACAGTAAAATATTTTATAGAGTGAGACCAATCGTTAAAACGAACTTTGATATTGTTCTTACGGCCTGCAAGTCTCCAGACGCGCTCTAAACTAAACCAATGCATATGCCTCTCCTTGGATTTTGTTGTCAGTTCTATACTGCCCTGTTAGAAATATCATACAAGATGAGTACAAATATACCTACCAAATCATCGTCGCGAGCAGGACGATTTAAGAAAAAGTTAGTTCCTGAAGGCTTCCTTGAAAAGGAAGCCCCCGTCATTCAGGACCAAATGACACCAGTAATTGATAAATATCAACAAAAAGCCATAACTGCGGCGGAATTTACGGCCGTCTACATCCTGACTGTTCTCGCTCACCGATTTCCTGGTACCTGGTTGGGTGCCAAACGCGCCGAGAAGCTGACAGCTTCCCATGACCTGCCAATGCTACTTAGTGAGCTAAATATCCCCTTAGAAGCCAACATTCAAAAACGTCTGGCCGGCTTCAGCACCATTGGCGACTTGTTCCAGAATTTTGCCTTTAAATCCACTCCTCTGACGGTTAACCGCTCAGTCCTAAATTGGTCTCGCGGTGTGTATGGATTGGTGCTGATGTTTCGTATCCCAAGTCCACGCGAGGTTTTGAATCAGCAAAAGCAAGGTCGCCGCTGCGTAACTGTGATTCTGGAAAAAGAGCGCGCCAAAAAATTTATTCTGGGTGAGCGAGATGCTCTGGGTTTTACCATGCATGACCTTATTCATGCTGATCACTTCTATCACAATAATCAATGTTACCAAGGTCAGCTGGGATTTTATGGATTGCTGGATTATTGCATGTCTCAAAATCATTTTGATAAACATCTGAAGAACCCGGCGTTTGAAGCTGAGTTTGAGTATCTCATCGCCGACATGAATGCTTACGCCATTCATTTAATGAAATGTTTTAAATCTGCCCTCATTCATTACCATGATAAAGGTGATGTTTTTTTTGCTGATTGGCTTAGGAAATTAAACCTGGCACCTAAAGAGGCAGAAGCTTTGAGTAAACTCAATTCAGAGGAATATCAAGGCGCCTTTGACGAAATCCTTCTAGGCCTTTTGACTCGCTACCAAGTCTAGCGCAGTCTCCACTTCCCATAATAATATAATGAAAGAGCAGTGCCCAGATGCCAGATACTATGCCCTGTAATCCAGCTGTGGGGATCACAAATCAAACGAAGTTCATCAATCATGAAAAGACCAAAAGAAAGGAGCAGTAGTACCAGAGCGATGTGAAGGTCCCTTGCCTTTAAAAACGCCTTCCCTTCAGAATGCAGAAGCTCAACAATGGAGATGGTAAAAATTATCACACACAGGCCGACCTTGAACCATTTCTCCAAAGAATAAAACGTCATCCACAATCCACCCTGATAGCTCAAGAGAAGAAAGACAAGTTTGGGTGTAGAACTGACCCACTTCACTAGCCATTTATAGAGGGTAAAGAAACTCATGACTAAAACGATGCCGGCAAAATCCATCGCCATCGCAAACTCCAGGAAGCTGCCATGAGCAAAGTGACTAGAAAGTCCTAAAAGAATAACAGAGAAAATCCAGAGTTTTAAGCGCTGAGACTTATGTTTTGTCTGAGTATAGAGAAGAATAGCGAAGATGATATGAAACAGAGAGCTCCAAAAAGCCGCAGGCTGAGCAATCAGCTGATCGAGGTGAACAAATTCACAACCGCAGTTATCGGGAAGACAATTAGCACGATGAAATGAGGACCAGATATTCATTATATTAAAAACTTTGTTTGAATTTCTTCCGGGATTTTTTCAGACCGACCCGTTTTAAGGTTAATCATGGCATAAACCATAATTCCATCACAGGATATTTTTTCATTTTTCTTATTCACGATCTCAAATTCAACAATGACATCACTTCCGCTAAACTCTTTAACTTGGGTGCTTATCAACATGACATCGCCCATGATGAGAGGGCGTTTAAAATTGAGTTCCGTTCTTTTTACTACAAATCCGTACCCCATGATCATGAATTCTTCCATGCTCATTTTGTAGCACCTGATCATCTGATCATAGCGAGCGGCCTGAATATAGTCGAGATAGCGTGAGTTATGAACATGCTGAAACATATCAATGTCATCAGGACGAACGGGAATTTCTGAAGTGAATCGAGTGGTCACGCTTCAAAGATCGCTGAATTCTTGTCGTTTTCGCGAACTTCTACTTTAGTGATCCAGGCACGCTTACCATAAAGCGACTCAAGAATTTTGGTCGCCTCAAGGTAGACATATTCGGCCGTGCCTTCCATTCCAGGGTTGGGCAAAACTCTGAGCTGAATCGCTCCACGTTGATCCAAAGCTTTGAAGGCTTCAAGCTCGGGATCGTCCTGAGCAATGAGAAAAGTATGATCAAAAACCTGATCCAGCCATTGCTTTAATTCTTTGAGCCCGCCAAAGTCCACAACCCAACCTTCTTTGGTGAGTTCAGAAGCCGCGAATTCAAAATGAAATTCTCTTGAATAGCCATGGACGAAGCGGCAGTGAGATTCTGCTCTCCATTGTCTATGTGTGCAGGGAAAACCAGTAAAACGTTTGGTGGATTTAAATTTTTTTGGGTTCATACAATGTTTTTACCACAACTATCGCACTTCGGCGAGACTTCTCCATCCGTCTGATTTTTGTCGCATATTCTTGAGTTCACGAAGATAGCGCTTGGTCGTAAGGTTAACCCCAAGATGCTGGAAAAAGCGACGAGTAATGAAACTCTCCGGATTGGCGGCTATTTCCTCTTCAGAAGCCTCGCTATACCCATACCCCATTACCTGACCGCCCCTGACCAAAACAAAGGATTTCTCCCCAATTGTGCGTCCCTCACCCATCATGATCAGGTTTTCATTAGGAAAGCGGGCCTCTTTGGCGAGGTTCTCAATTTTTTGATTCATCCGAAGAATTTCTTCCTTAGACTTACCATCATCCCGATACAAATATACGTCGGTTTTGAGATTACGCTCTAATTCTTTCAGCTTAATCTTAGCTTCTGGGTAATCTTGAAAAAACCATAACCCCTGATCCCCTCTTTTATAGGGAAAAAGTTTGAAAAACTTCTCACCATTATCCAAAGTCAAAAGCTTAATGACCCATTTGGGGCTATAAGGATGAAACAGAAGTTTCTTGAATTCAGCAATGAGTGGTGAGCCTGTTAACTCCCCATCAATGCTTTCTGTGCGAATTAAAAGATCCCGGTTATCAGCTTTCACAACCAATAATTCCCGTGCCCTCTTTTCCATATTATAAGCAGCTTCAAAATGAATCACCTTTCCATTGTTATCCCTAAAATAGATGAGGCCAGATTTAGTGGTAATATTTTTCAGGGCTTTTTCGTGGTGAGGAAGATAATGAATTTTGGTGTAGGTTTTAAGCCGCAGTTTAAAAAGTTCAACGAAAAGTTCCAGGGTTGCCCTGGCATCCCCAAGGGCCCGATGACGCTCTTTAATTTTAATGCCAAAGAAACTACAGAGCGAATCAAGGTTGTAATTTCTCAATCCCGGAATTTCATGTTGTGCAACTTTCAAAGTGCAGAAGTTTTTCATCTTGAGATCCTGACCCATTTCCAGAAACTTTTTACGGAGCAGCTCAAAATCAAATTCCGTATTATGGGAAACAAAAACATTTCCCTCAAGCCGCATCCTAAGAGCATCAGCGACTTCATAAAACTTGGGTGCTTCTGACAATTGGCGCTGGGAAATAGAGGTCAAATTTTGGATAAAAGGCGCAACTTCTTTGAGGGGGTTAATCAGGGTCTCATAGACATCGGTGATTTTCCCGTCTTGATAAGTAATAAGAGCTATCTCGATGATTTCTTTTTCGTCGTGAAGACCAGTAGCCTCAATGTCGCAAATTACGTAGCGGCGTGAGTTCATACTCTATTGTAGTATCTTTTCTGACCCCAACACAAGTTTAGGGGTGACAGTTTGTAGCTAAAATGTTGAATTTCTTATTATGAGAGACATAAAGTTAGAAAAATCATGGAAAGAATTGCTCCGTAGCGTGCTGGAACAGCCCTACATGGCAGAGCTTCGTAGTTTTTTAGACCGCGAAGAAAAGTCTGGAAAGACTATCTATCCAAAGAATTCAGACATCTTCGCCGCCCTCAATCTCACCCCCTTTGATCAAGTGAAAGTCGTGATTCTTGGGCAGGATCCCTATCATGGCCCGAATCAGGCCCACGGATTATGTTTTTCCGTTAAACCGGGAGTCAAAACTCCGCCTTCGCTGGTAAATATTTTTAAAGAACTCAATAGTGATCTGGGAATCACTCCGCCCACAAACGGCTGCCTCGATGCTTGGGGGCGCCAAGGGGTTTTGTTACTCAACAACGTCCTTACTGTGGAAGATGGGAAGGCCGGCAGTCATCACCTGAAAGGTTGGGAGCCATTCACCGATAAAATTATTGAACTGTTAAATGAGAAAAAAGAAAATCTGGTTTTCATTCTTTGGGGAAGTCCGGCTCAAAAGAAGGCGCAAAAAGTAGATCCTCAAAAGCACTTCATCATCAAGTCTGTTCACCCATCACCTCTTTCTAGTTACCGAGGTTTTTTTGGGTCAAAACCCTTTTCCCAGGCCAATGGCTATCTTCAATCTAAAGGGATTCAACCTATAGATTGGTCCCTTTCCTGAATTTTTTATAGGCAGATCATAGGGAAGACCCCGAGTGTGGTATCACTGTCTTATGAAACTATTCATTTGTGCCTTACTCATCTCCCTCAATGCCCTCGCTGCTGATTACAACTGCCGTGCCGGCCACGTGAAGCTTGAGCTTCAGTCCAATGGTGATATGTCGACCCTCATCGTAAAAGACGCTGTCACTGGGGAGTATTACTACAATGGAATTGTTTCCGAAATCATACAGGGCAACGGCCGATCGGAACTGATGTTTGAAACTCGCTCCCATACCTATCTGCAACTTCAGTTTAAAACTGAAGATCTCGACAATTCAGGTGACACTTTGTTTGGATTTGCCCGCGGCTGGACAGGTGCGGGATTTGTTGATTCAAGTCTTAGATGTTCAAAAATTAGTAGAAGAAACTAGGTTACTATAAAATACTTGCTGAAAAAAGTTTCGCATCCAACAAATACTGATGATACTCGTAAAGTGCAGACCATCGTCTTATATCAACATCAGCGACATCACTCTCTCGTAAATTAACCATAAATAAGTCTGAAGCACCTTGTGCCCATCGCGACTTCTCCGCAACCGCCATTTTCTTTGAATTCTCAAACTCCCTGGAAGTAACTTCCCAACGATCTTTTGATTGAGAACTGGCATTTACAAAAAAATCGAACTGTTGCTGGAGTTGCTGTTGAACATAATCCGTCTCTCTTTCCAGTGCTTTGACCTTGTATACAAAAGCAACGCTTTTACCCTCAGCTTTTCGATTTTCTAGTGGCAAATCAAATTTCACACCAAATTGAAGACTTTCTGGATCGTAAGCAGCATTAGGTGATAATTCCTTAGCACCGATAAGCTCCAGATTAAGCCCCGGTAATTTAGATTGATCAAAAAAAGCTAACTCTGCATTGAGCTTCTCTTTTTCCAGTCTTAAAATTTCTAACCTTGGGTTATTTATAGTGGAAGAAACGGGTAATGGACCTTCAGGCGTTTTGAGAATCAATTCTGGCATAGCTTCAGATGGTAATAACATGGGATTACCTTTCTGATCTCTTACATAGAGAGAAAGTTCAGTTCTGATTTTATTAATATCGACTTCATTCTTAATTAGATCTCCCTCTCTTCTCTCCATGGCGCGCATATTGTCTGTAAGCTTGATTTTTTCAAGATCACCAGCTCGAACTCTCTTGAGAATCATTTCTTGGCGATTTTTCGCTAATTCATAATTTTCTTTATTAATTTTTAGCTTTTGCGTTTCAAGCACCCATTTATAGTAAAGCGAGAGAGCTTTATGAACGTAAATTATTTTTTTCAATTTGAGTTGTTCGCTGGCCTGTTTATTTTCAATTTGTTTAATTTTTAAATTAGTTCTGAATTCATCGGTCTGAAAATTTCTAAGAACAGGCACTGACAATCCTGCAAATATCTCACCACCAGAAGAAGTTTTATATTTCCCATCATAGAGTGGAAAATTTCCGGCCCCTTGGCGATGACCCGCGAGAAGATTTATGCCCTTAAGTGCAGTTTGACGTTCAATCGTTGTTTCAAAATATTGATTATCATACTGATTTTCAATCCGGCTCCTGGACTTAAATATGAGCTTATGATCAAAAGCTCCTTCAGAAGCAGTAAGCTCGCCGCTAGAGGCTTGAAATTTGAGATTGGCCTCTTCAATCAAAGGAAAATGCAGCAAAACAGAATCAATAACTTGTTTTTCAGTAAGGGCAAATGAAAGAGAAGAGTATATGAATATAAAGAAGAGAATCAATTTCATCTTCATTTACTCTCCTCAACCAGCATTTTATTTAATTCATCTTTAATTGGCTCAAGGACTGGAGGAAATCCGTTGAGCTGTCGCCAGATTTCTTTCAAAACGAAGGTTTCATTAAATCGTATGTAGCCTCTTGAATGTACTCCGAGTCTTAGAATATTCTGAGATGGCCACTTTGATACCGGAACAACTAGAACTCGAAATTTTCCGCCGTAGGAACTTGCTTGGTCGACTAAGTGAACTTTGCCTTCAAATGTCCCTATTGATATTGAGGGCCACCCGGCAATTTGAATAGCAGGCCACCCTTCAAATTGAAGCTGAGCCTTCTGACCCACTTGAACCATCGAGGCATCGTTACCATCAATCCACAATTCTGCAGCTGGTAAAGTAACATCTGGAGTAAAGATGATGATTGGACTTCCGGCCTTGATTAACTGGCCCTTCTCGCCTGGAAGAATTCTTGTAACCGTCCCGTTACGAGGAGCAAAAACTCTCTGTGTTGACTGTCTAGAGAGTTGAGTTTCAGACTTCGTTAATATCGCTGTATTTTTTGAATACTCTACATTAAGTTTTGAAAACTCAATTTTTGATTTTTCATAGTCCTTTCTTGAGGTAAGTCCTTGTTCAAAAAGTTTTCTCTGTCTTTCTAGATCAATCCAGCCTTTCAAGGAAATCAGGATCATTGTCAACAAGGTCTACCAAGACATCGCCCTCAATAACACGATCGCCCTCTTTCACATGCCATCGTTTTACAAAACCGCTGACTGAAGCAGATATTGATTGCACTCTCTCATTTGGATTGATCGCCGTAATCTGACCTTGACCTACGGTAAAAGAAATCCAAGGCAAAAATAAAATAACTCCAAACCCAAGGATTATCAGTTTCTGAACAAGAGGTTTAGCAAAGTCAAAAGGCAGCTTTGAATATACTAGCGTCTCACGCGTTTTCATATCTGTCCCTTTAGGGCTTTAGCGATCTTTTTCTGTCCTGTTTCAAAATCAAAAATACCTTCTAATGTTTGAGGAAGTTTGGTCAATGAGAACAATATTCCGGAAACAATAATCTCAGCAGAAACAAGCTGGCCCACAGAGAGTTGATTGTTTTTAATAAAATAGCTCCCAAGACCCAAAAGGAAAATCTGGCTAGTTACAGCAAGTATCGAAACTTTAAAAGAGTTCAATCTTGTAAACTTAAAGTGCCCTTCCCTTGCCAACAAGTAAGAATCAACCTGGGCTTCAGTGAACATTTGACCAGAAGATAGAGTATCAAAAATTGCATACTTCTCATTTGACTCAATAACGGAACTGTCAATAGAGGGGGTAAAGGTTCTGTATATACTTAAAATAGTGAGACCTATGAAGATCGCAAGGACGATAAAAGCAGGATGGAAAATAATAATGGTCGTGACGCCAAACAAAACCATCAAAAACAACTCCACAAGGTGTGAATAGGCCTTTGCAAAACTCTTCAAAAGCCCGGCGACCTCAAAATAATAATGTCCATATTCTTTGGTTTTTATCATTTTCCATCGATTGATTTCAAAAACAAAAATCTCTCTTTGCAATGACTCAATTAAAATAACTTGGGAGTGCTTCACCATGCTGGCAAAAACTAACAAAACCCCGACTATAAGAATAAATGAAATAATATTCAACCAAATTGCTGACAGAGAAAGATTGTTAACCAGGAACTGAACCCCAAGTGGAATAATCAATGACGATATCCCATAGGCGGCCGAGTAAAATATAAATTTCCGATTTAAGCGGAGTACTTTGAGTCTAAGTAAAAATTCTAGTTTCATAAAATTTATATTAATACTTTTTTGCAGCTATTCAAAGAAGTTCGACTCAAATAGGCGGGCCCATATGGACCTAACGCACTTTAGCGAAAATCTCTCATGAAAATTAGTACATCGCTCTTAACGCCATCACCTATCTCTCTGTTTTCAGACATTTTGTTGATATGCAGGATAAGATCGAACACATTTGATGATTTAGACTCATAAATCCTTAAAAGATGAGATTTTAAATTTTTATAATCCTCCGTTCCCATCTGCCCCTTATCATGGCTAAGTGAGTTTTGAAGCAACAATTGAAAAACCTTAGACTCCTCATCCTTCAATTCTTGATGTTTTCTCATTGTTTGATCTAAGTATAATTTAATTTTATTTTTTGAAGACTCACTCAGCTCTGGATGACTCTCGAGCAGGACCTTTGCGTGTTTACTTATTTCCTGGGCCGTTTTAACTTCTAGATCATTAATCTGCTCTTGCAAAGGCACTCTAGTGGTTTTATGTGATGAACAAGATACAAGCGTAAGCAGGATAAAAAACAGAAAAAGATGTTTCAAGACAATACCCCTTAAAAGATGTGAAATTTTATATAACAACTGTTTTTGATTATAGGGGAATCTTAAGATTTAATAAAATAGATAAAAAAACACATATTATTCGTTTTTTTCAATATATAAAACGAGACTATCTAACTCTCTTCACAACCGCCAAATAAAATGGTCCCCACCCTGTAGTATCTGGCAGCACTTGCCAACCAAACTCAGTGGGTTCTCCGAATGAGAACTCTTTATGAATAAGCTCAAACCGCCCTGCCCGTTTCTGATACAGTTTAGCGATGATGCCGTCATTTTCTAATTTTGAAAGAGCGCAAGTTGAATAGACAATTGTCCCACCCACTTTGATGATATCAAGGGCGGAGGCCAGCATGGCAAATTGTGTAATCGCGATCGCCTTGGTTCTTCCTGGGGCCCACATGGAGAGCTCCTTCGAGTCTTCAAGAACGTGGCGCTCTGATGAGCATGGGGCATCTAATAAGACTTTGTCGTAGTTGCTTTTCTGGTAGAGACTCCATTTCGTGGCATCGTAAGAAGTGATGGTATTAATTTTTTGTTCGGTCTTAGGAATATAATCATCAAAAATTCTGTGAATGCGGGCCCGTCTGGCAGCTGAACGGTCATTAGAAACTAAGAGACCTTGATTTTTGAGTTTCAGCGCCATCAGAAAACTTTTTCCACCTGGGGCGGCGCAAAGGTCAACCACTCGCTCACCAGGATGTAGATCCATGGCCTCTACCGGAAGGATACTGGCCGCATCCATCAGATAATAATTGGTATAACCCGCTTCTGTTTTTTCCGGCTGTGGGAAACTCTCCCGCACGTCATGCTCGAAAGAAATTCCCGATACATGCAGAGGTGTACTTTGAAATTTAAATTTACTGAATGGGTTAAGAATAGCGACATGCTTTTTGGGCGCAAGGAGCGCTTCCTTTAAGGCCGGCCAGCGCTCACCGTACATTTCCGAATAAAATTGGTTGAACCCATCAGGTCCCTTCAAAGGTGTCATACTTTATTCTAACAGAAGAAGTTAAGTTTCCCAAGCTTCCCAAGTTCCCAGCTTGAACAAAATCCGGTAGAATACGGTCAGGATCATAATGGGAGGTATGCTTGAAACTAATCATGATCATGCTCTCAATTTTATTTACTCTAGATGTTGGGGCAAAACCGATGAAAAAAGAGATCGCAACACTGGCCGGTGGGTGTTTTTGGGGAATGGAGGAGATTATCCGTGCCATCCCAGGTGTGTTGAATACCACAGTTGGCTATACCGGTGGATCGGTAGATAACCCTACCTATGGCATTGTTAAGCTTGGAACCACTAACCATGCTGAAGCGGTTGAAGTGGAATTTGATGCCACAAAAATCACCTTTGAAGAGATTCTAGGGTATTTTTTCCGGATGCATAATCCAACCACTGTGAACCAGCAGGGCAATGATAAGGGCACTCAATACCGCTCGGCGATTTTCTACCATTCTGAACAGCAGAAAGCCGTTGCCATGGATGTCATCAAGAACGTGGATGCTGCAAAAAAATGGGATAAACCCATAGTGACTCAGGTTCTCCCGGCGACGAAGTTTTATGCAGCCGAAGACTACCACCAGGACTACTTAAAAAAGAATGCCGGTGGTTATACTTGTCATTGGTTGAGGGATTAATTCAGTTTTTTTACGTTCATGCCGATAATCTATTCGAATGAAATTTTTACTCTTCATACTACTAATCCCCACTCTGTCCTGGGGTGATTGTGACGGTCTCAAAGAAGCCATTGAGAGTTGCTCCGTATTTGCCTGCGAAATCAGTACTCCACAAATGGGGAAGGCCATTGGCTACAAAATTGAAGGCATAAAAAATAATAAGTGCGTAATTGTAACTGAAACAGGCTCGAAGCACATAAAAGTAGACATGGGTGAAGTCTGCCATCTGGAGGATAATCTTCGCCCGCTCATGGCAAAATCAGCACAACTCAATGTAGATACCATAAACATGACAATCCATATGATGGATCAGGGGTCTACCCTCGACTCTAAAGAGTCGGCAGAAATAATGATTGAAAAAATGCAAGCCGATCAAAGAAAAATAATAGAAAACTCGGAAAAACTTGCCAGCGCCTCACAGCAACTCGTAACCGCAAATGGTGGCAAAAATCCTTGTACTCCCAAAGACCCCAAGTCTATGGCATTGCTTGCAACTGCCTTTTCGGGCATGAAAGATAATTTGAAAGATATGGTCCTTACTCAGCAATCTATCAAGAAAAATAGTTTTAATCGATTATTTCCCGACAATAAATCTGCATGCATCGTCAGCACGGACATAAAGGAACTGGATAATGCGAAGAGAATTATTGGGGTCTCCAACCAAGAAGAATGTAAAAACTTAGCAAGCTCTACGTGCTCAGACCTTTTTAATAAGGCCAGGCTGAAAAACTTAGATTGTCCTGCTGAGATCAATATTTTATATGGTGAAGCAGAGAAAGCAACAGGAGATGAAATTCTCAATGTCCCAACCACCGTGGTAGCTTCTGTTACTTGCGAAATTAATGGGATGATGAGAGCTAACAAAAAAATGAGCTATGATCATGCTTTCAAAAAACAAAGTGGCAGTTTTTGTAAAAAGCCAAAGGGCTATAGTTGCAAACTCGAACTATTCTCTCAAGATAAAATCGCTATTGATTCTAAAAAACACCACATTACCAAGAGAGATGGCGCAGAAATTAATTGCTTAAAGTTAGCGAAGAAATTAGCGGCGCCTCATTGCGAAAATCCAAATGCTGACATATTGGCAGTTTTAACAGTCACTGCCGAAGGTCATAAAGGGATCTCAGGGGTATTAATGAACGAAGCATTTAAGAACTTTTGCTACACCCATCGCCTTAAAAAAGTATTTAATTAATTTCCTGAAAGAAACCAACATTTCGGACGAAGGCCTCGGGTGTCGCCCAGTTTAACGTGGCAGGCACCGGCCTTCTGGTCATCATCTTCAAATTCAACAGATTCTGAAACGGGACAGATGGCTCCCTGGAAAAATGTGTCCAGTCGGCATTGGCCATAAGGGTGCAAGTAGTTCATCGCCCTCACCACTAATGGATCAGGGGTCTCAAATTTAGCAACAAGTGAATCATGATCGAGATCTTGAATCATGTGGGCGACAGATCTTCCGGCCAGACCCATCCTCTCGCATAGCTTCTGCGATTTAATATCAGTATAGGTTACCTGGCACTCATTTTTAAGTGTTTCAGGAATCTCCTCATTGGCGATAATCAATTCGTTATTATCCTTTTCCCAGATTCTGCGAAGGCACTTCATGGTGGCATAATAATCTGCCTGACCTTCGGCACTTGACCAACGGTTGGTTGATTTTTTTGGATAGCCACCAAAGTGGTGCCCCAATTCATGACAAAGAACAGCAGTGAAGCCATCTTTTGTGATTGCTTTATGACGGGCCAGACCACCGTAAATGGTGATCATCACTTTTTTATCAGATTTCTCTGCATAAGCATTAACTGTATTAGATGCCCATGAACCAAAAATAATGAGTTCTGCATTGTGATCACGATCAATTGAAGGAGAAAAGAATTGCTCAAAGGCCTTAATAGAATCCTTGAATTCTTTTTCTGTCATGTCGTTAGCAAGTAGAGAGCCTTCAGGGATAGAGACGATCCTGTTCATTCGCATGCCCCCATCACAAGCAATCACTGGTAAAGCAAACAGACATAGGAATAGAGCAAAAACTTTCATTGAGCCTCTTTTAATGATTAGTAGTAAGATTATTGGCCATCTGAAACAAATCTTCTAGTAAAAAAGGTTTGCTTAAAAGTGCCGCGGCACCCTTTTCGATGGCTGATTTGTTGGAGATGTCTGCAAAGCCAGTGATAAGAATAACCGGAGGAGCGTCACTGGATTTTGATTTTATATAGTTCAGTAAATCAATCCCAGTTCCGCCAGGCATGCGTATATCCGAAATAACTAAGTCGATATGGTGTTGGTCAATGATGAATTTGGCGGCACTCACGTTTTCGGCCTGATAAACTTTGGCGCCCAAGTATTCGAGTTCAGAAGACAAAATGCCTCTAAGATCAGGCTCATCATCTACAATCAGTAAAGTTTTATTCTGCAGCAAAACGTCACTCATAAATAAAGAATAGTATATGTTTTTCGAGAAGGCCTATTTTTAAAGTGAGGAAATGGGCATCTTTAGGTATCCTAATGACATGATAAAAACGTTGTTCATACTCACAGTATTTTTCACTTTAAATGTCCACGCCTCAAATGAAAGTGAGGGCGCTAAAAAGTCATTAAAAGCACTTATCGCACCTATCCTGCAAGGTGCCGGCAAGTCCCCTAAGACCCTATTAAAAGACTTCAGCGTTGAAAAGTGTGAGAAATATCAGATTAACTGGATGGATGTTATCATGATGCGAAAATCTGCCGCGTTAACCTACACGTTCAAACCTGGCTGCGATATTCAAGGGACTGTCTACCCGACTGTCTTCAAGCCATTTACCACGGATTTGAAATTAAAAAATCTCGATAAATTCACCCATCTGGTTAGTGAAAATAAGATTACAGCTAGCTTGGAGTCGAAGCCGATCATGAATCTTGAAATTCGCTCCGCTAAACTCACCGGTGAAAAAGGAGTGATCAAATTTGAAGCTGATTATTCAGTTCGAATTGACCCACTCAAGAAGGCCAATATCATCGAAGAAAACATGGGTGGAGAAATCAGGATCACGGAAATTTACGGGAAAGCGGTCTCAATCAAAGAAAAGATCAAAATCGACTAAACGCAATACTAGAAGTAATACCTTCCACCGATAGCAAAGTGCATCTCTAGCCCGGTTCTGCCTATAAAATCCACAATAGGAGCTATTTCAGCAAATACATCTGCAGGCTGATCGGCCAGACGATGGGCAAGGCCTACAGGTAATCTCACCCCAATCTCGACAGAATCATCAAACTCAAGTCTGCCACCGGCGCCGAAGTAGAGATCCAGGGGATGAACATCATTAAGAAAAAAAGCCGATTTTTTATGTAATAAATAATCTGAATGGAGGCTCAAACTAGTGTTTTTCCCCAAAGAAAGGGCAAAGGCACCATCAACTGCTGCATTGTCGTCCAGCCAATACTTACCACTCAGACCAGTCGGATTCCCAAGAATAACACCTAATCCGAGCTCATTTGAAGCTGCCATGAGAGTTGAAGTCATGCATACAAGAATAAGAACTAAAAAGGTTTTCATTTAAGGGCTCCGAAATTGATATTCCAAATGTTATTCACCTTATGGGCAGTTGTCAAAAACTATGGTTCAATAAGGGATGAACTTGCGCAATATTCTCCTCCTTTTCTCTGTGGTTATGATTGCTTTTTGTCTGTCTCTCTTTTTTCAGACAGAGACCTCTGTTCAATCCATGAACTATGAACAATATAAAAGTTTGAACTACAATAAATCCCGCTCTCACTCGCTGGAGGAATTTAACACTAAAATTGCTCCCCACCGAATTGAAGATCTCATTAGTGAAGCCTATGAGAAGAATAAACTCCTGGGAAATAAAACGCGTGTGATGGAAGTTGGTTTTGGGAACGGAAGAGTTCTGATGGAACTCAAAAATCTTTTTCCCGAAGTTGAATTCTATGGAATCAACAAGGCAAAAACGCGCACCTTTTACAGGAGAGAGAGCTTTATCTTAACTGCCATGAAGTTTAATCTCATGACTAACGATGAGGCAGAAAATATCGTCCTTCCTTACGTCGTCTTCCAGGATTTGGATTTTGGACAAAAGATTCCCTACGGCGAGAATAAATTTGATCTCATCTATTCACAGTCAACAATTCCCTACATCCGATACACTTTTGAATTATTCAACGAAATCATGAGAGTTCTTAAAACAGGTGGTGTCAGTTTTCACACCGATGTCACAGGGGTGAATATTTATGAGAAAGGTGTGAATATATCCCTGAAAGATGCGGCCAAAGAACTAAGAAAGAGGGGAATAGATTTTTATGTCCTGGATAACGAGCAATCTGTTCGCTTCAAAAAGCCCAACCAACAGGCCATCTTCCCGCTTACCCCCCACTGGCCAATCCCGACTCAAATTGACAACTTGTCGGAAGAGCAAAAACGTCCAGAAATGAACTACAACTTTAATCACTAGTTCCGAATTGTGGCTTTTATGGGCTAATTTATCGGATCTTTACTCAACCACCTACCAATACTAGCATCACTGTTACTACCCCGTCTTTGACACTAAATTCTTTCAATCTCTGATTTAAAGATTGTCTTTCTTTCCGTGTCGCCAAGGCATATATCACTATTACTAACAGGACTAAAAGTTTAAGCAACAAATTAGCCAAAAATAAGCACCTTATTTGAAAGAACACACTCCACGCTGTTAAGGTGAATTCGATAATTCTTCATCAGAAGCCTAAGAAATACTTCATTATTCCTTAGGCTCATTTGATGAAAGGATAAATTGCATAATAAAAGCTTGAAATGGCCAATATTGACCACAGCCAAACAGAGCTATAATAGATTTCACGTATCAGGCCGACGATAGTCCGCTCCTTCACATCAATGCTGACAAGCCGTTTAACTCGGCTATAAGCGAGGTATGCAAAAAGAGCGAAACCTAATAAACCTAGAGTCAATTGAGCGTAAAAATTCATTAGCGCCTATCTCGAATAATAAATTAGTATCCCAATTAATATTATTACAACGACTCCAACTACATCACTAGCTGTAGTTTGGTTGTACAAAATATCTTTATACGGCTTTTTGCCCTTATTCACGATCCAAAGAATACCCGCCCCAATCGAACCAAATATCATTCCAACTATTGTGCTAACTAACGAATCCATATCGTTCCTTTATCTTCCAGATCCTATTGTAGGTCCTGTATATGATGGAGTGCAACTATTCCCAGAGGATGGTGAACCATTTGGAAAGCTATACCCACCTGATGGCGGAGTTGGGTTCATAGGACCAGTGGGTGGCAACATTGGTATTTGGGGTCTTGGGTTGTAAGCAGCATTTGGATCAAGTCCATTGCCCCCTCCTAACCAACCACCGAGCGCTCCACCAATTTTAGATCCTAAGAATGCTCCTCCATAAGTCCCAGCAGGCCCCAATGTAGACCCTAGACTACCACCGATTGCCGCTCCACCAATCGCACCTATCGCCCCTCCATTACCTCCTGGATTAGTTAATCCTGGGATTATTGGAACATTACCACTTGGATCAATTAAGTTAATCGGATCTTGCATCACATACCCATAAAGGTTCATATCACCACCGTTAAACAAGATCGGATCTTTGCTTAACCATCGACCTACCGATGGATCATAATCCCTCGCCCCAAATCTGCAAAGCCCTGTGTCCTCATCATACAAACATCCCGCAAAACCAAATGGTATAAACCCTGGCGCAGTATCTGAAGTCTTATTTCCAAACTCATCGTACGTGATTTCTTGAACAATTTCTCCTGTTGCCGAATTAACCACAGCGACAGGTGACCCTAAGTGATTGCTCACAATCTGATAGTTCACTCCGCTTCTCATCATATAGTCTGGCACATGGGACTTTGATCCATAAACAAAGCGGGATATGAGAATACCCGCTCCATCAGTGATACCGATCAATTGATTATTCGCATTCCAGATAAAATAGTTTTCAATGGTCGTTCCATCTTTTTTGATAATTCGGCGATTTTGCGCATCAACGGCATAGTTGACCGTCTTCGTAGGCAATGTGACTTGCTTCAAGTTTCCAAATACATCGTAGACAAAATTTTTGGTAATTGAAGTGGCAGAGTTTGTTTCCGAAGTCAGCTCACCGTTGGCGTTGTATGTAAAAGTCTTCGTGCCAAATTTCGTTAGACGATCTTCATCGTCGTAAGTAATTGCCCCCACCGCTGGAGGTGCTACGCCGAGATTTATTCCTGGAATATTACCAACCAAAACAGGAGCTTCATCGTCGCCAACTGTGGTTCGATTTCCATAACCAAGACGTCCAGCGGTTCCAAGACCCCAGCACAGCATGTCCCCAGAATCGATCGTCGCACAAGTATGTTGATTAGCGGACTTAATCGAAGTCACGGGTCCACCTAAAGAAAGAACTGGAATGGTTGATGGATGCTCATCATCCCCGATAGTAACAATATTACCCTGCCCAAGTTGTCCATGATCGTTTTTACCCCAGCACTTGCTTTGGTCATTCACCGTGATCACGCAAGTTGTATCAGTCCCAGCCTGGACAGATTTTACATCGTCACCCACATCAACGTTTGCAAGCGCGCTCGAGTACGCAATCGGAGTTGTCGTAGTGGCCAGACCAAGCTGACCAAAATCATTTTGCCCCCAGCATTTTAGCTTATTTGACTGAGTAATAGCGCAAGTATGATGTCCACCTGCCGCGAGCTGTTTGACGGGTTCACTCAAGGCAAGGAATGGTATTGTTGCAGGAGTTTCATTATCCCCAATGACTCTGTTTCCTTGGCCAAGCTGTCGAGCACCGTTTCCACCCCAGCATTTAACTTTTCCAGTACTCGTTAGAATACATGTATGCGCAGCACCTGCGACGATCTGAATAATTTCCTCTGTAGCACCAGTTGCCACATCGCCTGCAGAAGCAGGACTCTCATCGTCTCCTACATTATTGATGTTGCCGTATCCTAATCGTCCATTTGCTCCATTTCCCCAGCAAGTAACGAGGTTACCCACTTTGAGTGCACATGCATGACTTCCACCAACGGCAATCTGTTTCGCTTCTCCGCCTATATTTATTTCTGGTTGAGTTGATGGAACTTCATCATCACCTAAAGAATTCATGTGGGCTAGTCCGAGCTGTCCAATATCATTTAATCCCCAGCACCGAACATTTCCATTTGTCAAAAGAGCACAGCTAAAATTATTTCCCAGAGAAAGTGATTTAGCATTTCCATTAATATTTACGGATGCAATTGTACTCACGGCCTCATTGTTACCAATGTTTTCTGTATTTCCATGCCCTAGCTGACCGAAATTTCCTTTCCCCCAACACTTTACTCCGCCCGATGTTATGGCACAGGTGTGGGCGTTCCCTACGTTAAAGCCGTTGAACGTAGATAGTTCGACAGGTGTGGTAGTTCCACCCGAAAGGGTTACTCCATCGATCGTCTGTCCAACTCTATTACTATTAGAATCATAAGCGTAATGTGATTTAGGTGAACCATTCAAAGTCACATCAGTTAATCTTCCAGACAAATCATAGGAATAGGCATAGGTGCTGCTGGCCGCAGTCCCGTATTTTTCGGTGCGAGTAGAAATCCTGCCTAAATTATCCCGTGTCATAGATTCTAAATAAATACTACTTCCACTATACACGGCTTCTATTTCGGACAGTTCACCGAAGTTTGGTGAATAGGAAAAGAACTGAGAAAGATTTCCGAGATCAGTCTGAGTTAACTGTCCAGTAGCAGGAGCTCTGACCAAAGTCTGTGACCCTGCTTGTGTTAAAAGACGATCGTCATCGAACGAAAAATTCGTGGTAACATCAAATGGAAGAATAGTTAGTCGCTCCTGCCCGATATCCCCCATCGAATTATAAGTATAGCTTACGGTGTTAGAAAACTGCCCTGAGATAGTGCGTTCTGATTCAAGACCAGATCCAATGTAATAAAAGTAACGAGTGATAAAGTCTTCAGAGGAGGCTTGTGTCAAAATCCCTGAGTTATGGGAAAAGTTTCTGTTTCCGTTTGGCATGGCAATTCGATTCAAATTGCCTTCAACTAAATCATAAGTAAGATCCACTGATGAACCATCAGGCCGATTGATTTCAGTTAATTCACGGTCATTATTATAAACGTAGGTAGTTGATACATTGGCCGGAGAAAGATATGACGCCAAAAAATCAAATCCATTATAGCTCATTTCATGGATTGGTTTTCCTGGTGGAGTAACTCCCGTCAAATTGCCTTGAGTATCGTAAGAGAAATTAATCACTCTGGAGTCAGGTAGTGTTTGAGTGTTGATTCTTCCTGCTAAATCGTAAGTCAAACTAGTAATCTGGTTAAGAGCATTTTTGATGGTAGCAATGAATCCGTTGCTAGCGTTATAAGTTAGATCTGTTACCCTATTTGCCCCATGTGAAATTTTACTCACCCTTCCCTTAAGATCATAATCGACCGTCACTGGCATGAGATTGGAAAACTGAATGGAACCAACATCACCTTTGGGATTTAATATATTCGTTGTGCTTCGACCCAATGGCGTTTTCTCGATTACCGTTCTATTTTCTGGTGTATATAAAAGGCTCCATTCTTTTTGGTTCAGGCTTTGTGTTTTCTTTAAAGTTGTAAAACTAAATGGATCGCTTGAATTTGAGAGAGTGAATACTTCAGTAAAATTCAGGCCCATTACAATACCTAGATCTCCAATCATTGCACTTCTGGGTCGTGTAGCTCCGCCACCAAACCTTGTGTCGACGGCCTTTATGATACTCTCGATGCGATTATTGCTAGAGGAAAGACTAACGTCTTTTGTCACTCTATTAGAATTTAAAGTTTGGACGCTGCGGTCAGGAAAACTATCAGTCCTGACGTAGGATGTTGCATCAATAGAAACCGAACTGTCACGTATTCTCCCAAGAGCAGATACAGCTGTTGATCTAAATCCGCTTAAAGTTGGTGTTTGAGTAAGAGTGACTTCATTTCCAGCACTACTCAGATCACTTCGAAGGCTCCCATTCGCATTGTAAACTAATGTTGACATGACTCCGGATGGTTTTTCAAAAGATAGAAGCAGCCCAGTTGAAGTATAAGTCATGTGGTGAGCTTCTGATGCTGGGGACGTTACAGAATCAATGTAACCATTATCATTCGTTGTAAGGACAGTCACCTGACCGTAGGGAGAAGTAATAGAAATAGGGGTCGAACCTGAATACTGAATCGTCGTTTGATTTCCATGTTTATCAGCGACCGATATCAATCTTCCCAATGAATCGTAATAAAATAGAAGTATGTCAATTCCAGTTAAAGCATCCAAAGTCTGAATGTGCCTAAGGTTGGCATCAAAGACATAAACCTCACTTCTATCTGATGAAACTATCCATCTGTCGCCATTGCTTTTAAGTTGTCCTGTGGTGTTGAAACTTGTGCCATCCCCAAGATGTAAAACTTTTCTTAGTTCATCATAGTGATGGCGAACATCAAGATTCCACCCACCAATAAGAGAATTTGGAGAATAAATGCTTCCAAGTACGACAGAAGAATATGTTGGTGCCACAAAAGAACAACCTGACCCAGCAGATGATATAACGACCCATCCTCCGGGAGATGGAATCGGAACTGGTACGGTACAGCTGTATTGCTCAGTGACTTTTATGTTGGCCATACGAGGTCCAATTACTGGGTTACCTTGCCCATCTTTACCATCCCACTCAAAAAAAGAATCTTTAACTGGAGGAAAGATTATAGACTCATGATCCTGACCGGCGATACTAATGCTTAGCAATTTAGAATTTGTTCCCTGTAAATTTGGATGCTGAACAAAAATATTCTTTTGAAATAAATCTCTTCGACCAGGGACTTTGTCATTTGAATACACGAAATTGAACGGTACACCTACGAGGGGAATGATCTCAGTGTAAGACAATGTATCAGGGTGAATAACAGATCCCTTAATGGGACAACTTATATCTGGGGTAATATTTGTTTTTGCCTGAGGTGGCTGGCCTTCTGGACAAACGACTAGATTCGGTAGTCGTGCCCCCCAATTCACAAAGATGGAGCAATGAGCAGCGACATCATATCCTTCATGTTTGCAACTAACTATGGGTTCATCCCACACAGGGACTGTGTTTGAACAGTCTAATATGACAGTCTCTTGACCTAGAACCGCACAACTCTCAATGGTAGGAGTAAGGTTATAGTAGCAAGCATTAGCAATTGAGCTTACACAAAATAGTCCAATACCAATCAGTTTTAACATCTTCATCAAAAGCTCCTACAAGGACAATATCTCTGTTGTTGAATATTTATGGAGACTTAACTGTACGAAACTTTGGAATAAAACAAACTCAAGATTTCTTAACAGCAAAATTTGCAACATTACCCATAATTTCCGACATAAACCGGCGACCACTATCCTTTTAACCACTAGTTCCGATAAGTCTCCATATTCTAAATATGGAGTCCTCATGGCCTTTCAGCTGAAAGATCTAGATTCAAACAAAGTGATTGAAATCAAATCTGGCGACATAATTGGTCGCTCAGAAGGAAATCATAAATTTCCAGAATGCACTAAGATGAGTCGCTCTCATTGTCAGTTTATTTTGGAAGGCAATATTGCTTATATTCTGGATCTCAATTCGCGCAACGGAACTTTCGTCAATTCAGTTAGAATCGAGCCAAGTAAGAAGGTCATCATGGGTGATGGCCATATCTTGATGTTTGGAGATAAAAGTTTCATGCTCAGGGGTGGCACTAGTGGGGGCGCCAACACTATGATTCCTGGAGTTACCGGTGAGGCTGGTGGAAAAATGTCCACACCAATAAAAAGTTATGCCTTTTCTTTTAAAGCGAAGACCTCAGAATTGTATGCGCTTCTTTTTAAAAATGTAGTCTTCACTCTCCTGACTCTCGGGCTCTATATCCCCTATGCCAAAACTAATTTAAGAAAATTCACCTGGAAATCTTCATCACTCAATTCATTTCCATTTTTATTCAAGGGTAATCCTCTAGCGCTACTCAAATCCTATTTAATTTTGCTGGTGATGTTTATCGCTATAATCGCCGTTCACTACGCCGTCACGACTTTTGTAATAAAAGGCGATATGATTCTAACTTATGCTTACTTTTTCTTTACTTATACTTTCATCTTTTTGCTTTTCACCTGGGCGAAATACAGCGCCTACTCTTACCTGGTCAACAACAGCAGTTACCGCTCAGTCCATTTTAAAATGAATAAGGGTGGCGCAAAAGATCACCTGCTGCATTCCATTTTGGGCACCATTTTATGTATCCTGACTTTGGGAATTTATTATCCTTTCATGTCCTGCAAGTTAGAAAAAATTCGATGGAATAAAACTCAATATGGGACAAGTCCCTTTACCTATTTTGTCGAAGGTGGAGAGTACGCCAAACTCTGGTTTAAAGGTGTGATCCTGACTGTTCTCACTGCTGGGCTTTACTACCCTTGGTTTGCTATTTCCATGCACAAATACAAAATTGATAGCTTGGAATTTGGAACCGCCACCTTTACCTCTAAGGCCAGTGGTGGAGAATACTTTTGGGTGCTCTTAAAGTCCGCCCTGCTTATGATTGTGACTCTGGGTCTGGCAGCTCCATTCGTGTTCAATTTGAATCTGGCCTACTTTCTAAATCACACCTCAATCAAAGGCAGTATCAATTTTGACGAGGTCGTTGCAGCGGCGAAAGTCAAACAACGCCCTCTGAGCGATTCTGTGGCCGATGTTTTTGACCTGGATGTAGACATCGGGATTACATAAGTTTCAAGATATTGATAAATAAGGACATACACTTAAGCCGTTAAGGTGATTTGTATTTTTTATCCAAACCAAATGTAAGCAGTATAATAAGTGCGCCTGTACTGGTACTAGATTTCCATTAATCTGAAGTTAGGGATTTAATGAAAAAGCTAATACTGCTCATCTCTTTTAATTTTGCCTGTTTTAATCTTCAGGCATCTGTGAAAGAAAATGAATTTGAACTTGTTGCTCGTAAATTTGAAAAATTCGCCACATCTTTAGGACAAAAGGCGATTCCAGATTATAAAAATGCTTTGGCCCCCAATTGACTAGGCACCTTGTTTAATTTGTTTTTTATACTCTAACGGGC
>JFJP01038504.1_pt1 | contig 23488 bp, 18 predicted proteins | sample 431651 | NCBI WGS metagenome assembly JFJP01 (sample SAMN02602958, study PRJNA72255) | Microbial mat metagenome, whole genome shotgun sequencing project. | biome: fresh water; feature: sink hole; material: water; isolation source: purple microbial (photo- and chemosynthetic) mats found in...
AAAACTCAGCTACATTATCGTTGCTCGAATTGGCAGAAGAATTAATACGCATGCTCGATTTGAGAACTTCAGAAAATGTGCTTTACATCCATGCATTTCTCGATCTTATTTTCGGTTTTATGCAAAAAGGCGGAAATACACTGGATAAGTTTTTGACTTGGTGGGAAAAAACAGGCCAGAACAAATCGCTTAATATGCCCGACAGCCTGGATGCCGTCACCCTGATGACCATACACAAGTCTAAAGGACTGGCATTCAAAATAGTCATGCTTCCTTTTATAGAATGGCCACTCCACAAATTTGGAACAGATTCACTTGTATGGGTAGAAAATCCTTTTCAAGAATACAAAGACCTCAATCCGATTCCGATAGGCTACAACAAAGAAATAGTACAAAGCATATACACCGATGAGTATGCCTATGAACTCATGCACCAATACATGGATGCTCTCAATATGCTGTATGTAGCCCTCACCCGTCCGCGTACCGAAATGTACCTTTGGATTACCGCGGTTTCTGAAGGGAGTAAATCGGAAAGCCTTTCGGTTAACATTCACAATGCTATAAAGAACAGTGCGCTCGAATTTGAGATAGACCAACAGACCGATTACATACGCTACACCTATGCACCCGGCTTCGATGCGAAATCGCCCTTCCTACGAGACAATACAAAAAGAATAACATCGCTACCAACACAGCATCTCGATTGGCGTAACAAACTTGTAATCAGGCACAAATCATCCGATTTTTATTCCATGAGCCTGTCGTATATTCAACAACAAAAAGAATATGGTACTTTCATGCATGAAGTACTTTCGACCATAGATACTCCGGATGATTTAGAAAACAGCATCACCAAGTTATACGCCCGAGGCTCTATAAATCGGTCGGAGATTCCTGTATTGAAAACGAAATTGGCTGCCATTATTTCGGCTCCCATAGCTGCCGATTGGTTTGCACCCAAATGGACCATTATAAAAGAAAAAGCACTGCTCGACATGTACGGCCACCTACATATACCCGACCGCATAGTCATGAATGAGCACGAAATACAAATCATCGATTTCAAATTTGCCAAACCTGCCGATGAGCATTTGGCGCAAGTAGCCCAATATAGCAAGCTCCTTTTGCAGATGTACAATCTGCCTGTACGCGCATTTTTATACTACCCTGAACTGGCTATGGTGAAGGAATGGAAAGAAAATTGAATACCCTGGTGATTAAAAATTGTGCTTTACAACATAATGAAAATGAGAAAATAACCCATAACTCCCTGTATTCTCATTAACGGTACTTATATAAAAAACACTAATTTTGGCTTAAAATTTAAACAAAATACATCTATGTACGGAAAAATAAAAGACTTTCTGGCTGCTGAACTGAAAGCTATTGAAGAAGCCGGTTTGTATAAACGCGAACGTATCATCACTTCGCCACAATCTGCAGTAATAACACTAAATACAGGTGCCACTGTCCTCAATTTTTGTGCAAACAATTACTTAGGCCTGTCTGCCCACCCACGTGTGATATCTGCCGCACAAAAAGCTTTGGATACACATGGCTTTGGTATGTCATCGGTGCGTTTCATCTGCGGAACACAGGATATTCACAAAGAACTGGAGCAAAAGATTGCTGAATTTTTCGGTACCGAAGATACCATACTATATGCCGCTGCTTTCGATGCAAATGGAGGCGTATTTGAACCCCTGTTTGGTGCCGACGATGCCATCATATCCGACGAGCTGAACCATGCTTCCATCATAGACGGTGTGCGCCTCGCCAAAGCAGTGCGCTACCGCTACAAACACGCTGATATGGCCGACTTGGAAGAACGCCTGATAGAAGCACAAGCACAACGATTCAGAGTGATTGTTACCGATGGGGTTTTCTCAATGGATGGCGATATTGCCAAACTTGATCAAATAGTGCAACTTGCCGAGAAATACGACGCCCTCATCATGATAGACGAGTGCCATGCTTCCGGATTTATAGGAAAAACAGGACGTGGAACACCTGAATATCATGGCGTAACCGGAAAAATAGACATCATTACCGGAACTCTGGGCAAAGCATTGGGCGGCGCTATGGGTGGTTTCACAACTGGTAAAAAAGAAATCATAGAACTTCTCCGTCAGCGTTCGCGCCCATATTTGTTCTCCAATTCACTCTCGCCAGCAATTGTAGGCGCCAGCCTCGAGGTATTCAACCTGCTCAGCGAAAGCACCCACCTCAGAGACAAACTCATGGCCAACAAGGCTTACTTCATGGAACGAATGAGTAAAGCCGGTTTCGACCTGAAACCATCGGACTCAGCCATTGTGGCGCTCATGCTATATGATGCAAAACTATCGCAGGACTTTGCAGCCCGTTTGCTCCAAGAAGGTATCTATGTCATTGGTTTCTACTTCCCTGTAGTGGCCAAAGGTCAGGCACGTATACGCATTCAGCTATCGGCAGCACACGAAACTGAGCATCTCGACAAAGCCATTGCTGCTTTCATAAAAGTTGGCAAAGAACTGGGAGTGATAAAATAGATTTTCGGGCTAAAATCCCTGCAAAAAGGTACAATATTATAATTTCTATTTTTGTAACTCTTTGTTTTTCAACTTCCCGAAAATTTAAAGCCTTTCGGGAAGTTTACTTTTGCAACAACTTCTTTCCTTTTTATTACAAAATTCAAAATTAACTATTTTCAATTTTTTTATCTATTTACAATTTCTATTTTTGTTTCATTACACACTAAAAAACCTAACATAATGAACGGCTTAAACAAAGTAACACTGATTGGCCATGTAGGCAAAGATCCTGAGGTAAGATACCTTGATAAAGATACCGCGGTAGCCAATTTTACACTCGCTACCACAGAAAAATATCGCGACAAAAACAATGAATTACAATCCGCAACCGAGTGGCACAATATAGTGGCATGGCGTGGTCTGGCCAAAACCATTGAAAAGTTTGTAAAAAAAGGCGACCCTCTCTATATAGAAGGAAAAATAAAAACCAAGTCGTGGGATGATAATGGTACAAAAAAATACATGACCGAAATTTTGGCCGATACCATGATAATGCTTGGAAGCAAAAAAGAAGGCAGCGAACAATCTGCCCCTTCTAACAATGGAACTTATACTGCTTCAAAAGCCCCTGTTTCAAATACAAATACAAACACTCCTGCAGAAGAAGACATAGACTATAGCCAGGAAGAATCTGACGACCTGCCATTCTGATTCTCTTTGCTAAAAGCATTTCATATCCAATAAAGACATTCCCTATCCCGACGTTTTACCAAAATTGTCGGGATATTTTTTTGAAAAACCACCATTCAGCCAAACACTTTTGTACTTTTGCGTCACGCAATACGTTTAATTGCATACATACTTAAAAGGGGATTCATCTATGTTTCATAAATATTCATCACTCATTTTACTGACAATAAGCATATTCGCACTTTCATGCCAGGAAAATTACATTCCCAAGCCTCGTGGGTATTTCAGAATTGGTTTCCCGCAAAAAGAGTATAAAGCAATAGACACCCTGCTTCCGTACCGTTTTGAAATGCCGGTTTACGCCGAAGTTTTGCCCGATGATACCCGCAACACACAACCATACTGGATAAATGTAAGCCTTACAGGCATGAATGCAAAATTGTATATAAGCTACCATCCGGTGCACAACAACCTGAATCAGATACTCGAAGACAGCCACGAGTTGGCATACAAACATGCTATAAAAGCCGATGCAATAGACGAACAGGTATTTATAAACAATGAGAAAAAAGTATACGGCATTTTCTACACCATAGCCGGAAATGCCGCCACTCCCATGCAGTTTTATCTGACCGATAGTGTACACCATTATCTGAGAGGCGCACTATATTTCAACAACAACCCCAACAAAGACTCACTCGCACCAGTGATAGACTTTCTGAAACCAGATATCATTCACCTGATTGAAACATTTAACTGGAATGAGCTAAATAAACTTAATTAATCTGCTATTCAGTACCTTAAAATAATATACAGCACAGTTTTTGCTGTATATATAGGGTATTTAAAACTTGAATATGGCTATTTATACACTATCTAAATAAACTTCTATACTATAAAAAAAACTAGCTGTACTACAGTAACATATGTAAACTGGAAACCCAAAATAGCAGCTTGTTGAAAACTTTGTTTGGAAAATTGCGTAGAACGTGTATAAATTTGCATCGCTTGCAAACCTAAATATAGTACAATGGGACTCTATTTGAAAAAAAGACTTGATGATAGCAGTTTTCTTGGCGTATGGAGAATAACTGAATCAGTTGAGCAATTAGAAAAGCTGGTTACTCCCGAGCAACTCGTTGAGCTAAATCGGTACCAAAATTCTAAACGAAAGAAGGAAAAATTGGCTGCCAGGGTATTGCTCAACCACTTGGCCGGAAAACAGGCTAAAATAACTTACAGTACCAACGGAAAGCCCGAGTTGGCAAACCGTCCTTACAACATCAGTATTTCGCACTCAGGCGATTATGTAGCCATCATAGTGAGCTACAAAAGTAAAGTTGGCATTGATATTCAGTACATAAGCGATAAAATTTACAAAGTTTTGCCGCGTTTTATGCATCCCGAAGAATATCAGAACATTCACCCCTATTTGGCCGACCACAGCATTCACCTGCACTGGTGTGCGAAAGAGACTCTCTACAAGCTTCATGGAAAAGGCAACTTGAACTGGACAGACCAAATGCGTGTTACCCCCTTCGACGTAAACGAGGCGGGCAAGATGAAAGGTCTTATTCAGACAGACAGTGAGTTCAAAGAATACGAACTTAACTATGCCGCCATGGACGGAAATTACATCATGGTTTGGGCTGCTAACTAATGCTTGAAAGCGTTTTTAGCTCCATACTGAATGCTCAGATTGCCGGTACTAAACTCTTGGCAGTTCTGATAGATCCTGACAAACATCCACTTAATCGCCTCGCAGAAACCACATTACATGTGTGCAATCTGGGAGGCGATTTTATTTTTGTAGGTGGCAGTTTGCTTCAAAGTTCTTTTGCAGGAGCAGTGCACATTATCAAAGAAAATAGTACCATTCCGGTGGTTATTTTCCCAGGCAATGCCATGCAGATATCAGCTGATGCCGATGCATTTTTATTGCTTTCGCTCATTTCCGGCAGAAATCCGGACTTTCTGATTGGGCAGCATGTAGCGGCTGCGTACAGCCTCTGGAATAGCGGATTGGAAATTATACCCACCTCATATATTCTCATTGACGGCGGTACGCGCACATCGGTAGAATACATGAGCCAAACCATGCCCATACCAAGCATGAAACCCGATATTGCACTTGCTACTGCCATGGCCGGAGCCATGCTCGGACACAAACTGATATATCTTGAGGCAGGCAGCGGAGCCAGTATGCCCGTTCCACCAGCTACCATAAGGCATATTGCCAATCATATACAAATTCCCATCATTGCAGGCGGTGGTATACGTACGACAACCCAATTGTCCGATGCATACACATCTGGTGCTACTTTGGCGGTAGTGGGTACACATTTAGAAGAGCATCCAAATGCACTTGCAGAACTGGTGAATGTGAAAAAAAAATTTTAATCAAGCAGAGCAATATGTCAAATCAACATTCGAATGCAATCTGACGATAAACTCATAAACCTCAGTACCAAGGAAAAGATTTTCATTTTCTCTCCTTTGATTGCGGTGATTCTAGTCGTTTCTATTTTCATAAAAACTGGAAACAACGAAGACTATTACCAAACCGATTTGCATAAAGATTCATATAAAGGACTGGTTATAAACAAATTCATAAATTTCAAAAATCATGGAGCAGGAGAGTTTACATTACAAGATAAAGATTCAGAATTTATATTTTACTCTGATGATTGGATTAATTTGTATGACTCTTGCTCAATTGGTGACTCTATAATCAAAAATTTTCAGGAAAAACATATTTTGCTATACAAATCCCAAACGAAGAAATTCATCAGGTTTGAATTTAACCGGAATAGAAGCGGTTTTACATTCATGAAACGGTTTGAACTCTAAGCCTGCGTTATTATAATCTGTTTTGTGAATGCTCAGGCTGAGCTAGCGAATGCTAAAAATGGGTGAGTATACTTGTTTATGCATATCTCCACCAACTATTATTTTCAAAAAAAGATAACTGCAATTTCTTGATCGCCTTGATAAGTAGGGTCTGCTGAAAAACTAGTACACTCTCATATGTCCTATTTATAACACATTCTATTCGAGCATATTCATTCAATAGAATAAGGTAATAAGGTAATCTTTGCTATTCGATATAATTCGCTACTAAGGTTTTAACTGAAAATAAGGTCTTAAAACCGTTATGTGCATATATTACTTCACAATTAGTATTCAATGTTTGTACTATTTTATGCAACCATACCATCTAAGTAATTACATTACTGTGAGATATTTATTTTTCAGCAGACCCTAAGTAGAGTTTCGTTATCCAATTTTCTCTATTAAACATTTCCGAACATAGTCTTTAATCACTTTCTCGCAACAAACCTTCTTGCATAACACCTCTCAGTACTAGCATAAGATTGATAATATGATATGGCAAAGAATCTAACACCGGACTAAATAGAATTGAGCATACATTACTTTAAATAGCATGAAAGCATATTTTTATACAAATTCAATACCCTCTCAAGAAGCGATTTAAACATTCCAATACGAAGGCATGAAATGATATTTTTTCTTTGAATTAATTTTGTATAACAACTGATAATAAACCATTAAACAGTTTCCAGTACCAGCATGAAATGCCTATGCATGCTGGTGTATACTATTTCGTTCATTAACCATTTCAATACTGCAGTTGAAATAAGAAAAAAAATAAAGTGCTAACTGGTTGTTTACTCTGAAATACGCAAATCGGCATACCAAGACCCCCATACACCAATGTTTGCATATGAAATATTACTGGTTTGATATTTAAATCCCATAAAAAATATGATTTTCATAAAACCAATACAAAATCAAAAGGGAACATACTAATAATCCGCATTAAACCTGAATGATAGTATACTCACTGGCCGTATCTTAATTTTGAGGAGATGCAATAGTTACTATTTCTTAATAATAAATTCCAAATCAGTTTACCGTTCAATCCTACTTTTGGTTTCGAAAATGAAACTAAAAATAAATCATATGAGAATTTTTACTTTACTATTCATTATACTGTTGACGATAGGACAAACCCAAGCTCAAAAAGGCAATCTAAGGGGTGTTGTAAGCGAAAGCGATAAGCAAGCATTGCCAGGTGCAAGTGTAACGCTTGAAAACACGCAATTTGTGGGTGTCACAAATATGTTGGGAGAGTTCAACATTTCGTCAATAGAACCTGGTAAATATACCCTTAAAGTGAGTTACATAGGTTTCAAACCTTATTCATCAGAAGTAGAAATAAAATCTGGCTCAACCACTACTCTGAATATAGCTTTGGAAGCAGGATTAGAACTCAGCGAGGTGGTTATAAACGAGCGCTTGGTAGGAGAAGCCAAGGCTATGAACAATCAGAAAAATTCAATAAGCATAACTAATATGATAAGTTATGAGCAACTTGAACGATTTCCAGATTCAAACATTGGTGATGCTTTAAAAAGGCTGTCAGGTATAAATGTTCAATACGATCAGGGCGAAGCTCGCTTTGGTAACATAAGAGGCACCTCTCCAGAACTAAACTCAATAACCGTAAATGGTGAGCGTATTCCCTCAGCAGAAGCTGAAATCCGTGTTGTGCAGCTCGACCTTGTACCATCGGACATGATACAAGCTGTAGAATTTAATAAAGCACTTACACCGGATATGGATGCTGACGCAATTGGAGGTTCTGTGAACTTAGTAACCAAATCGGCTCCTTACAAACAAGAAATATCAGGCAAGTTGGGTACAGGTTGGAACTTTGTTTCTGAAAAACTTACTTACAAAGGACAACTCACATACGGAAACCGATTTTTCAACGACAAATTGGGTGTAATAGTGAGTGCTTCGATTTACGATAACCAACTTGGCTCAGACAATATGGAAGCAACTTGGAATTATTCTGATGAGAATGACAAAGATGGTAGCGCATATCCTGAAGAATTTGAAGTACGCCAATATTATATAGAGCGTTTGCGCCAAAGCTATAGCGCATCGTTCGATTTTAAATTTAACGAAAACCATTCTTTATATTTCAACAGCATACTTAACCATCGCAACGACTGGGAAAATCGCTATCGCTTGACTTACACTGATATTGAAGAAGACGCAGGAGTATGGACTACTGAAGTGCGCCGCCAACTTAAATTTGGTGTAAAAGACAACAACTATGCACGATTGGAAGATCAACGTATGTATAACTTTAACTTTGGTGGCGACCATTATTTTGGTAAAGCCAAACTTGATTGGTCTGTTGCTTATTCGGTAGCTTCTGAAGAAAGACCTAACGAGCGTTATTTACGAGTGAAAGCAGAAGGTGTACCCATTTCATTAAATTTAGCCGACAAAGAGCAACCAGTAATCACATTTACTGAAAATGCTGTAGATTATGAAAATTTCACCAATGCATATGAATTTGATGAATTGACCGAACAATATCAGTGGACTGAGGAAGTGGATCAAAATGCCAAAATGAATTTTGAATTGCCTCTTATGGATGGAGACTATGCTAATATTCTAAAATTGGGTGTACGTTACCGTGGAAAATCTAAAATGCGCGACAACTGGCTGAAAGAATACGAACCCGTAGATGAAGATGGCTTTACTGATTTAGCATTGGCCAACACCTATGATGCTACTAAAGATAACTTTATGGCCGGAGACTATCGCATTGGTACTTTTGTGAAACCAGAAATAAGCGATAAAATAAACTTGTACGATGAAGCTCAATTTGAAGAATCTGATTACGTTTTAGAAGAAGAAGCCGGTGACTTTGAAGCCTCTGAAAATATTATGGCCGGTTATCTGATGCTAACCCAGAATTTTGGTTCACGTCTGAAAGCCATGGTGGGTGTGCGTATGGAGCAAACCATGCTCGAGTATCAAGGTCGCATATACGACGTACCTTCTGCCGATGAAGAAGATGCCGGAGCTGAACCTACAATTACAAACAGCGAAAAAGTAAACGATGATTATATTAACGTATTGCCTGCATTGCATTTGAAATATGTATTGACCGAAAAATCGAACCTTCGCTTTGCATATACCAATACCTTGGCCCGTCCAAACTACTATGATTTGGTTCCATACCAACAAATTGACCGTGATGATGAGGCAATATCATTTGGTAATCCTGAATTAGTCCCAACCAAATCTATGAACTTAGACCTTATGTATGAGAACTTTTTCTCAAGCGTAGGTGTGCTTTCAGGTGGTGTATTCTACAAAAGCCTTACAGATGTTATTGCATGGGAGTACCAATCTGATTATGTATTCAACGGAGTTACTTACAAAGACTATCGCAAACCTATGAACATAGCCGATGCCAGTTTGCTAGGTTTTGAGGCTGGTTTCGCTCGCAGAATGGATTTCCTGCCAGGTTTCCTCAAAAACATCAGTTTTTATGGAAACTATACTTTTGTACAATCTGAGTTGAAAAACATAGAGTTTGAAGGCCGCGAAGACGAAAAATTGCCTTTAGCAGGTTCACCAAAACACAGCTATAACGTAAGCTTGGCTTATGACACAAAACGCATGGATGTAAGGGTTTCGTTCAACCACACTTCTGCATTCCTCAATGTAAACGATGATGGTGGTTTTGGTGAAGAGAAATTTTTCGATTACTACTATGACGCTGTCAACTATTTAGATGTAAATGCAAACTATAAATTGAATAAATATCTTGAGCTAACTGCCGATGTCAACAACCTGCTCAATCAGCCACTGCGTACATATGCCGGAATAAGCGAACGTACAGTTCAATCTGAGTATTATGGAATTAAATTCAATTTTGGACTAAAATTCAAATTTTAATATAGGTAATTTTTAGGTTAATTAGATTTTTGTTTTTAAACTTCCTGCAAAGTTGAGCCTGAATACCCTTTGTATTCAGGTTCTTTTTTAAACTTAACTTTTTATCAAATACTTATGAAAAAATATCTTATTCTAATGTTGTTTTTGAGTCTAAGCATCTGGGCTTGCAACAACAAACCCGAAGTAAAAGAAGCTGAACGCAATGCAGAAGCACGCGAGGACTCTGCCAAATATGCTGAAGCAGTGCGCCTTCAATCGCTCATTTCGTTTGCAGTAGAGGCAGACGTAGAAACAGATAATGTTCTGGCCGACTCGCTCGATGATTCCGCTGATGATCCTGCTATATGGTACAACACTGCCAAGCCTGAATTAAGTCTGATATTAGGTACCAATAAAAAAGCCGGATTGTATGCTTTTGATTTAAGCGGAAAAACTAAAAATTTCATTCCTGCCGGCAAAATCAATAATGTAGACTTGCGCGATGGTTTTAATTTTAAAGGCAAAGAATATGTATTGGTGGCTGGTAGCAACCGTTCGCTCAATGCCATATCACTATTCTTGATTGATAAAGACAGTGCAATGCTTACTGATACAATTGCCAATATACCTTCGGGAGTTAGCGAAGTATATGGTATATGTTTGTATAAAAATGCAAAGACAAAGGCTTTTTATGTTTTTGTAAACGGAAAAGAAGGGGATTTTGAGCAGTGGGAAATAAACGCTGAAAACACAAAAGGGCTTAATTTTAAGATGGTTCGTAAATTTGGTGTTAGCAGCCAACCAGAAGCTTTAGCCGCCGACGATGCTACCAATACCCTATATTTAGGTGTTGAAGAATCGGGTATTTTCAAAATGAATGCTTTGCCTGACGCTGATACAACTATGACCAGACTTGCTCAATCGGATACCAGTTCAAACAAAAACATAGCGTATGACATAGAGGGGATTAGTGTTTTTGAATATAACAATCAGAAATATCTCATGGCTTCTATTCAAGGTAATTTTTCGTACGCAATTTATAAATTAGGAAATGAGGACTCATATCTCGGTTCTTTCAAAATAGTAAATGGCTCCTTTGACGGTGTAGAAGAGACTGATGGTCTTGATGTTTTATCGGTGGGTAATCTTCCAAACTTCCCTGGCGGGATTGCTGTTTTTCAGGATGGCTTTAACCACGACGGGAAACAACTAAAATCACAAAATTTTAAATACTTATCCTTGGACAAACTTAAAGACTTGCTCAAGTAAAAATACGGTGCATATTAGGGTTCATTGCAATCTTTGCCAAATTGCTTTTCAGATAATTGTCTGAACATGCAATTTGGTTCAGATTGCATTTTTTTATGCATTTAAATTGCCATTATTTGAGTATTTTTGATATTACATGGGGATATGCAAATATTTCCTTGTTTACAATATATTACTAATACAGGCTTTGAATATGGCATATAAATTATTCCCATTTTTTCTACTCTTGCTGGTGGCGGTGCCTACAATGGTATACCCACAAACTGAATCGTATCCTTTGACTATTGGAGAAACCCACAAGTTACATTCGCTGATTCTAAATGAAGATAGATTTTTAAACATAAGTATTCCTGAAAATTACGATTCTACTAAAGCATATCCGGTGGCATATGTGCTTGATGGTGGAATGAATGAAGATTTTCTACATATCTGTGGACTGTTTCAGTTTTTCAATCTTCAGTTTCAGATGCCTGAGTTTATCATAGTTGGAATTGTGAATGTGGATAGAAAAAGAGATTTTACTTACCATACAGATTTGGCAGATTTGCAAAAAGAGTATCCAACAACAGGGCATTCAGATCAGTTTATACTTTTCCTCGAAAAAGAACTTAAACCTTATATAGAATTCCATTTTAGGACCCAAGATACGGCGTACATCATAGGTCAGTCTCTAGGCGGATTGCTTGCAACAGAGATTTTAACCAAAAAGCCAAATTTGTTTACACATTATTTTATTGTAAGCCCCAGTTTGTGGTGGGACAACCAAAGCCTGCTTACTTATCCGGATGCTATGCCATTACAAATGACTACCCCTCCTAAGTATATTTATATCTCGGTTGGGAAAAAAGAGCATCCTGTAATGCGAAAAGATGCCCGCAAGCTATACTCACATTTGAGGAAACTCAATCTTACCGGGTGCAAACTGCATTTCAACCCCATGAAAATGGAAAAACATGCTACCATACTGCACAATAGTCTGTACGATGGTTTCTTGGTATTGTATCCGTTTAAAGAATGAATCTCCGGATTCAAGCTAAATAGCAAATTAGTTCGCTTTACAATACTTCAATTTTTTAATCAAAAATGAAACCTGAAAAAATTCTTCTATTCGTTTTGGTGCTTACAATTAGCCTCAAAACATTGTCGCAAGACACCATTAGTCTCACCGTAGTCGAAAAATCTCCTGTATATTACAAAGCTGCTACCGACACAACCTTCATAATGTTTTTTGCCGCTAAAGGCGAAAAAGTTAGGGCTATATGCCGATATGGCGAATATCAGGTAAAGTTTCAGAATGGACAAATAGGATGGCTAGACAAGCTATCTTTCGCTGAAAATAGAAAGATGTGTGTGGCCGATACTTTTGAAATATACTCAGAACCAGATTTTAGAAAACAAATCGCATTTGTCTTCGCACCCGGCGACACGCTTTACTATAAGAAAACAGATAAAAGTAATGTTTTCGCATATGCAACAAACGCAAATAAAGTGGGCGCATGGGTAAGTGTTTATCAATTTAAACCCTATTTGCACGATAGTATTAAACACTACTCAGAACAGACTGCCATATACGCTCACCAAAATTTTATTGACAAGGCAAAAAAAACAAGATACGAAGAATTGACAGAAGCATACGGGATACCAACTTCAGTGTACATAAAAGGCGATATAAAACGTGTTTATTTCTCCGATTTTATTATTGTTAAAAACGCTGCACATTACAAAGGCATTTTCTTATTTTACAACAGTTCTGGCTTTGTTTCCGATAGTCTTACAGGCAATTCACAAGCCCTTTGGTTTGAAAAGTTGCCTATGGCGCCGCTTTTCAGAAACATTAGCTTAGGCACCGGACTCAATATCGGGAATTTGCCTCTATTTGTATACCTGGGTGAACTAGCCGATGATAGTACCATACTGAAAGTTCTGTTTACCATACTAAAATTCGGGATACTGGCATTATTTTTTATTCTTCCGGTCTACCTTGCAAAATACACTTATCCTTGGATATCTAAATTTCGCCCCCTGCCCAACCTGGTGGTAAAATGGCTCAATTACATCACATTTTTGGCCTTTTACTATGTATATTTCCTTTTCATGCTTATTCAGATATTTTACCCTATGCCTATTTTTTTCACCATAGGAATGCTTATTTCATTTGTATATGGCTATAGACGAGCAGATATAACGGGTTTTAACCATGAAATGATAGACCGCAACAGATGTCGTAAATGTCATAAATTGAATACATTGGCAATAGAATATCTTGAAAATACAGATAAAATACATACAACCAGAACCTTTAGTTGGAGAGAATATCTTGGTTCATCTACCAAAACCTCTTACTCTGGAAATAATAAGACGATAATCACCACCAATTATTATCAGAATCGAAGCCAAACATACCCCATCACTATATCGCATTTCAAAGATCACCTAAAATGCGATGATTGCGGTCACCAAATCATCATAACCAGATCCACTGAAAGTCCCGGACATGTTTAGTATATATAATATTAACATGTATAATTAACAAAAAAAGTATTAAAAATACTAAAGCAAGCAATTTGAGTTATTAAGTGTGATTGAATAGTCATAATTTTGAATGCTACCCAACGCAAGGTTGGGATATTTTGGAAATTTGTTTTTATGAACATGAAGATAACCTAACTATAGATGCATAGTCATTTTGAAATTCCCATAACAAACCCGGTACTGGTATTTGCCATTGTAGTGTTTATTATACTGCTGGCGCCAATTTTGCTACAGCGTTACAAAATACCAGGCCTCATAGGTTTGTTGCTTGCAGGTGCTCTCATTGGACCACATGGCATAGGTTTGCTTGAAAGGGATTCTGCCATCATCTTGTTTGGCACCGTAGGTATTTTGTACATCATGTTTTTGGCCGGGCTCGAATTTGACTTAGACGATTTCAGCAAGAATAAAACTAAAAGTATTATTTTCGGTTTGTTTACCTTCACTATTCCATTGACTATAGGCTCTTTACTTAGCTATTTTGTATTCGGTTATTCCATTCTTTCATCTATACTGCTTGCAAGTATATTCTCTTCGCATACACTGCTCACATACCCCATACTTATGCGGCTAGGGGTGCACAAAAACAATGCTGTAACTACTACCATTGGTGGTACCATAATTACAGATACATTAGCACTTGTAATACTTGCAATTATTACCAGCCAAAAGGAGGGAGATCTTACTGTCTGGTTTTGGGTTCGATTTATACTTTCTACCGCGGTATTTGGTATTGTAGTATTCTATTTACTCCCCAAAGTTGCGAAATGGTTTTTCAGAATTTTCGAAGGAGAAGGCGTAAGCCAATATTTATTCGTACTTACCTTGTTTTTCTTTTCAGCTTATTTGGCGGAGCTAGCGCAACTTGAGCCCATCATTGGGGCGTTCATGTCTGGCCTTATGTTCAACCGACTGATACCCCACCATGCTCCGCTGCGTGGCAAAATTGAGTTTATTGGAAATGCCATTTTCATTCCATTCTTCTTGTTGAGTGTTGGCATGATTATAAATTTCAATATTTTTCTGAGTGAAGGCATAGAATCCTTAAAAGTTGCCACCACTTTGGTCGCAGCAGCTTTGGGTGCTAAATACCTAGCGGCATATATCACACAGAAAGTACTGAAATACTCACGTACAGAGCGATTTATCATATATGGCCTGAGCAATACCCATGCTGCGGCTGCTATAGCCGTTGTAACAATTGGACATGAGATTGGTTATTTCAATGAGGTAATACTTAATAGTACAATTTTGCTTATACTTGTTTCTAGCTTGGTGAGCTCGCTTGTAACGGAGCATCATGCACGTACTCTAGCCATAAAATCATCTGAGACACTTACACTTACCGGTACCCGCAACCAGCGTATACTTGTGCCTCTGGCCAACCCTAATACTATGCTCAATCTGCTCAACTTTGCTTTTATCATGCGTAGCTCTAACAGCATGGCACCGGTTTATGCATTGTCTATAGTAAACGACGATGAAAGACTGGAAAGCAAAATAGCAGAAATTAAGCATTTCATGCAAAGTATATATCAGGAAAAAAAACTTGGTAAAGAGGCACTCGAAGCCATTTTCAGGGTAGATATCAATGTGGCCAATGCGATAGTAAAAGCAATCAAAGAGCTTCAGATAAACCAACTCATTATTGGCTGGAATGGGCACCTGAGCTTAACCGAACGACTATTTGGCGGGGTACTCAATCAATTGCTAGATCTCAGTTCGCACAATATTTATGTTACTAAACTCATAGGCCCTATAAAATCTATAAAGCATATAAAAGTATATTTGGATCGAAACTGCTTTTTGGAGAAAGGCTATATGCAATGGGTTGCAAGCCTCATCAGATTGTCAAATAATTTGAATGCAAACATATCATTATATGGCGATTCCGAATCTCTGAGCATTACTGCAGATAAAATGACGCACATAGATTCGCATAAGAAATTTTCTCAAGAAATTCTGAATTTGTCTCAAGGCCTTATCCGGCAGCAATCTCAGCTCACAACTACCGATCTTCTCATATTCATCAGTGCCAGAGAAGGAAGTGTTTCCTTTTCGCCACATCAGGCGCGTTTGCCCAAAATGCTTTCCAAATTTTTTCAGGATTACAATTTTATCATCATTTACCCCGAACAGATGATAATAGAAGATGCAGGACACGCCATTTTGTGATTTTAAGAAAAAATCAACTTCAATATCCCTTAAATCATTTTTTGACATACAGTAGGGTTTAACATTTTATCCATTATATAATTCATTGCAAAATTTTGCAAAAGACATAAAATTGTAGTAATTTGCAGGAAATAATAGATGGCCATATAGAGCGATTTTTTCACATTTTACGGGCTTTCTATTACCCAAAACACAATTATTCACACTAAAAAAACAAACGCCATGAGCGAGAAGCAACAAGTACACAACCTTATTATTCTGGATGAAAGTGGTTCTATGGATTCTATAAAAAAGAAAACCATACAGGGATTCAACGAAATAGTACAAACCGTAAAAGGAATAGAGCAAGAGTTTCCGGATCAGATGCATTTTGTATCTTTCGTGTCATTCAATGGCCTAGGCAGTAAAATTCACCACCTGGCCGATCCTGTAAACAAGTTGGCTAAACTGAACGACAGCAACTACAATCCGGCTGCATCTACCCCTCTGTACGATGCCATTGGTTTTGGGGTGAGTAAACTAAAAATGATACTCAATGCTCAGCAGAATTACAATGTGCTGGTTACCATTTTTACCGATGGCGAAGAAAACGCATCGAAGGAATATACCGGAAAAATGATAAAGGAAATGATAGAGGAGTTGAAAACCCAGAATTGGACTTTTACTTATATTGGCACCGACCACGATGTTGACAAAATGGCCCAATCACTTTCCATACATAATTCCGTAGCATTTAGTAAAACCGAAGAAGGCTTGAACGATTATTTTGCTCAGGAAAAAAATGCACGCAGAAACTACAGCCGGAAAATTCAGAACAACGAAAGCACCCAAGAAGATTTTTACAAGGAAGAACCCGATACCGAAAAGTAATTTTTGATACATGCTTTTCTCCTTGAATCAGGGCATTCTGTGCATAGCATATACGTGCAGGGACGGAATGCCCCCATTTTGCGGGTAAATAATTTTCTACAAGCGGGGACCTATATAAGGCCTGCTGAAAAACTCAGCTTCTCTCATAAGTCCTATTTATACCACATTTTATTCGACCGTATTCATTAAAAAAAAGGTAATAAGGTAATCTTTGTTACTTGAAAAATTTTCTACTAAGGTTTTAACCGAAAATAAGGTCTTAAAAAACCTTATCGATAGTTCAAACCAAAGTAGAAATTAAAAGAATCAATGAATACAACCTTATTACCTTATTAATCATCTTATGTGCATGTATAACTTCATTTTTAGTATTTGTTGTTTGTTCCAATTCATGCAAACAAATCAGCTAAGTAATTAAATTACTGTGAGAATTTTATTTTTCAGCAGCCCCTTAATAAATATGCTGGATGGCTGCAGATAAATCCCCTACTGCAACTGAGTTTTTATAAATTAGCCAGTAATTGTTGGAAAAAGAAAATTATTGTAACTATGTCGTTGGAATACTATATCGGAAAACTAGGATTAGAGGCAGATAGTACAGTTCAGGCCAGACATTTGCGCCAATTGGTAATGAGCGGCGAACCCGAAAAGCAAATAATAGAGGAAGTAATTAAATATGTACTTTCGCAGTCTGCGCTGAGTAAAGATGCCGTAATGCTTGTAAACAAAAGCTTTATACCACAATATGGGGCAGAATACGAAGGACTTGGTGGAGATAATTATACCATGAAATGCGAAATTTACAAACAGATATCCGGGGCATTTCCCCTAGTGCCATCTTTCAAATTCTATTATGCCGAATGTATGCTGCTAGATGGCAATGCTGTGAGCGCTTTTTACCCCACCCTCTGCGATGGTATTCTTTTAGATGCCTCCAAAGTGTATTACCCATCGGCAGACCTATTCGAAGCCATACACGACAGTCCGTTTAGCTTCGATTTTGACGTACTTATGCTTCAGCACTACTACCAACCTTGCAACCTTACTGAATTTGCTGATTATTTGGCCGATCTCAAAGAACAATACACTTCTGCTGAGGAATTGTCGGTTATAGAGAGTCTGGTGTGGCTTGGCGATTCAAGATAATGGGTTCCGGATAAACTTATGGGCTAGTTGATATTTTTAATGGCCTGAAAAACAATACTATCAGGCGCTTGCTTCATGCGCCATAGTCCATCGGTACTTTTTTTCAAAACCACCTCAAAGGGCTCTACCATCACATCCACCATCTCTAATCCTTCTGCCTCCTTGGGGCTTCCGAGGGTTTTTCCAGACAAACGAACCACCATTTCAGTACTGTCGGTCTTGCTCGGGATTTGCACAGCCGTCAAATCGTTCAATTTCAGATAATCAAAGCCTTTAGCCTCAGATTCATTGTAAAAATTCTTTGCCAAAGACTTCATTTTGCCCAACGTTGTCATATAATTTCCATCTTCCCGGTATATATACCAATGCACTCTTTCTCCGGCCAGCGAATACCGATTGCCATATCCACATATTTGATGCATAGCCTCAGCCGCCACTATATGCGGAATTTGCTTTTCGAGATTTCTCTTGGCTTCTTCATAGTCCATCTCGAGAATCATGATGCGAATAACAAATATGTAACTAATAAACAATCCGACAATTACGTATGGTGTGAGTGTATGTAACCTCGGGAAAACGAAATACCACAGGAATAAGAAAACCACCATGGTTCCGAACCATTCCCAAAAATCGGCAGGCATATATGTGTACAAATAACTGGCCATGAAAGCCAGATACAATCCGCTATATATATACACATATTTAAGTGGGTTTACTGCGAGTATAAATATAAGCAACGCACTGATGCTTACATCCATGACGGTGAGTGAAATGATGCTGAGTATGGGAAAATCGTGCATAAAAACACGCCAGAAAGTGGGTATAAGCACCAGTATGAGCAATACAATGGCGAATATCTTTGTACCTTTTCCTATTTGTTGGCTTTGAGCATCGTTTTTCATCGGTATACGCATTTGGGTTTGTATGTATAAATATAGCATATCTTGTTCACAAAAGATTGATATTTACAAGATAATATTGCTGATACGGTGCCATGTTTTTTATCTAAAACTTGAGTAATATAGCACACAAACCATTTCGTACCATGATAGAAACCAAGCAGCTAATAATCAGACCACTCACATATTCACAACTCGTAAAATATGCACAGAGCAATCCGTCTCTTGAGGTGGAATTGAATGTACAACCATCTGAGCGCAGCATTTCGCCAGAATTGAAAGTGGCACTCGAGCAAACCATACTGCCGAGTTTAGCAGATGCTTCCAAAGATTATCTGTACTCTACGCTCTGGACTGCCATTTCAAAAACCGACAACAAAATGGTAGGTGAACTTTGCATGATGGGTGAACCCAACGAAGAAGGCGAAATTGAAATCGGATATGGTACGCACGAAGAATTTCAGGGTCGGGGTTTTATGACCGAAATGGTAGCCGGCATCATAGAATGGGCTCGCTCTCAGGAAAAAATATGCTCAATACTGGCCAATACTGAGAAATCTAATATATCCTCATTCAGGGTACTTCAGAAAAACCAATTCCTGCTCGTTGCAGAATCTGAGTCTATGCTACATTGGAAACTGGTGCTTAAGTAATGACTGAGTGGCTCACTTTGGAGTGAGCAGTTATTCAATGACTGAGTGGCTCACTTTGGAGTGAGCCACTCAGTTTCTATTCATACTAATTTGAACATTCACCTTGTATGAGAATCCCATTTTTTCATTACCTTAGCGTTTATCAGATATCGTGCAATTTGAAGTACTAAATAAAATAAAAAGTAAATTAAAACATTGATTACTAATATGTTTATAATCTTATGATTTAGAAAAATAAGATGTATTCCATACTTCATATCCATGTAAGAATGCTTTCAAATTTGTTCTACTTCTGACTTTAAACATGATAATACGCAATGTGGATTTAATTTGTAATCATTTAGAATACAAGAAACTATTAATTCTATCTTAGATGAAACACCTGTTCCTGTATATAGTATTCATAATAGCAAACATGAGTATCATCCGGGCTCAAAATGAGATTCAATTGCTGCCAGCAGATACTTTTGCTATACACCAGGCACTTCTGAATGCTGAAAAGCAAATAAAAGCCGGCGACAAGAAAGAAGAGAGCAGATACTATGACCAGATTGGACTTATTTACTGGGAGCACAATTACTATACACTTGCCATAGAATTTTACGAAAAATCATTGAAACTTAACACCCAACTCAACAACGAAAGCGGTAGTTCCATGATAAACCACAACCTGGGCATGATATACGCTGATAAGGCCAATTACGAAAAATCGCTCGATTATTTTCAGAAGGCCCTCAATTACAGACGTATGGTCCGAGACAAAACAGGCACCATCATGGTACTCATCAATACATCGGTTACCCTGAACAATCTGAAACGATATGACGAAAGTATTAAAAACCTGAACGAAGCATTATCGCTTGCCCGAGAAATGAATGATATGGAACAGATGAAAAGCTGCTACGGAATGCTTTCAGAAACTTACGAGAAAGCCAAACAAAGCGATAAAGCATACTACTACTTCGGTTTATACAAAACTTTTCATGAGCAATTGCAAATGCAGAAAGTAAAAACTGTGGAGGAAAACATAAAAGAAACTCAGCTACAACTTAAACTCACCGAAACAGAGAAACTGAATAAAGAACTGGAACTACGTTTGGCAAACAATGAATTGATTGAAAAAGAGAAAGACATAAGTCAACTCGACGCTACCAATAAAAACCTGTATACTAACCTCACGCGCACCGAGTTGCAGAAGAAACTGCTCGAACAAGACAATCAGTTGCAGCAAGCTGAACTCAAAGAAGCCGAAACCCAACGCAACAAACAGCGCATGCAAATCTGGTTTTTACTTACTGCCATTGTACTTACATCGGTTGGGCTTTTTCTTATCCTACTTTTTTATCGGCAAAAAAACCGACTCAACAAACAGCTCATCACTCAAAATGAGCAAATAAATATTCAGAAAGACGAAATAGAACGTAAGAATATTGAGCTGGAAAAACTTTCGATAGTTGCAAGCGAAACCTCAAACGCAATTATGATTACCAACAAAAACGGTGATATAGGCTGGATAAACAAAGGATTTACAAAAATGTATGGATATACGCAAGCTGGTTTCTTGGCAAAAGGAAAAAACATTTTTGAAGCCCACACAAACGATGCTGTCATAAATAGGTTGCTCAATACAATAAATCAAAAACAAAATACCATATACGAGGCCGAACAGGAAAACAACCAGGGGCAAAAGCTTTGGGTTCAAACTACTGTAACACCCATACTCGATGAATACAACAATATAAAGCAACTCGTTTTTATTGATAGTGATATTACCAACCTAAAAAACTCAGAACAAAAAATACTGGCACAAAAAGAGGAAATTGAAAAACAAAAAACCTCACTTACTGATAGTATAAACTATGCGATGCTCATACAACATGCCATGCTCATGAGCGGAAACCATTTCGATGCCCTTTTTGCCGACCATTTTATTGTACACCGTCCCAAAGCTACTGTGAGTGGCGATTTTTATTGGAGTTCCAAGGTTGGACAATACATTATTTTTGCGGCTGTAGACTGCACCGGGCATGGTGTACCTGGTGCATTTATGAGTATGATAGGTATGAACCTCCTCAGGCAAATAACCGACAATGTGCAGATGCCCGACCAAATTTGCGGGCAAATGAACCAAGACATTCGCAAACTGCTCAACCAAGACAACAACAGCAACCGCGATGGTATGGATGTGGCCATATGTACATACGATACCTTAAACCAAAAATTGTATTACACCGGAGCCACACGCCCAATTTTTATGGTACAGAACAATGCGTTTGAACACCTACGCGGAGAGAAAAAATCGCTTGGTGGTGGTATAGAACGCAACAGCAAAGCTATTTATAAACTTAATACTTTCGACATTACTACTGATACTACCTTATATCTATTTTCTGATGGAATAACCGACCAATTCGACCTTACCAACGAACGAAAATTTACGGTGAATCGCTTGCGTGAGCTATTTCAGGAAAATCACCACCTGCCTTTCGACCAACAAAAATCATTGCTTGAGCAAACCTTAGATCAATGGCAGGGCAACCAAGCTCAGGTAGACGACATCATGTTTCTCGGACTAAAAATCAAAATCTAATTACTTTATCATGAAAAAACTTTTACTTGCTTACACAATAACTGCTTTATTATTGGGAATACAACCTACGGTGGCCCAACAACAAATACCTGTTGACAAAACTAGCTATCGCGACAGTGTAAACAAATTTTATGTACAAACCTCCCTCCCATTGTATTTGTATATCAGCACTAAGCCCAATGATGGCAACCCACATGAATTATCGCAAAGCAACAGCCCCACCCAATACAACAAAGTTGAGCCTATGTACCTCGATGGCAGCGGTGAACACCACATTCAACATTTTGATGCCATCGAAAATAAAGCAGTTATCTTCTCGGTTTATGCAGATGGTACTGCACCTGTGAGTCAATCGTTTTTTGAGAATAGTACCCAGTTCAAAAACAAAACGCAATATTACGGGGTAGGCATGCATGTACGCCTTACCAATAAAGACGACATGGCGGGAATAAGCAAACTGTACTATAGCGTAAATAGCGAACCTTACAAAATGTATAACGGAAACATTCCGTTTTCGGCTGAAGGCACTCAAACCCTCAAATACTACTCCACCGACAATGTAGGAAACGTAGAAAAACCAAATGAGCGCATATTTACAATAGATGTAAGCGCGCCTGTTACCTATTACAACGTAACTGGCATAAGCAAGCAGGATAATACCAATATCATAAGCACAGCCACTGTTATTTACCTCGAACCTACCGACCAGATAGTAGGGGTTGACAAAACTTACTATAGATTCGATTCTGCGACATACACTCCTTACAATGGAATGAATATACCCATACAGCAACTATCTGAAGGTGAACATACACTCTATTTCTATTCTATTGATAAGTTGCAAAACAAAGAGACCGAACAAAAATTTGAGTTTTACTTGGATAAAAGTGCCCCTATTGTTGCCACCGATGTATTGGGCGACCGCTTTATTGTAAACAATCAGGTATATTTCTCTGGCCGTTCTAAACTAAAAATCACAGCGGTAGACAACAAAATCGGGGTAAAAGATGTAAAATTTTCGATAGACGGAGCTGAGTTTAAAAAGTATACCGACCCATTTTATTTGCCTTCAAAACCCGGATTGCATGTTGTGAAATACTATGCTGTAGACAGCCTGGAAAATAAAACCATAGAAGATAAAAAATACGAAAACCTGGTGTACAGGCACAATGTGAGCAAGGTGTATGTTGACCTTACAGGCCCCGATATGTTCAGCGAGTTTATTGGCGATAAGTTCTTTACCCGCGATACCTTATTTATAAATGCACAAACCCGCATAAAAATGGATTACACCGATGCCGAATCAGGCAAACAAAAACTCACCTATACCCTCGACAATAACCCTACTGAAATCAACTACAAAGAGCCCATCACACTCAG
>JFJP01020366.1_pt1 | contig 23482 bp, 17 predicted proteins | sample 431651 | NCBI WGS metagenome assembly JFJP01 (sample SAMN02602958, study PRJNA72255) | Microbial mat metagenome, whole genome shotgun sequencing project. | biome: fresh water; feature: sink hole; material: water; isolation source: purple microbial (photo- and chemosynthetic) mats found in...
GGGATGGCTGTCGGGTTTCCCCACACCCCTGGCATGGCCGTCCCAGCCTCTAGGCTGCCGCCCGCCATGGCCGCCACCTTCCGCATCGATGTCTGCCCGCTCATCCCCGCCGTCGACCAGCACCTGGTCCACGAGGCGGCCTTGCTGGGCCTGACCCACCTCAAGGCGCTCTACCGCAGCCGCTATTACGTGGTGCGCGGGCAGGTTGACGCGGCCTCGGCCGAGAAGCTCGGCCGTCAACTGCTGGGCGATCCGGTGACCGAGCGCGTGCTGATGTCGCCGCCGCCGCACGCCGGCCGCCACCTCATCGAAGTGCAGCGCAAGACCGGCGTCATGGATCCGGTCGAGGCCTCGATCATCAAGGGAGCCAAGGACCTGGGCATCCAGCTCGATCTCGTCCGGGTCGGCACCCGGGTTGAGGTCGCAGGGGGCAGCGAGAGCGATCTGCAGACGTTGGCGTGGAAGGCACTGGCCAACCAGGCGATCGAGGAGGCGGTGATCGATCCGAGCGAGACCGTGCGCCTGCGCGATCCGGGCGGCGTCGACACCCACCAACGCACCGAGGTGCGCATCCGCGATCTCGATGACGCGGCGCTGATGCAGCTGTCCAAGGACGGCACCCTGTCGCTGACCATCGAGGAGATGCGCGAGGTGCAGAAGCACTTCGTCGGCCTCAAGCGCGAGCCGACCGACGTCGAGCTGGAATCGATCGCCCAGACCTGGTCCGAGCACTGCGTGCACAAGACGCTCAAGGGCATCGTCGCCTACACCGGTCCCACAGGCGAAGACGGCCCGGTGGCGAGCCGCGTCATCGACAACCTGCTCAAGCAGACCATCGCCAAGGCGACCTTCGAACTGGCCAAGCCGTGGTGCTGGTCGGTGTTCAAGGACAACAGCGGCGTGATCGAGTTCGAGGGCGACCTCGGCGTGTGCATGAAGGTCGAGACGCACAACCGCCCGTCGGCGATCGAGCCCTACGGCGGCGCCAACACCGGTCTCGGCGGCGTCATCCGCGACATCATCGGCACCGGCCTCGGCGCCAAGCCGATCTTCAACACCGACGTGTTCTGCTTCGGCGACCCCGAGGCCGAGGCCAAGAGCCTGCCGCCCGGCACCATCCACCCGCGCCGCCTGATGCAGGGCGTGATCAGCGGCGTGCGCGACTACGGCAACCGCATGGGCATCCCCACGGTCAACGGCGCGGTGCGCTTCGACAACCGCTACGTCGGCAACCCGCTGGTTTACTGCGGCACCGGCGGCCTGATCGAGCGGAAGTACGTCGAGAAGGCGTCCAACATCGGCGACGCGATCGTGGTGATCGGCGGCCGCACCGGCCGCGACGGCATCCACGGCGCGACGTTCAGTTCGGTCGAACTGTCCGACAAGTCGGAGAAGGTCAGCAGCGGCGCAGTGCAGATCGGCAACGCGATCGAGGAGAAGCGCTGCATGGACGTGGTGCTGCAGTGCCGCGACGCCGGCTGCTTCAGCGCCCTGACCGACTGCGGCGCCGGCGGCCTGTCGAGCGCCTGCGGCGAGATGGCCTCCGAGCACGGCGCCGTCATCCACCTCGACCGCGCCCCGCTCAAGTACGCCGGCCTGTCCTACACCGAGATCTGGATCTCCGAGAGCCAGGAGCGCATGGTCGCCTCGGTGCCGAGGTCCAAGCTGAAGCAGTGCCTGGACATCTGCGCCGCCGAAGGCGTCGAGGCGGTCGAACTCGGCGAGGTCAGCGGCAGCAAGAACCTGGTGCTGAAGTGGCATGGCACGGTCGTCGCCGATCTGGACATGCATTTCCTGCACGACGGCGTGCCGCGCTACCACCGCCCGGCGACCTTCGCGCCGCCGGCCGAGGTCACCGCCAGCTTCGCCAAGCCGACCGACCTCGGCATGGTGCTGTGCGACCTGCTGGCGCGGCCGAACCTCGCCAGCAAGGAATGGATCATCCGCCAGTACGACCACGAGGTCCAGGCCGGCTCGATCGTGAAGCCGCTGGTCGGCGTGGGCCACGACGGCCCGTCCGACGCGGCGGTGGTCGCCCCGGTGCCGGGCCGCGATCGCGGCGTCGCCGTCGCGTGCGGCTTCAATCCGAACTACGCCGACCACGACGCCTGGCGCGCCGCGGCCTCCGGCATCGAGGAGTCGCTCCGCAACCTGGTCTGCGTCGGCGCGCCGATCGACAAGGTCGCCATCCTCGACAACTTCTCCTGGAGCAAGTGCACCGATCCGGCGGTGTTCGGCGCCCTGGTCCGCGCCTGCGAGGCGTGCTACGACCTGTCCACGTACTACGGCGCCCCGTTCATCAGCGGCAAGGACTCGCTGTCGAACGAGTTCACCTTCCACGGCCAGGTCATCCGCATTCCGCATACCCTGCTGATCACCGCCATCGCGGTGATGCCGGACATCAAGCGCGCGATCACCATGGATCTCAAGCGCGCCGGCGACCGCCTGGTCGTCGCCGGCCTGACCCGCGACGAGCTCGGCAACAGCGAACTGCTCGCCATGCTCGGCGGCAGCGGCGGCCGGACCCCGCGCCTGGACAAGAAGCTGTCCAAGCCGGTGCTCGACGCCTGTGCCGCGGCCATCGCCGCCGGCTGCGTCAACGCGGCGCACGACTGCAGCGAGGGCGGCCTGGGCGCCGCCGTCGCCGAGATGGCCTTCAGCGGCGGGCTCGGCGTGAAGCTCGACCTCGCCGCTGTGCCGCGCGAGGGGGTCGATGACGGCCTCGTCGCCCTGTTCAGCGAAAGCCAGAGCCGCATCGTGTTGTCCGTCCCGGCCGACCGCCTCGACGCGGCGCGCAAGCTGCTCGCCGGCGTCCCGCATGCCGTCGTTGGCGAGGTCACGGCTGAGCAGTCGGTTGTCATCTCTGGACTTGGCGTCCAGACCACCGTCGCCAACCACCGCCTCAAGTCCGCATGGCAGCGCCTGAGCCAGGGCATGGCGGTCTGAGCCTGGCATTCGAGTCTTTGCCACAGAGGCACAAAGGGCCACGGAGGGCCACGGAGAAGGCGGTTTACGATTCGGCGCTCTGTGACCTGTAACTTTTACCGAATCGAGTCCCGCAGTCCTCGACTCTGTGGCCCTCTGTGGATCTCTGTGTCTCCGTGGCAACAAAGCCGGCGGCTTGTATTTTGCTATCGTTTTGCTAGCATCCGGGCATGAGCGCGCTGGCCATCCGTGACATCGACGACCACGTGGTCGAGGTGCTGAAGCAGCGCGCCGGCAACCACCACCGCAGCCTGGCGGGCGAGATCCGCGCCATCCTCACCGATGTGGCCAACGGCGTTCCGGTCGAACTGGCAGGACTGACCACCGAGGAGGTGGCCCAACGCAACCGGCGGGTGGCCGAACTCAGCTTCAGCTACGCGCCCAGCACATCGACCGCCTCGCGCGACGAGATCTACGGCGACGATGGCCGCTGACCCCGTCCTTCTCGACACCTGCATCCTCGTCACCGCCTCCTCCCCAGTCCGACGCGGCCACGAGGCCACGTTGCGCTGGCTGACCGGTACCAGCGGACTGCGCATCCCGGCCCAGGCGATGCGCGAATACCTGGTGGTGGCGACCCGCCCGGAGGCGGTCAACGGGCTCGGCCGGACCATCGAGCAGGCGCGCGGCAACCTGGGCGTGTTCCTGTCGTGGGCGCCAGCCCTGCCCGAGGACCGCGCCGTGCTGCCGGCCTTCAACGCCCTGCTCGACCACCATCGCATCGTCGGCAAGCGCCTGCACGACGCCTGGCTGGCCGCTACCGCCATCACCCACGGCATCCGCCTGCTCGCCACCTTCAACCCGGCGGACTTCACGCCCTTCGCTGCCCAACTCCAGCTGATCGATCCGTCATGACTCCTGCAGACCTCCTCCAATGGGCCATCGGCCTCGTCCTCCTGGGCGTCAACTTCTTCTTCGTCTTCGCCGAGTTCGCCCTGGTGCGGGTGCGCGCCACCCGCATCCAGGAACTGGTCGAGGAGGGGGATGCCCGCGCCATCCTGGTCAAGCGCATCCACGCCCGCATCGACGAGTACCTCTCGGTCGCCCAGGTCGGCATCACCGGCGCGACGCTGGGCATTGGCATCATCATCGAAAGCGGCATCGCCGAGCCGATCGAGCACGCCCTCGGCGGCGATACGCCGTTGCTGAAGTTCCTGTCGCACGCGCTCGGCTTCCTCATCGCCACCTTCGTGGTCATCCTGAGCAGCGAGTTGCTGCCGAAATCGCTCGCCATCCGCTATCCCGAACGTGCCTCGCTGTGGTGCGCCCGGCCGCTGATCGTCTTCTACTGGCTATTCTTCCCCTTCCTGTGGGTGCTGACCCGCGCCGCGCAGGGCATCATGGCGGTTTTCGGCATCAAGCGAGTGGCCGACGAGGACGCGCACAGCGAGGAGGAGTTGCGCATCATCCTCGACCGTTCCCAGGAAGGCGGCGTCCTCTCCTTCCGCCGTCTGCTGTTCATCGAGAACGTCTTCGACCTCGGCGAACTCAAGGCCAAGGATGCGATGCGTCCGGCCAAGCAGGCCAAGGTGCTCGACAGCCGCAAGCCCTGGAGCGAGAATCGCGAGACCATCCGCAGCGCCCGCTTCTCTCGCTTCCCGCTGATGACCGATGACAGCGGCAAGCCGAGCGGCTTCATCCATGTGAAGGATCTGCTGTTCGCCTGCGTCGACGGCAGCGAACCGGATCTGGCCAAGCTGGCGCGCAAGCCTCACATGGCGCTGGAGACGCAGCCGCTCGAGCAGTTGCTCGCCGAAATGCAGCGCAAGCGCAGCCAGATGGCGCTGCTCACCGATGCCAACGGCACCTGGAGCGGCCTGATCAGCTTCGAGGATATCATCGAGGAGATCGTCGGCACGGTCTCGGACGAATTCGAGACCGAGACGCCCCTGTTCCTCGCCGAGACCATCACCGCGGGGCGGATCATCCTCGGGCTGGAGGCGCCGAACATCGCCCAGGCGGTGCGCAACACCCTCGCCCGCGTGCCGGCCGCCGAGCTGCCGCAGCAGTCCGAAGGCCTCGCCCGGGCGGTGTGCGACCGCGAGCGCCTCGCCCCGACCTACCTCGGCCGCCACATCGCCATGCCCCACGCTCGTCTGCCCGGCCTGGAGAAGCCGGTGATGATCTTCGCCCGCTCGGAGACCGGCGTCCCGGTAGAGGGCAACGCCAAGGAGAAGGCGCACCTCTTCTTCATCCTGCTGACTCCGGCCGGACAGCCGCGCGTGCACCAGCGCATGCAGGCGCGCATCGCCGCCATTCTCGAGAACAGCGAGTACGTCGTCGAACGCCTGCGCGAGGCCGAGACCCCGGCCGAGATCCTGGAGACCATCCGGACGGGCGAGTCGGCTGCGATCGACTGAGCGCTTGCCGGTTCACTGGTCGGACTGGCGTGGTAGGATGCCGTCATGCTGCGGTTGCTGCTCGGCGCCATCCTGATCGCTTCCGCCGGCTGCGAGGTCTCTGCAGCCGGTGCCGGCACGTCGGGCAACCTCTCCTGGGCATTCACCATCAACAACACCTTGCCGCCGTCGGCCGTCATCCCCGGTGGAGGTGGGCTGGTGGTCATCATCACCTACAGCAATGGATCCAGCGCCACGGTCAGCGTTCCGCCAGGCGGATCCGTGACGGTTCCTGCAAACGGCACCGCCGCCATGGTGAGTGGCGGCGGCGCGCAGGCATCGGTCGGCCCTGGTGCGGCCTTGTGGTGGAGCGCCTCGGGCTGGTCCACCTCGCCGCCAGCACCGTCGGCTCGGGGTTAGAGCGATGCGCGGATGCCTTTGAGCGAGCGCAGCACGTAGCTGGTCGTCAGCACCGGCAGGCCCTCGGCCCAGCGGTCCTGGTTGTTCGACCACTGTGCCGTGTCCCCCTCGATCCTGGCCCGCTTGCTGATGGCATCGAAGAGGTCGCGCCGCCAGTCGACTTTGCGGCCGTCCTTCAGTTCCATCTGGCCGGCCTTCAGCTTCTCGAAGGTCTTGGCGGTCACGCGGTAGTAGTAGAACAGGCCCTGCTGGTCGGCGGTGGGCTTCTTCTCGCTGTTCACCATGCCGGGGTTCTTGTCGAAGGTCCAGTTGGCCTTGACCCAGCCCAGCGCCGCGGCGACGCGCGGATCCTCCGGCTTGAGGTCGAGGACGATGTAGGATGAGATCAGGGCATAGGTCATGCCGCCGTAGGGCTCCAGCTTCGGCGGTTTCTCGCCGGGCTTGGGCGCCTCGCGGTTCCAGCTGCCGTCGGCCTTGCTCTCGTCCGGGCTGTACACGGCGCCGCCGGAGTCGCGCGCCCATGGCAGCTTGTTCACACTGCTGAGGTCCTGGCAGCGCTCGAGGAACTTGAGCGCCTCCTGCATGCGTGGGTCGCTCGACGGGACGCCGGAACCGCGCAGGGCGGCGATCGCCCAGCTGGTGTTCGACAGATCCTCCCAGCCCGGACCCTTGGAGCCGTAGCCCATGCCGCCCTTGCTCGGGTTCTTGGGATCCTGGTTCTGCAGGCCGAAGATATAGTTCTGGGCCGCGGCGATGGCGGCCGGCTCTCCGGTGCCGCTGGCGGTCCACAGCATCAGGGCGATCGAGGTGTTGTAGTTGCCCAGGCCCTCGGACGGGTCGTAGACGCCGCCATCGGGCTGACGGAAGCCGTTGACGAAGGCGATGGCCTTGCCCAGACGCGGATCGGTGGCCGGGATCGCCTTGGGTGCGCTCGCCAGCGCCTCGGCTGCCAGGCCGGTCACGCCGAGCAGGAACTTCTGTCCCTGCATGAACGTGCCGTTGGGCTGGGCCTGGGAGAGGATGTAGTTCTGGGCCTGGTCGATCAGGGCATCAACCTCGGCGGCCGTGGGCGGAACGGGGTCGGCAGCGGAGAGGGAGACGGTTGCGACGAGGGTCGCAACCAGGCTGGCACGCAGCATGGCGGAAGCTCCTGGGTTGTTGCCCAGGGTTAACGCATGGCGACCGGACCGCGATGGCCCAGGTCTGCTCAGCTGATGGGCACGTAGCCGACAGCCTGCTGCTCAGGCGATCAGGCTGATCAGACCACCAGTGGCCTCGGCTTGCTGTCCGTAGCCACGGGCTGCGCGATCGGGGGTCTTTTCGGCCTTTGTTTCAGGTTTACCCTGATCATCAGCGGGCTTCGTCTCGCTGCGCTGCTGTTCGGAAAGTTGGCGCTGCGCCTCGGCCATGGTCGCGCGCGCCGCTGCCGCCACCGCACGGTCCTGCGCCGAGGGATTGGCTGGGGCCAATGCTGCGGCGATGACTTGGCGCATCTTCGCTATCGTCGCCTGCGGGTCTCGCTCGCTGCCGGTGTCGATCGAGACCTCGCCGCCAACCGCATAGCGCCGGCCATCGGGGCCGGTCTGGTAGCTGAAGGACATGCTGCCCGATAGCGAGCCGCCCACCGCCTTGTGTGCGGCCTCGTGGGCGCGCACTTCACGGTCGCGGGCCTGCAGTTCACTGACCATCTGCTGCTGCTCGGCGGTCAGTTCGCGGCCTTTGCCGCCTCGTTTTGCCTCAGGAGGTGGTTTTTCTGCCTCGGTTCCATCTGGCGGGCTGCCGGGGCTGCGCTCGTCCTTGGCCGGACGAGGCCCATACCCATAGCCATCCGGCCGGGCTGTCGGCGTTGAGGCGATGCCGCTGATCACGCTGGAAGCATACCGCGGCGCCCTGCTCCGGTGAAGCAGCGATTGCCAGCATGTGGACAGGCAAGGGGTTGCGCCAACGCCGGGGGTGATGATCCTGCGCATCGATGTCCTGGCTCGATCGCTTCGTCGGCTTGTTCAGTCTCGATCTCGGGATCGACCTCGGCACCGCCAACACGCTCGTCGCGGTCAAGGGTCGCGGGGTGGTGATCAGCGAGCCGTCGGTGGTCGCAGTCAAGAAGGGCACCAAGCAGGTGATCGATGGGCCGACCGGCGAGGCCGTCGGCGACCAGGCCAAGATCATGCTGGGCAAGAACCCCGGCAACATCGATGTGATCAAGCCGCTCAAGGACGGCGTCATCGCCGACCTTGAGATCACCGAGCACATGCTGCGCTATTTCATCCGCAAGGCCTCCGGCGGCCGGCGGCTGGTCCCGCCACGCGTGGTGGTGGCGGTGCCCAGCGGCATCAATGAGGTCGAGAAGGGCGCTGTCACCAACAGCACGCGCAAGGCCGGCGCCCGCGAAGTGTTCCTGCTGCAGGAACCGATGGCTGCCGCGATCGGCGCCGGGCTGCCGGTGGCCGACCCGGTCGGCTCGATGATCGTCGACATCGGCGGAGGCACTACCGAGGTCGCGGTGATCTCGATGGTCGGCATCGTCACCAGCGAAAGCGTGCGCTGCGCCGGCGACGAGATCGACCAGGCGATCATCAAGTACCTCAAGAGCCAGTACTCGGTCGTGATCGGCGAGAATACAGCGGAACAGGTGAAGCTGATCATCGGGTGCGCCGTCGCCCCGGCCGAGGAGCTGCGCATGCCGATCAAGGGGCGCGATCTGCGCACCGGCCTGCCGCACCAGCTCGAGATCACCTCCACCGAGATCGCCGAGGCCATCCGCCCGCAGGTCCAGACGATCGTCGGCGCGATCAAGATGGTGCTCGAGCGCACGGCCCCGGAGCTCGCCTCCGACCTGATCGAGCACGGCATCACCATGGCCGGAGGGACGAGCCAGCTGCGCGGCCTCGCCGACCTGATCGCCCGCGAGACGCGCCTGCCGGTCTATGTCGCCAACGACCCGATGACCTGCGTCGCCCGCGGCTGCGCGGCGCTGCTCGAGGATCTGGATTCGCTCAAGCAGATCCTCGAAGCAGGCGTGCAGCAGTAGCCCGGATCTGTCCGGCGTCAGGGGGTGACGACGAAACGGAAGCCGAGGTCGCGGCTGCGGTAGTCGGGCTTCTCGGCCAGACGGGATCCTGGTGCGACCCGCGAGGCCTTGTCGAGGAAACCGCCGCCGCGCAGGCACCGTTTGCCGGCATCGTCGTCGGCGCACCACTCCCAGACGTTGCCAAGCATGTCATGGAGGCCGAAGGCGTTGGCCTTGGCGGTACGAACCTCCTGCGGATTGGTTATGCCGCTGCCGCGGATCCAGGCATGGCCGTCCAGGTTGGCAGGCGCTTCGGCACCTGCGGTCGCCGACCAGGTCCATTCGGCCTCGGTCGGGAGACGCGCCTGGAGTCCAGGCACTGCGGCATTGAGCTTGGCAAGGAAGGTCTGCACCTCGTTCCAGTTCACCGTCTCGACCGGCAGCAGCAGGGCCTGGGGCTCGCTGCCGGTCCCCTGGAGCAGTTCCTTCAACCGGGTCTGCCCACTCCAGCTCGCGGGATTGGCTCCCATCACCGCCTGCCACAACCGTTGAGTACATTCGCTGTCAGCTACCCAGAGTTGATCGACCCCGCCGCCGGCGGGCACCAGACGCATGCGCTGGCTGGCGTTGCCGATGGCGACCTCGGCCCAGGCACCGGTCGCGTCGCTGCCGCTCCGGGCTGCCCACTGAACCGCACCGGCGGCCGTCAGCACGTCGCTGGTCCGCCTGATTTTCAGAGAATCGTAGAGATCGGTGCCGCCCGGGGCGGGCAGGGCCAAACCCTCGAGCACCTTGGTGGCACGCGGGCTTTCGAACACGACGTCGCCTTTGTTCAAGCCGCTCTGCTCGCTGATGCCGGCCTGCGGGGTCTGCCGGCCACCAGCGGCGGCGCGCCGGCCCATGACCTGCTGACGCAGGTGCAGGGCCAGTTCGCTGCCGGTGGTCCAGCCATCCTTGTTCACATCGGCCGCGCCCTCGGTGAGGGCGGCGACGAATTCCTCGCGGAAGATAGAGGTGTCCGGCACCTGCTCGTCGGCCGAGCCGCTGGTGATGAACATGCGCACCGGTTCGGCGGCCTGCTGCAGGATGGCTTCGCTGCCGCCACGCAACGGGGCAAACAGGGCGCCCGAGAAGCAGGCATCGAACACCGCCAGGGCATGGCGGCAACCAAGTTCCTGGGCGGCGATCTTGATGCGCTGGATCGGGTAGGCTCTGGCGATGAAGGCTGGCCGGTTCGCGTCGGTCGGCACAGGTGCGTCGATCGGCACGAGGTAGCCGTTCTCCTGGCCCTGGTTGTTCTTCAGGGTCTGGCCGTGTCCAGCGTAGTAGAAGACGACGCGGCCATTGGGATCCTGGCCCTTCTCGGCGACGAAGGTGGAGATGCGCTCGTCCATCTGGGTGCGGTTGAGATCGTTCGCCACCTCGACGGAGAAGCCCTGCTTCTCCAGGGCGGAGCGCACCGCCGCGACGTCGGTAGCGACCCCGGCAAGCGGTGGCCAACCGGCGTTGTAGCGGCTGTTGCCGATGATGAGCGCGTGATGGCTGGTGAAACGCGCGATCTCGCGTCCATCGGCGGCCTTGACCACCAGCGGCTTCAGCCCGCGGGATTCCTCGGCGACGATCAGGGACAGGCACAGCAGGCAGAGCAGGAGTCGGGACATATCGGCAATGTGCCGGAGGTGCGTCGCCAGGCCAGTGCCGGCTTGATGGACGCTGGTTGTCACCAGGCCGACGCATCCGCAGGCGTATCGATGTCCCTGAACGCGGCTGCGTCAGGGAAGCGCACGGACGTGGCGCCCAGCCGCTCCCACAGGCGGCCGACTCCGAGCTCTCCACGGTCGAGGGCTGCCGAGACCTCGCTCGCCAGGCCGGCGGCGACCACGGCGCAGAGGGGCTGCATGCGGTCGGTCCAGGCGACGGATAGGCGCCCATCCCAGCCTCCGATCAGATGACCCAGGTGGATCGCGCTGAGGCCGGGCATGTCGCCTGCGACCAGGCAGACGGGCGCCGGGGCCAGGGCCAGCAGCGCTGCCTCGATCCCGGCCAACGGGCCCAAGCCTGGTCGCCGGTCCGGGAACACCTGTCGATCCGCGTAGGGGGCGGCATCATTGGCGATGATCACCACCGGAGCGCAGCCGGCCTGTTCCAAGGCCGCGGACAGACGCTGCGCAGGGGTGCTGCCGTCGCGCAGGCGGATCGCAGCCTTGTGCGGATTGCCCATCCGGTTGCCGCGTCCTCCGGCGATGATGGCGCCTGCGATCTGCATGGCGGCAGGATCGGTGGTCCGCGTCGGGCATCAATCGCGTGCTTGTAGCGGCGGCCTTCGGTGGGGTTGCCGGTCGCGCCTCTGCACGCGAACATCGGGCAACGTCTGTAAGGAACCGATATGCGCCGCCTCGTTCCGCCTACGTGCGATCCATTCAAGATCCCGCTCGACGGCCAACGCGTCTGGACGCGCGGCTGCTGGCCGGCTTCCTGGGTCGACTGCCCCCAGTCGGGCGAGGTCGCGCTCTTCCGTCGGCGCTTCGCCTGGCCCGGCGGCGTCCTGCGCATCCATCTGAGCGCCGACCAGCGCTACGAGGCCTTCCTCGACGGCGCCCCGATCGGTCGCGGTCCCGAACGCGGCGATCTCGGGCAATGGCATTTCGAGAGCCATGATCTCGACCTGCCGGCAGGCGAGCACCTGCTGGTTGCCCGGGTGTGGTGCCTGGCCATGGCTCCCTTCGCGCAGATCACGCAACGCCTGGGCTGGCTGTGCGCCGCGGAGGGGGTCGCTAAGGACCTGCTGAACACCGGCGCTGCCGGTTGGGAGTGCCGCCCTGAACTGGCCTGGCGCCCGCTCGAACGCGGCGTCGCCTGGGGTTGCGGCAGCAAGGTCGAGGTTACGGTCGACCAGGATCTGCTCGACGGGCCCGGCGGTGGCGGGGCCGGCTGGTCGCCGGTGCGCGTCTGCGGTGCAGCGAATGTGCGTTGGCATGGTCGCGAGACCGGGCAGCGCGGGACCTATCAGCTGACGCCGGCGACCCTGCCGCCCCAGGAGGAGGTGGTGACGCGCGGGGCTCTGGTCCGCCACATCTCCACCGCAGCGCTCGACGCCCCGGTCCGCTCGGCCGACCATCTTGCGGCCGAAGCGGCGTCCTGGCAGGCGGTGCTCGATGGCGCCGGCCGGCTCGAACTGGCTCCCGGCACGCGTCGGTTGGTGCTGCTGGACCTGGGACACTACCGCTGCGCCTATCCGGAAGTGAGCGCTTCGGGTACCGGGCGGATCCGCGCCGAATGGGCCGAGGCCCTGTTCACCATGCCCGACGGCGACCGCAAGGCCGACCGGGCGGCGATCGAAGGCCTGTGGTTCCGTGGTGTCGGCGACACCTTCGTCTTCACCGGTCCGTCCGGCACCGCATCCACCCTCTGGTGGGAGTCCGGGCGGTTCGTGCGACTGCTGGTCGAGGCCGGCGAGCGCCCGCTGATCGTGCAGGGGCTGGCCTGGCGGGAGTCCGGCTATCCGTTGCGCGTCGAAGCGGCCTGGGCGAGCGGCGACGCCGCCTTCGACTCCAGCGGCGGGCTGATGGAGCGGGTGCTGCGCCGATGCGCGCACGAGACCTTCATGGACTGCCCGTACTATGAGCAGTTGCAGTACATCGGTGATACGCGGCTCGAATGCCTGGTCATGCGCTCGCTGACCCGCGACCATCGCCTGGCCGACAAGGCCCTCTCGGCCTTCGCCTGGTCGCTCGACTACCGCGGTCTGCTGTGCAGCCGCTACCCCACCTGCCACGAGCAGAACATCCCGACCTTCAGCATGCTGTGGATCGGGATGCTGCACGACGTGCTGCTCTACGGCGACCCGGCACTGGTGCGGGCCCATCTCGGCTGCATGCGGTCGGTACGCGAGACCGCCCGCGCCCGGGTCGGCGCCGATGGCGTGGTCACCAGCGAGCCGGGCTGGAACTTCGTCGACTGGGTGCCGAGCTGGCGGGACGGCGAGCCGCCCGGGGCCGAGACCGGCGGCTCGTCGGTGGTTGCCTGGCTGCTGGCCTGCGCCCTGATGCAATCCGCCGCGCTGGAGGACTGGGCCGGCGAGCCGGCTCTGGCCGAGCGCGACCGTGCCACGGCCCGTCGCATCGCCGCCGGCTGCGAGGCGTGCTGGGATGCCAAGCGCGCGCTCTACCGCGACGTCGCCGGCGGATCGACCTACAGCGAGCATGCCCAGGTCATGGCCCTGCTCTCCGGCCTGCTGCAGGCGGAGCGGGCGGCGCGGATCCTCGACAGCCTCGCCTCCGCCCCGGATCTGGCCCGCACCACCGTGTACTTCAGCCACTACCTGTTCGAGGTCGCCGCCCGCTTCCGCCGCCCGGACCTGATGCTGCCGCGGCTGTCCTTCTGGAGCGGGCTCGCCGGCCAGGGCTTCACCACCGTGCCCGAGGCGCCCGAGCCCAGCCGCAGCGACTGCCACGCCTGGGGCGCGCATCCGCTCTACCACCGGCTCGCCTCCATCCTCGGCATCCGTCCGGCCGCGCCGGGCTTCGCCGCGGTGCGGATCGCGCCCATGCTCGGCACGCTGGAACATGCCTCGGGCACCTGGCCGCACCTGCTCGGCGACATCCGCGTCGAGGTCCGCGGCGCCCATGGCAGGGTCAGCCTGCCGCCCGGTCTGCCTGGCACCCTGGTGCTGGCCGGTGTCGAACGGGCCATCGACCGCGAACTCGCCTGGTAGTCGCCTGTGGCGCAGGATGGACGGGGCCCACACTGCTGTGTCAGCCATGCCGGACATCGCCCCGCCCAACATCCTGATCCTGCTGACCGACCAGCAGAGCTACGACCTGCTCTCCTGCGCCGGCAACCGGTGGGTCTCCACGCCGGCGCTCGACCGCTTGGCGGCTGGCGGCACCCGCTTCACCCGCGCCTACTGCAGCGACCCGGTCTGCATCCCGTCGCGTTTCAGCATGTTCACCGGCCGCATGCCTTCAGCGATCGGCATGCGCGGGAATGGCGGGCCCAACCTGCTGCCGTTCACGGCTGAGCATGACAGCGCCGGCCTGGGTCACCTCCTGCGCGGTGCCGGCTACGAGACCTGGTACGGCGGCAAGGTGCATTGGCCGGTCAAGCTGACCCCGGAGCGCCTCGGCTTCACCACCTACTGTCGCGATGAGCGCGAACGGCTGGCGGTGGACACCGCCAGCCTGATCCACTCCCAGGCGGGCCGACGCTGGGCGATGGTCGCCAGCCTGATCAACCCGCATGACATCTGCTACCAGGCGATCCGCGCTTTCGCGACGAGCGGTATCGACCAGGTGATTCTGGATGGCGGCGAGGTCGAACTGGAGAATCTCGACGAGGCCTTGCTTCCGCCCCCGGGCGTGGACCGGGAGGCCTTCCTGCGCGAGCACCTGCCGCCCCTGCCGGCGAACGCGGAGATCCAGGAGGATGAGCCAGAACTGATCTCCGCGGTGCTGGCGCAGCGGCCGTTCAAGGCGGCCGCCCGTGCCCGTTGGAGCGAGCAGGACTGGCGGCTGCACCGCTGGGCCTACGCCCGCCTGATGGAACGCGTCGACCGGCAGATCGGCGTGATCCTCGACGCCCTCGCGGCCAGCGGACAGGACCGCGACACCCTGGTGATCATGACCAGTGATCACGGCGACCATGCGGGTTCGCACCGTCTCGAGCACAAGACCTTCTTCTATGACGAGGCCGCCCGGGTGCCGTGGATCATGCGCCTCCCGGGACGCATTCCGGCTGGCGCTATCGTCGAAGACGGGCTGGTCGCCACCGGCCTCGACCTGATGGCGACCTGCTGCGACTACGCCGGCGCCAGCGTCCCGGCGCATTGCCTCGGGCGCAGCCAACGCGCCGTGGCCGAGGCTCAGCCAGGATCGGCACCGCGTACTTGGGTTTTCGGCGAGAACTCGGTCGGTCGCATGATCGTCACCCGCGAGTGGAAGTACGTCCGCTATGATCGTGGGAGCGGCTCCGAGCAGCTCTACGACCTCGTGCACGATCCGGGCGAGACGCGCAACCACGCCCATGATCCGGCCAATGCCGCGGTGCTGGCCAGACTGCGTTCGCACCTGGACGCCGAGATGGCGACGCATGCGGAGCTGGCCATCGGCCCGCCGCCGCCGCCGGCGCCGCTGGGGGAATAGCTAGCGGGGCTCCGCCGCTGCGCCCGCTGCGCTCCCGCACCCCGAGCCCTTTCGTCCTCGACTGGGTCTGCCTGTCACGTCCCGCCGCGTCGGCGCCACGCGGCCGGACTGGCGCCAGTGCGTTGTCGGAACCAGCGGCAGAAGTGGCTGGCGTCGCCAAAGCCGAGACGCACAGCCACCGCCTTGATCGCTTCATCCCGATCGCCGAGGGCGGCGCAGGCGTCCGCGAGCAGTCGCGATGCGACCCAGGCGCGCACGCTGCCGCCGCAGTGGCGACGGAACAGACGGTCGAGCTGCGGTCGCGACAGTCCGGTGGTGGCGCGCAGGGCGTCCCAGGGCAGGGCCGCCGGCGAACGCTCCGCCAGCAGCAGGCGCTGGGCGGCAGCGACACGCGCCTCCGGCGGAGCGCCGGAGCCGGTGAGACCCAGGCGGACGCAGGCCAGGGCGCACCAGGAGATCACCGCCGACTGACGGGCCGCCCAGGCCGGGAGATCGTAGGAGTCGCGCATCGTCCGCGCCAATGTATCGGCTGCCGCGTCCAGCTCCGGAGCGGACGGGACCAGGCGAGGGGGCAGGCCGAGGGCGGGAGGCAGGCCATCCGGGCCGAGAACGCTGCAGCGGATCGAACGGATCGCGGCATCCTCGCTGAAACGGTGCCGGCGGGCCAGTCCAGGGGGGATCAGCACCCAGTCGCCAGGCCCGGCCCGTAGACGTCCGGCGGCATGGACCAGTTCCACTCCGCCACGACGCATCTGCCAGCCGACGACCAAGGAGTCACATGTGGCGAAGGCCCTGTTCGGCGCCGCCACCTCGCGGTCGTAGAACATGGATAATGAGAAACGCCAGCGATCCCAGTCGTCCTTGGCGGGCATGCCGGAGCATCACGCCAGTCCGGCCATGAGCAATCCATACCATTCAGCGGGCTGGGCCAGACCATCCTGGTCGGCAGCATCCGAGGCATGAGCAACCATCTTCTGCCCATCATCGACGCCTGCGACCTCCTCGTCCTCGGCGGCACCAGCGCTGCCGTTGCCATCGCCCTGGCGGCGCGCGCCGCCGGCGCCCGCGTCCTGCTCGCCGCGCCGCGGCCCTACCTCGGCGAGGACATCGCCGGGGCGCTGCGCTACAACCCGCCCAACGCCGCCGCCGATCCCCTGTCCGCGCAGATCTTCTGCGACAAGGGCCGGGCGCCGTCGCCGCTGCATGCCAAGCGTACCCTCGAGCAGGCCCTAGTTTCCGCCGGGGTGCCCTTCCTGCTGACCATCCAGCCGGCCGGGCTGGTCCGCGATGCCGCCGGCCAGGTCGCCGGTGCGGTGCTCGCCGACCGCAACGGCCTGCAGGTCGTGGCGGCACGCGGCGTGGTGGACGCCAGCGAGCGCGGTCTGCTGGGCGACGCCGCAGGCTGCGCCCGCGCCCCGTGGCAGACAGCGGTGCGCGTGCGCCGAGCCCTGTGCGGCCCCGAGGCGCCGGTTATCGCCGGCGCCGAGGTGGCGAAGTGGTGCACCCTGTCGATCGCCGGCCTCGACGGCACGGTGCGCGACACCCCGGTATGGTCGGCGAGCTGGAGCGTGGACGTTCCCGCTCCCACCGCTCCGGCCCTCGCCGCCCTCGACCAGGCCACCGCCCTGGCCTGCTGGCATCCGCGTCTGGCCGTGGCCAGCGAACTGGTCGAGGTCGCCTGGCCGGACCGCTTCACCGGCCTGACCGCCGATGGCCGCGCGGGAGGCGACGCCCTGTGGATCGTCGGCCCCTGCGCCCGGCCCGAGTGGCGCGAGCCGTCCGCCGGCATGGCTGGCGGACGGGCGCTGGGCGCCCGCATCGCAGCCGCCCTACCCATTGCCGGTGAGCCTGTCTCCGTGCTGTGGCCAGCCGCTTCCGGCCGTCGCTCCGGTTCGGTCCAGGTGCCGACCGAGGGCCTGCGCGCCCAGGCCGCCAGCCGCGGCACGGTCGCGGTCGATCTCGACACCCTGCCCGCCCTCGACGCGGTCGAGGTGCTGGTGTGCGGCGGCGGCACCGCCGGCGCACCGGCCGGCATCAGCGCGGCGCGCGCCGGCGCCCGCACCGCCGTGCTCGAACTGCTCACCGGCCTGGGCGGCGTCGGCACGCTCGGCCAGATCTGCAGCTACTACTACGGCAACCGCGTCGGCTTCACCCAGGAGATCGATCGCGGCTGGCCCAAGGTGGGCGCCGGCTGCGAGGACATCCAGCAGTTCTGCAGCCGCCACAACTGCTGGAGTCCGGAGTGGCGCTGCCGCTGGTATCTCGCCGAGCTGGCCAAGGCCGGCGGCACCGCCTGGTTCGCCTACGCCACCGCTGGCGCGGTGGTCGATGGCGACCGCGTCACCGGTGCGGTCGCCGCCGGCCCGTGGGGCGTCGGGACGCTCGGCGCCGTCGCCTGCGTCGATGCCAGCGGCTCGTCCGATCTGGCCGCCGCAGCCGGGGCGCAGACCGAGACCATCGGCGCCGACCACGTCGCGGTGCAGGGCACCGGCCTCGGGCCCAAGGATCCGTTCAAGTTCTACCGCAACACCGACCACACCTTCGTCGATGACAACGACCTCACTGACACCACCCGCGCCCTGGTCGCGGCCAAGGTGAAGTTCAGTGGCGCCTTCGACCTCGGCCAGCTGGTCGATTCGCGCGAGCGCCGCCGCATCAAGGGCGACGTCTGCATCCAGCCGGGCGACATCCTGCGCCAGCGCCGTTGGCGCGACACCGTGGTCCAGGCGACCTCGAACTTCGACACCCACGGCTTCACCGTGCATCCGGTGTTCCTGGCCAAGGCCATGCACCACCGCGCCCTGTGGGCCGACGTGCCGCTGCGCGCCATGCTGCCCGAGGGCCTGGAAGGGGTGATGGTCACCGGCCTCGGCATCTCCAGCCACCGCGACTCGCTGCCGGTGATCCGCATGCAGCCGGACGTGCAGAACCAGGGCTACGCCACCGGCCGCGCCGCGGCCATGGCGCGCGCCACCGGCGGCCGGCTCCGCGACATCGACATGGCTGCGCTGCAGCGCCACCTCGTCGAGGTCGGCATCCTCGACGAGCGCGTGCTGCTCGACCGCGAGAGCGGTGGGCCGGACGAGCGCGAGGTCGCCTGGGCGGTCGCCCACGGCCTCGATCTGCACCTCGGCCTGAGCATCGTCTTCGAACGCCCGGACCTCGCCCGGCCGCTGCTGAAGCAGGCCCTGCAGGTCGCCGACCCGGCGCGACGCCATCGCGTCGCCATGGTCCTCGGCCTCACCGGCGATCCCGCCGCCGCCCCGGCCCTGGTCGAGGCGGTGCAGGCCGCCACATGGGATGCCGGCTGGAACTACCGCGGCATGGGCCAGTTCGGCATGAGCGCCAGCGCCGTCGATGCCCTGGTCATCAGCCTGGGCAGCTGTGGCGGGGCCGAGGCCGTGCCGGCGGTGGTGGCCAAGATCCAGCAACTCGGCGACGAGCCGTACTTCAGCCACTGCAGGGCGGTGGCCGAGGCGCTGCGCCTGCTGCGCGCCCGCGGCATCGACGTGCGCCCGGCCGGCGCCGCGCTCGCCGCGGTGCTCGCCCAGCCGGGCATGTCCGGGCATGCCGAGGGCGGCGTCGCTGACAGCCAGCGCGTGCAGACCGACGACGGTTGCGAGACCATCGCGCGCAATCGCAGCCTGCGCGAGATCGTGCTGGCGGCCGGCCTGCTGCGCTGCGGCGACCATGGAGGCACCGCGCTGAGGACCCTGCGCGCCTACGCCGAGGATGTGCGGGGACACTACCGCCGGCATGCCCTGGCGGTGCTCGCCGAGCAGCCGGCGAGCGCCCAGGCCAGGGGCTGATCACCCGACGTGACGCTTTTGCCACAGAGGCACAAAGTTCCACAGAGGGCCACAGAGAAGAGATCAGGGCATCGTTTTCTTGCGCCTGTCGCTCATCGACGGGGTGACGGCCACGAACCTGTCGTCTCGGTGGCCCTCTGTGGATCTCCGTGCCTCCGTGGCCACTGGCCGTTGCTGGTCCCGGGGCTAGATCAGGGAAGAATAGCGTCGAGCTGGCGCAGCCAGCCGCTGCTGTCGACGATGCGGTTCTCGCGCTGCGCGGCATCGATCGCCATGCCGGCGAGACCGGCCTCCAGTGCCGCCTTGGCCGGCACCGGGAACGCCTTGCCGTCGAGCCAGCAGGCAGCGAGATCGCGGCCCATCGCCTGGTCGGCACCATAGTGGCCAGCGCCCTCGCCGCCCTGGGTGAAGGTCTCCTTCTCGCCGTAGGACGGACGCAGGTGGATCTCGTTGCGGCCGAAATCGCCCTCCACCGCCCCATCGAGTCCGATAGCCAGCCAGCGGCGCTGCGGCAGTCCGGCGTGGGTGTTGGTATGGAAGGTCAGGCGGACACCCCGCTCGGTCTCGCAGATCGCGACCTGGTTGTCGATGATGTCGCCGTCGTTGTCGAACGACGAATCGACGGCATTCCAGCCCTTGCCCCAGGACTTCATGCCCTTCGCCTCGTCGCGCGCGACGTTCTCCTTGGTGAAGATGGCGCGGCTGCCGAAGCTGGCGCTGCGCACGATGCGACCGGCGACGGCCTGCAGCAGGTCGAGGTCATGACAGCACTTCTCCAGGATGTGCGAACCCGACCAGGCGCGCTTGCGCCGCCAATCGCGCATGATGAACGCCCCATGATGCGGAGCGAGGTGCTCGTTGGCCTCGAGCGAGACCAGCCTGCCCAGGCGCGGAAGCAGGCCGTGCACCGTACGGAAGAACGGCGAGCTGCGCAGCACCAGGCCGATCTGCACGCGATCGACGCCGTGCTTGGCGAGCAGCTTGGCGGCGGCCCAGGTGTCCTCGGGCGAGATGACCACGGGCTTCTCGCAGAACACCCGGCAGCCGGCGTCGAGGGCGTCGCCGAGGTGCTGCAGGTGCAGGTGGTTCGGCGAGCCGATCAGCACGGCGTCGGGCTTGAGCGTGCGCAGCATCTCGCGGTGGTCGGCGAAGGCGCGGCCAGCATCGACGCCATCGCGCAGCAGCCGGGGCAGGCCGATGGGCGTTCCCGGATCGGCATAGCCGACCAGGCTGATGCGGCCTGCTGCGGCCGTGCTGAGGTTGGTCCAGACATCGGTGATGCGTCCGCCAAGGCCGATGATCGCTGCGCGCATGGGTGTGCTCCTGTGGCATCGATCATGGTCCCTCCGGGCTGTCCGCCATGGGCCGGCCGAGGTCGATGCATGATATCATCCGACATGAATCGGACGAATTGAACGTTCGTGCAACGGCGGTACGCTGCCGGCATGCTCGGCCCCCGCCAACGCCGCTGGTCGGCCCTGCTCGAAGGCCTGCCCGACCGTCTGACCACCGTGCACCGGTGGACCGGCTGGCGCGATCCCGATGTCACCGCGGTCGGACATCTGCACCATGTGCCGACCCTGGTCGCCTGCCTGGAAGGGGTGGTCCGCGTCGAGCGTCCCGGCGAACGACTTGATCTGGTCCCGGGTGCGCTGCTGGTCATCGCGCCGGGCGTCTGGCACCGCCATCACCGTCCGCGCGGTCCCAGCGTGGCGTGGATGCAGGGCTTCATGTCCGGCTTCAGCGACGTGCTGTGCTGGGACGCCGAGGCCTCCTGGGCCGGAGCCCTGCCCAGCCAACCCAGCCTGACCCTGGTGACGCGCATCCTCGCCACCGCTGGTCTGGTCGCGGCTCTCGACCTGCTGCGCCAGGTCCTGCACGAGGACATCGTCGAACGGCCTGGTACCGGCGGAGCGGCTGCGGATCGCATGCTGCGGGCGTTCTGGTCGGGCCTGCATCGCGGGGTGTCGGCGGGAGATCTCGTCCGCGTATCGGGTCTGGCTCGCAGCAGGGCATGGCAGGTCTTTACGGACACATACGGCAAGCCGCCGCATCGCGCCCTGCTTGAAGCGCGAGCCTCCCTGGCCCAGGGGTTGCTGGACGCGGGGATGCCGCCAGGGCAGGCGGCACGCAAGGCGGGCTTCAGCGCCGCCACCTTCGCCCGGGAACGCCGGAAGGCCGCCCTGCTTGCGCCACGGAAGCAACGTCGACCATGACCAGTCCGTATATCTACCGCATGCGTATCGCCCTCGCCCTCCTAGCTGTCGCCGCCCTGTCCGCGGAGACCGTCACCGAGACGCATCCCGATGGGAGCAAGGCGCTTACCGTCGCCGTCGACAAGGATGGCAAGCGTGACGGCGCCCTCACGGCCTGGTGGCCGGGCGGCAAACTGCTGAAGGAGAAGTCCAAGTGGGACAAGGGCGAACTGCATGGCATCCGCACCCTGTACGATGAGAAGGGCAAGCCGTTGGTGGAGGAGACCTGGATCCGCGGCCGTCTGATCTACCCACGCTCGCAGGCCCAGGTCGCGGCCGGCCTGGCCAGGGTCGAGGCCGAGACCATGCCGCTGCTGCCGACCTGGCCGAAGTCGGGAAATCCCGGTGCCCCAAGCCCAGCCGACGAGATCGCAGCGGTGATCCGCCTGCGGCAGTATCGCTGGCTGTGCGGCCTGTCGCACGATGTCGTGGCCAAGCCGCAATACACCGACGAGGCCCAGGAGGGGGCCGAGATCCTGGCAGCGATCGGCAAGCTCGATCATCACCCGAGCCAACCGGCGGGCTGGAGCGATACCGACTACGCCAAGGCCAAGGCGGGGTGCGGTCACGGCAACCTGGCGATGGGCGCAGGCGGTCTCGTCAGGGCGGTGGACATGTGGATGGACGACAGCGACGCGTCGAACATCGGGGCACTCGGGCACCGCAGGTGGATGCTCAACCCGGTCATGCAGGCCTGCGGCTTCGGGATCAGCGGGAAGTATTCGGTGGTATGGGCCCATGACGCGGCGCGGTCCGCTCCAACTCCGCAGCAATGGCAGGCCTTTCCTCCGCCAGGATTCGTCCCGACCAGCCATTTCGGCGACCGCTACGCCTGGCACATCTCGCTCAACCCCGCCGACTACAAGGTCGACCTGAAGAGCATGACCTTCGTGATCTTCGCCCTCGATCCGCAATTGAAGCGTCAGGGCCCAGCCCTGCCCCTCGACCATGACGGCAGCGAAGGGAGCGGCTACGGTTGCTATTCGAACGCCCGCATCGTCCGCCCGGACGGCAAGGTGTCGGTCAAGGGCCAGCCCGGATACGCCGTGGCCAAGGGACGCAGTTACGAGGCGGTGGTCGGCGGCTTGCGGCCGAAGGGCCAGGCCCCGGCCGAGATCACGTGGGTGGTGACGTTCTACTGATCCGCCAGCGAGGGGCGATCTGCACCAGCACGGCACCGGCGAGGATCAGGGCGCCGCCGACCAGCATGGTCGAGGTCGCCGTCTCGTTGACATAGGCGATGCCCAGCCAACCAGCCAGCAAGGCCGGTAGGAACAGGCTGGCGCAGGCTGTGAACACAGCCTCGGTGCAATAGATGATGCCAGCCTCGGTGCTGCTCACCTCGCGCTGCCAGCGGTTCATGATGGCATAGGGCATGCACGTGCTGAGCAGGATGATGACGACCATGCTGACGGCCGCGCCTGGCACCTGCAAGCAGGTCACGAGTCCTGCCAGGCCGAGTTCGCCTCCTGCGACCAGCGGCAGGTCGAGGACGATCATGACGGCGAACATCACGGTGCTGACCTGCAATCCGTCGTTGCCGGCCCATCGTGGCGCTTCCAGGGCGAGGATAGCGACGGTGAAGATCAGCGAGGCAGCCAGCACCATGAGTTCACCGGTTCCGGGACGGAGATCTGATGGGGTGACGCCGCACAGCACCCCGACCCCGGCCAGAGCGAGAGCCACGCTCACCGTGGTCACCCATCCCGGCCAGCGGCGCTGGCGCAGGGCGGTGATCACGGGGAGGACCAGGACGTAGAACTGGGTGATGAAGCCGACCGTCGAGGCCGGTGCGTAGTTGAGGGCGTCGACCTGGAGTTGCAGGCCTATCCCAGCGCTGGCCCCGCAGATGGCGCCTTGCGCCCATTCGGCCCGGTTGGGCATCCGCCGGCCGAGCCACCAGGCCAGGGCGCCCAGGATCAGGCAGGCTGCAACATACCGGGTGAGTTGATGCTGGGCCGTCAGCCACATCGTCCCGGCGCCGGTGGCTTCCTGCTGCGCCTGCATCACCGCCTTCATGATCGGGAAGCCGACGCCCCAGCCGAAGCATGCAAGAACCAGCAGAAACCGTGCCTTGCCAGCCGCGTTCCTGTTGGCGAGCGGTTCGGGGTCGGGCGTCACAAGCTCAGTCTGGGGCAGGAGGCGGCAGGCGCAGCCCCTGATCGCGGGTCAGCGCTTGGGCTGCTCCGCCATCCATTTCGCCACCGCGAGATCGTCTGGCAGGGGGACGAAGAAGTTGCTCAGGCCAAGCATCCTCAGCACGGTCATGGCGCGGGGGTGCGGATTGATGATCGCCACCGGTCCTGCGCCGCGCGGGCTGGACAGACGCAGGTATTCCATCAGGCAGGCGATCGCACCGCTGCCGAGGTAGCTGCATTGGCTGAGGTCAGCGTAGGTGCGCATATCCACATGGGCCTGCACCGCCCGCTGGATGGAACTCATGGCGGCTGCAGGGACGGCAGCCGGCACCGGTCCCTGGAATACCAAGCAGAGGCCGGGTTGACGCAACTCCAGCCGCACCTCG
>JFJP01037732.1_pt1 | contig 23482 bp, 19 predicted proteins | sample 431651 | NCBI WGS metagenome assembly JFJP01 (sample SAMN02602958, study PRJNA72255) | Microbial mat metagenome, whole genome shotgun sequencing project. | biome: fresh water; feature: sink hole; material: water; isolation source: purple microbial (photo- and chemosynthetic) mats found in...
ACTGGAATTTTCGAAATTACCTGTGATTAATTCTACTAAAATTGCAAATCAATTTCCATTCGATTCTGCAAATCAACGATTTCCATAAAACAAAAAAAAATGCTTTTCAGCATTTTTAGTTCCAAATTGGGAAAGTATTTTAAAATCGGGAAAGTATTATACCGTATAATTGGTTTAGATTATTCCTGTAAGAATTTCAAATCAGTTTTAATATTACATAGTTATTCAGGGGTAACCAATTAACCAGTTGCCTCTATAACAATATATTGCTGATATAGATGATTTTAAGATTCACAACCTAGTTGAGAACAAAATCACTATCTGAAACCTCTATTTCCAAATCAGCGCCAACCAATTCAGCCAGCCATTTGCAATCACGTTTGATAATCAGCCGGATTTCGGTAAAACCTAAAACAGGGAATTTGAGTGTTGCTAACATAACTTTAAATTTAAATTGTGAATACTTGATTTATGTTACTTAAACGCTGAACTGAATCTATTATTTATAAACTTGCTTTTAAAAAGTAACTTTTCACATTTTTTATGATAACTCTTCTTTCTTATTCTATTTCCGATAGCTTTTCAGGGATAAAAATGCATGTACGAAAAACATACCAAAACTAAAATCTTTCGATAAAAAGGCTTTCCGTTTTTACATTTTACAATAAATATTATTCTGAACAAACATCATCTCTCCTTCGTTTTATTATCTTTGGAATAATTCTGATAGAACGTTTTAATACTTCAATAGAAGCGATTATGCCATATTATAATTCTCTGGGAAGTATCCCACATAAACGTCACACGCAATTCCGTAAACCTGATGGTGGCTTGTACTCCGAACAGCTGATTAGTACCGAAGGTTTTTCAGATGCCTACTCCATTACTTACCATGTTCATCCGCCAACATTGGTTAAATCCATTGACGAACCTTATAGCGTTGCTCCCGAAATAGAAATACTGAATAACACTCAACACAGAAGCCTGCAGGGATTTTCCGTAAAACCTGAAAATGATTTTCTAAAAAGCAGGATTCCAGTGTTAGTGAACAGTGATTTATATATTTCCCTGGCAGCGCCGCGGCAATCAATGACTGATTATTTTTACCGAAATGCTTCAGCAGATGAACTTATCTTTATACACGAAGGCAGCGGCTTGTTGCACACAATGTTTGGAGATATCCCTTTCACCTATGGCGATCATATTATAATTCCACGTGGAGTCACCTACCAGGTAGAATTTAAAACGGAGCAAAACCGGTTGTTTATAGTTGAATCGTTCACGCCATTCAGGTTTCCGAAGCGATATGTGAACCACTTTGGACAATTGCTTGAACATTCGCCACTTTGCGAACGGGATATACAAACGCCCCGCAACCTGTTTACTCACGACGAAAAAGGTGATTTTAAAGTACTGATCAAGAAGAATGATATGATATTTCCATACCATTTTGCCACACACCCTTTCGATGTAATAGGGTGGGACGGATGTCATTACCCATGGTCATTTTCCATTCATGATTTCGAACCAATAACCGGGCGGTTGCATCAACCACCACCTGTGCATCAAACCCTTGAAGCCAACAACTTTGTAATGTGTGCTTTTGTACCCAGGCTGTATGATTACCATCCTGATTCCATACCGGCTCCATACAACCATAGCAATGTGGATTCCGACGAAGTACTTTATTATGTAGATGGAGAATTTATGAGTCGCAAACATGTTGACCGCGGACAAATAACCTTGCACCCGATCGGACTTGTACATGGCCCGCATCCCGGTGCTGTTGAAAAAAGCATCGGTCTCAAAAGCACTAACGAACTGGCTGTAATGGTTGATACCTTTAAACCGTTGAAGCTTACCAGGCAGGCTATGGAAATAGAAGAGAAAGAGTATTATAAATCGTGGATGGAATAAATGAATAAGTTTACATTACACAGTTAGAAGTTTCAATGTACTGGTTGCAGTATAGATACAGTGTTTCAAGTTTCATTGTTAAAAATTATAGTTGTTAATATTTAAGTAAGCAGTTTTTACAAATTTCTGATAAAATGGATAATAAAGATTTTCTCCCCATAAACGGAACCGATTACGTTGAATTTTACGTTGGAAATGCCAAACAGGCTGCGCATTATTATCAAACTGCTTTTGGATTTCAGCCGTTAGCTTATGCGGGTCTGGAAACCGGTTTAACGGATCGTACATCTTATGTGTTACAACAAGGTAAAATCCGTTTCATACTTACTACTGCGCTGATACCAGATTCAGATATCGGCGAACATGTAAAGCAACATGGCGATGGTGTGAAGGTTGTTGCTTTGTGGGTAGATGATGCGCGTAAATCGTTTGAGAAAACCACAAAACGCGGTGCTAAACCCTATTTGCAACCTACCGTTCAGAATGATGAAAATGGCGAAGTGGTTTTGTCCGGTATCCATACGTATGGCGAAACGGTGCACATTTTTATTGAACGAAAAAATTATAACGGCATTTTTCTCCCGGGTTATATAAAATGGGAACCTGAATACCGGCCTTCGGATGTTGGATTAAAATATGTGGATCACATGGTTGGTAATGTAGACTGGGGACAAATGAACATATGGACCGAATTTTATTCTAAAATAATGGGATTCAACCAGTTAATTTCCTTCGATGATAATGATATTTCAACCGAATATACTGCTTTGATGAGTAAAGTTATGTCGAACAATAACGGGTATATTAAGTTTCCCATAAATGAACCGGCCAAAGGAAAAAAGAAATCCCAGATAGAGGAATACATTGATTATTACCGTGGTTCAGGTGTTCAGCATGTTGCAATGGCTACTGATAATATTATGATCACTGTAGGCGAATTGCGCAAAAGAGGCGTTGAATTCTTAACTGTTCCTGACACCTATTACGAAACTGTTTCGGAGCGTGTCGGAATAATTGAAGAAGATCTGAAGACCTTACAGAATCTGGGTGTGTTGATCGACCGTGATGAGGAAGGATACTTGCTTCAGCTTTTCACGAAACCGGTTGAGGATCGTCCAACTGTGTTTTATGAAATTATTCAGCGTAAAGGAGCAAAATCATTCGGCAAAGGAAATTTTAAAGCGCTATTTGAAAGCATTGAACGGGAACAGGCGAGGCGGGGAACTTTGTAGGGGACGAGGAATTGAGTTTATTTAGTTGACGAGGAGAGAGTGAGAGATGGAGAGACTGGGTGAACCTTGAATTTTGAATATTGAATTTATCAAATAATATAAACCGACACTCTAAAGTAATGAAATCCTGGATTGATATAAAAACAGACAGTGACTTTTCGTTGGATAATATTCCTTTTGGAATAGGTTTAATTCCGGGAAGCGGGAAGTGTATTTGTACACGCATTGGAGATACAATTGTCGATCTGGCGGGAATGGCCAGCCTCGGATATTTCGATCATTTAGGATTTAAAATATCGGATTTTGAAAAACCTGTAATGAATGATTTTATTGCAAAAGGCAAAAAAACAGCCTGCAGAGTCCGGACTATAATACAGGAAACTTTTACTACTGATTTTTGCAGTGGAACTGATATATCCTTACTAAAACAGAAAGCCTTACATAATGCTTCCGACATCCCGATGTTGATGCCATTGCAGGTTGGTGATTATACCGACTTTTATTCAAGCATTGAGCATGCGACCAATGTTGGTATTATGTTCCGCGATCCGGCTAATGCATTGCTGCCTAACTGGAGGCATATTCCGGTTGGTTATCATGGAAGAGCTTCGAGTATTGTGGTTTCAGGAACTGAAATCCATAGGCCAAAGGGTCAGATTAAACCTGCTCATGCAGACGCACCAGTTTTCAGCCAGACGATGCAACTGGATTTTGAACTTGAAACTGCTTTTGTTATTGGTAAAGAAAATCCACTTGGTGATAATATATCGACTGCCGAAGCCGAGGATTATATTTTCGGAATGGTACTTTTTAATGATCTTTCAGCCCGTGACATTCAAAGCTGGGAATATGTGCCTCTGGGGCCTTTTCTTTCAAAAAATTTCGCCTCGGTAATTTCCCCCTGGATTGTTGTGATGGATGCAATAGAACCATTCCGGTGTAAGGGTCCTGAACAACAACCGGAAGTTCTTCCCTATCTGCAATTCGAAGGTGATCATAATTTCGATATCAACCTCGAAGTAGCCTTAAAACCAGAAAAAGGTAAGGAAGCAAGCGTTTGTAAATCCAACTTTAAATACATGTACTGGAATATGAGTCAGCAATTAGCTCATCACACAATTAATGGATGCAACATGCGCATTGGCGATCTATGCGGAAGCGGAACAATTAGCGGCTCTGATGCAGGCAGTTTTGGCAGCATGCTCGAAATAACCTGGAAAGGGACCAAACCGTTTACTATGCCTGATGGCAGCGAACGTAAATTCATTAACGATAACGATACAGTTATCATGCGTGGATTTTGCGAAAAAGAAGGTCTCAGAGTAGGTTTTGGCGATGCTGTTGTTAAAATTCTGCCAGCAAAGTAAAAGTGAATAGGAAAATGGAAAATGGTTGATAGTTCATATTCCCGGTTTTATATCAACCATTTCCTATTTTCCATATTCTATTTTCTATTTTCCATTAACTTATAACTTAATTCCCAATGTCAATCATAGATCCAAACAATATTCCACCTCACCATTTACACCGTGTTTTGCTGAGTGCTGTTGCTCCGCGCCCGATTGCATTTGCCAGCACCATTGATAGCATGGGAAAAGCAAATCTTTCACCATTCAGTTGCTTCAATGTTTTCGGGGTAAATCCAAGTACACTGATATTTTCCCCATCACGAAGTGGCCGAACCAATGAGCTTAAGGATACATATCATAATGTAAAAGAAGTTCCTGAGGTGGTTATAAATATTGTAACATATTCCATGGTAGAGCAAATGAACCTTGCCAGTACAGAATTTCCGCGCGGAGTAAATGAATTCTTCAAGTCAGGATTCACACCTCTTCCTTCCGAAAAGATTAAGCCTTTCAGAGTGAAAGAATCCCCGGTACAGATTGAATGCAAAGTCCGGCAGGTTATTGAAACCGGAGATGGTCCGGGAGCAGCAAATCTGATAATCTGCGAGGTTTTATTGATTCATGTAAATGATAAAGTTTTCGACAAAACCGGAATGATTGATACCCGAAAACTCGACCTCGTTGGTCGGATGGGTGCAGATTATTATGTCAGAGCTTCGGGACGTGCACTCTTTACCCTCGAAAAGCCTTCGGGAAAATTTGCAATAGGAGTTGATTCACTTCCTGAAAACATAAGAATGAGCAGTGTACTCACCGGCAATGATCTTGGCAGGCTAGGCAGTCTTCAATCAGCACCAACTGCTCCCGAAATAGAAAGATTCTTGACGTCGCCGGTTTTTAGGACAATTACCACAAAAAACAGCGGTAACATTGAAAAAATTACAGAAGAAGCTCATAAACTAGCACATGCTATGATCAGTAATAATGAACTAAAAGAAGCCATATTATTATTACTTGCAACGAGCAGCCTGGATGTCAGGGATTTGTAAATAAGGCTAATCCGTTTTTAATCAGGATTTGCCTCTCATCATCTTTATCTGACAACGCATTCAAAAAAGCCAATATTTCCTTTTCCAAACCAGTATTTTGATTTTTCAATATCTCCGCCATTTCGAGCGGCAAGAGCCATTCATCAGGATAATGAAGTTTCAGGGATTGCCAGATACGTTCCAATTCAGTAATATTTCCTGCATCTTCGCTCATTGACCTGACCTCGCTGTAGAGAGTATGAAGGCGAAGTATTTTATCTGTATATTTAATACGATGTGTTTTTTCTTTTGGAGCAGGGTATTTTAGTTCAAATGCATCAGGATCAGCCGGACCTGCATATGCAGATGTAATTCTCTCTCCAACTGCCATATCGTACACTCCCCATTCCGGTTTAAAGAGTTCCATATCCATATATTTCACAGTACAGTTTTGGAATGAAAACACTATGTTACAGCCTTGTTTCCGGATTATCTTTTCAAGACTTCCTTTTACCTGCACTCCGCTGGTAAATTCGAGCATTAAGTTATTCCCTGTAATGATACCATTAAAAGCAAGCTCACCTTCACTCATTGTGTCAATATTCCCGCTGATTCCTTTTATACTCCCAACAGGAGAACCAAATCCATCTTTATGATACCTGACACCATGTCCTTCAAGTTGCTGACCGTCGAATGAAAGCATAGAGGGCCCTTCAAATCCAAGGTAAACTGGCTCTTTATTATTTTCATATATTTTTACCAGTTTTCCCGAAACCTGAACACCTGAACTATAAACCACAGTGCATGTTGATCCAGAATTTAAAGCTTTATTCAGGCTTTCAATTCCTCCTTTTCTTACCGCCATACTATCAATATATTGCTCAAGGACAACATTCAGATATTTGAAATCCGGAGTTACAAAGAGTTGTGGCTGTTGCGTGGTAATATCAAATGAATAGTTCTGGGAATCTAATGAATAAGGAAGTTTTTTAACTTTTGGTTTCAGGCAATTATGGCTTTCGCCAATAGATGAGAGTAAACCGGCACCATAAATTTGCGGATTTTCAACAGTTCCTATAAGTCCGTATTCTACTGTCCACCAATGCAAATTACGAAGCAAAGCCATTTCTGAAGGAGTATTTTGTAATTTCGTAAGATGATCGAGTTCCGCTTCTGCCTTTTCAATAGCTCCATTTGCTGTAGTCGGATCAGATTTCAGAATTGAGAGATGCCTGATAGCCTTATACATTTTAGTATCATACACTGACGAAAAAGCTTTTGTGCCCGCCTTTCCAAAATCACGCAGATATGCCGAATATTCCTCATCAGCTATAATGGGCGCATGTCCCGCAGCCTCATGAATTATATCAGGAGCCGGAGTATACAAAACCTGGTCAATCGGTCGTATATCAGCAGCAATTACCAGCACATTGTGAGCCTGAAATTCCATAAATGCAACCGGTGGAATAAATCCATCCACTGCAACCGCAGCCCAGCCAATTTCCTTTAAAATACGGTTCATTCCATACATATGAGGAATACGATCGGTACTGATACCGGTACGTTTCAGACCTTCAAGGTAAGAAGCATGTGCAACAGCAGGTAAATATTTCACATTCTGCCTCATAACATAACGCCATACAGCCTGATCCTGAGCCGTATAATTAGTATATGGCTGATCAATTATGAGGTTATGCAAATGGCGCGGAAGCTTTTCCAGTACTTCATTACTTTCCATAGAAGGATTTGTAGTTCATACAAAACTACTACTTTTGGCACTCTTTTACAGAATGTTTTCAGAAGATATTAATCCTTTCGTAAAATACCAATTGATTTTGACCCCTTCCCTTATTTATATTGCCCTGCCTGTGATGAATGAAATGGAACGCCTGCCATTGCTCATAAAGGCTATTATGGAACAGACAGTCCGGCAATTTCAGTTGGTAGTGTGTGTTAACCAACCTGAAAGTTGGTGGAATGACTCAGAACATTTATATGTTTGTGAAGAAAACCAGCTGACTATTCGCTACCTGGAATCTTTGGATGATGCCAGAATTAAAATTATCGACAGATCATCACCCGGGAAAGGCTGGCCTTTAAAAGGAAGTGGAATAGGGGTGGCACGAAAACTACTGATGGATCATATTTCAAAGATTGCCAATGCTGACGACATAATAATAAGCATGGATGCCGATACTGTTTTCAACAAGGAGTATTTTGCATCAATTGCAGAGAATCTCCGGATTAATCCTGCTGCATCAGCCATTGCAATTCCTTATTACCATAAGCTTACATACAATCATGAATTGGATCGTGCCATGCTTCGGTACGAAATTTATATGCGTGCTTATGCAATCAATATGTGGCGTATCCGAAGCCCATATTGTTTTTCGGCACTGGGGTCAGCAATTGCTTTGCCAGTATGGGCTTACAGGGCAGTTGGAGGAATGACACCAAAGCTTAGTGGGGAAGATTTTTATTTCCTACAGAAAATCGTAAAAACAGGTCGGTTGCTGCATTTTAACGGCGAAATCGTGTTTCCCGCTGCCCGTTTGTCCGACAGGGTTTTCTTTGGTACCGGTCCTGCATTAATCAAAGGAATTGAAGGTGACTGGAGCAGTTACCCAATTTATAACTACCGGCTTTTTGATAAGATTGCCGAAGCGTTCAAATTATTCGGACCGCTTTATGCCAAAGATATAGAAACCCCTCTCGATGACTTTCTGATAAAAAGATTCAGGGAACTGCCCTGGAAAGCGTTACGGCAGAATTTTAAATCGCAGGCCCATTTTATCCGCGCCTGCCATGAGAAAATTGATGGATTGCGAATTCTTCAGTTTTTGAAAGAAAGCCAGGTTCCTGATGAGAAAGTCAGTGAAGAATCGCTTTCGGAACTTTTAGTGCTTTATAAAAAACAGTTTCCTGATTTGATTTCAGGTTTGAAACCCATTGTTGATTTTTCTCTTTCGTCCATCGCTGACCTTGATCATATTCGGGATGCGCTCTTCGAAATAGAAATGTATTATCGTAAAATGCATTGGAATGATTTTACGGGATTAACGACGATGTACAATTAAAACAATTTCTGTTTAATTTTTTTAAAATTTTATTAAACAATTTTAACAATTTCTTGTTATTTATCCAAAATTAAATAACATGAAAGCAAAAAGTCTCAGAATAGCATTCGTACTCTGCATAGCTTTAGTATCAGTCAATTCAGCTTTTACGCAGGTACAAGTCATTTCGCCAAATGGAGGCGAAACGTGGGTATCAGGGGATTCAACCCTAATTCAATGGAGGAACCTGGGACAACCCGGTGATTTTACAATCTTTTATACTTATGATAACGGAATCAACTGGTTTAAGCAGTTTAATGTAAAAAGCATAACCGGTTTGAATGAGTTTAAGTTCGTGCCTGATTTTTTCCCTAACGATCAGGCAAAGATCCGGATCAGCAGCATTTCAAATCCATCTATAACGGATGAAAGCGACAATGTTTTCTCTGTTAGACTTATTGATAATTATATTTTTGGCCCCTATACCGGCCAGATATTTTACTCCGGTTCACAAATAAATGTTCAGTGGTTTAGTAATTCGAAACCGGTCAATATCGATTTTTCGTCGGACAGAGGGATTACCTGGACGCAGGTTGGCGCAAATGTGAATGGAGAATCTTTTAAATTCACGGCACCAGCGATTAACTCGACCCAGTGCAGAATAAAACTTACTGATGTCACAAACCTGTTTGTTGTTAGTAAAAGCCAGGTTTTTTCAATTTTACCCGCGCCCGCAATTACGGTTTTAAGCCCGAATGGTGGCGAGGAATGGGTTTTTAAAGGCAATAATACTATTTCATGGAGTGGTTCGGGTATTTCATCCTATGTAACAATTGAACTTTCACCGGATGGTGGCACCACCTGGCAAAATATAGGATATGGAAACAGTTCTCCATCCGGAGGTTCAATTACATTAACTACTCCAATTGTATCAACTGCGAATGCATTGATTAGAATTTCAGATCCTACTATACCAACTTCATTTGATGTCAGCAATGCACCTTTTAAAATTACAATTCCCCCATTTCCTGTTTATACACCTATGGCCGGCATGTCGTTCTTTACGAATCAGCCCATAGGTGTAATGTGGGATTCGTTTGACTCAGCACAGGTTAATGTACAGATTTCCATTGATAATGGGGTCTCATTCACCACTGTCGGATCAAATTTACCAAAGACTCAAAACTACTATACTTTTAATGCACCTTCAACTCCATCCCAGAATTGCATTATTAAAATTGTAAGCAATATTGATCCATCTGTGTTTTCACTTAGCCCTGTTTTCTTCATTGTAAATACTCCTGTGCTGACACTTTTAAGTCCCGCAGGAGGAGAGTTATGGGACAATGACTCCACGTATTCCATTACCTATTCATACACCGGAGCAATTCCTGAAAACACATATTTATCATTCGATTTCTCATCAGATAACGGACAAAACTGGACAAACAAAGGTTTGATCAGCTATACTGAGAACAAAAGCTCATATAGCTGGAAAACACCTCTTCAACTTTCCGGATCATGCCTGATCAGAATTTCAGACTTTTACAATCCTTTCATAGCTGATACAAGCCAATCGGTATTCTCCATCCTGGAAATTCCTGCAATTGATATATGTATGGTAAGCGTCGATACCGTTGCGGGCAAGAATATTATTATCTGGAACAAAGTGCAGAACAATCTGGTTTCAGAGTATGTGATTTTAAAGGAAGGTAATATTTCCAATGTATACCAGGAAGTAGGTAAAGTATCATCCTCGTCAGTCTCAACTTTTACCGACATCAATTCGAATCCGCGTGAAAAAGCTACACGTTACAAAATTGCATTCCGTGATTCAGAAGGTACACTTTATGGGGCAGGTTCATTTCATCAGACAATACATCTTTCAATAAACCAGGGAGTTGGCAATACATGGAACCTGAACTGGAGTCCTTACTTTGGTTTCCCGGTGAGTTCGTACAATATTTACAGGGGCGATAACAGCAGGAATATGCAACTTATAGGCACTGTTTCCGGAAATTTCACATCATACACTGACCTAAATGCTTTGCCAGGTTTTGTGTATTACATGGTCGAAGTTATTAATCCTAATAACTGTAATCCCGAAGGTTTGAAATCCGGAATCTACAGGAGTTCTGTTTCAAATATTGTTACAAACAGTATTTTAACCGGCAAAAATGATCTGGTTTCAGCAAGCATTGAAGTGTATCCAAATCCCGCAATTGACAGGCTGCATATCAAGCCGTTTCTTAAAATGAAAGGGGAGATTATGCTTACAGTTATTTCCGCAACAGGACAGGTGGTTGAAACCCTGAATATGGATGCTGATGAAATAAATTACGGATATGTGCTTTTACTTGATAAGATGGCTCCGGGAATTTATAATTTACAGGTTAGAAGTACTGAATCCGCAGGATCAGTGAAATTTATTAAAACCAGGTAAAATATTATCCTTTGAAAAGCCAGCTCCACAAGCTGGCTTTTTTTTGTCCTGACGAGTTATTACTTTGCTAATTATTATTGTTGCAAGCATAATTTCTCAGCTGATATTCTACCTTTGCCCTGTTATAAAAACAGAACAGATGAGTGCTCAGCAGAATCCCACCGACACCTTCGTAAACGAAATGAACACCTGGCATGGCCAGACTTTAGGTATTAAAACAGTTGAAGCATTAAGAAAAAATCGTTTTGAAGCCAGCTTTTTTGAAACACGCCTCGAAACTGCCAATGCAGTGATTGAAATGATTTCACCCGGGATGGAAGTAGCCTTCGGTGGTTCGCAAACAGCCAGGCAACTGAACCTGCAGCAACTGGTTTTAGATAAAGGAGCAACTATTCTTGATCACAATGCAGCAGGCTTAAGCGATGATCAGAAAATGGAAGTCATGCGCCGCCAGCAGATATGTGATGTTTTTATCTGCAGCAGCAATGCCATCTCAATACAAGGAGAACTTTTCAATATTGATGGACATGGCAACAGGGTTGCGGCCATGGCTTTCGGTCCACGAAGAGTAATAGTAATAGCCGGTGTAAATAAGCTCGTTGCTGACGAAGATGCGGCCTGGCAACGAATCCGGACAGTTGCTGCACCCATTAATTTTAAACGTCTAAACCGGCCTAATCCCTGCACCAAACAAGGCATCTGCATGAATTGCAACCTGCCCACAAGAGGTTGTAATATTTATGTTGCAACACGTCGCAAACCACCGATGATGGATTTTTCGGTGTTTATTGTGAATGATTCCCTCGGTTTCTGAGTTACAAAAAAGGCCAAAGGATTTGATTTCGCTCGGCGGGATTTGAAATTGCTCGGCGGGATTTGAAATTGCTCGGCGGGATTTGAAATCCCGCCGCATTGAGATGCGGATTTATAATCCGCGTAATTTAAAAGTAAAGCACTGATATTATGAATACTATAGACATTAATTTATACTGAAATTTCCTTCAAACAACATCAGTCTTACGTGAAAAACGTAAAATAAAATTAATTTTTCATAAAATTTGCAATTCATTCAAAGGCTTTCATACTTTTGACCACTGAACCTTTATACATTTTGCCATGGAACTTACAATGATTAATGCCATCTCACCAGTCGACGGACGCTACCGCAAACAGGTTGAACGTCTATCCTATTATTTTAGTGAGGCTGGACTCATCAATTACCGGGTATTTGTTGAGGTTGAATATTTTATCGCTTTATGCGAGCTTCAACTTCCGCAACTTGAAGGCATCGATCGCAAGAAGATAGCAGAACTCCGGGCACTATGCCGTGATTTTACTTTTACTGATGCTCAGGAAGTTAAAGAAATTGAAGCAACAACCAATCACGATGTAAAGGCAGTTGAATATTACCTTAAAAAGAGATTTGACAAAATTGGGCTTGGAAAGTATAAAGAGTTTATTCATTTTGGATTAACTTCTCAGGACATAAATAATACTGCCGGCCCCTATGCGCTGAAGCTTGCCATTGAAGAAGTTATATTACCGGTTTACGACGACTTGCTTCAAAAAATCACCAAACGTGCCAAAGAATGGAAAAACGTTCCAATGCTTGCTCGCACTCATGGTCAGCCGGCTTCACCTACCATCCTTGGAAAAGAGATTTATGTTTTTGCCGAAAGATTAAAGCAACAGCTCAAATTACTCAAAACCATTCCATTTTCGGCAAAATTCGGTGGTGCAACCGGTAACTTTAATGCACATTATGTTGCATATCCTGATATTGAATGGACTAAATTCGGTGATGATTTCGTAAAAAACAACCTTACACTCGAACGGCTGCATCATACCACCCAGATTGAACATTATGATAACCAGGCAGCACTTTTTGATAACATGAAGCGCATCAATACTATACTTGTAGATTTGAGCCGCGATATGTGGAGTTATATCTCAATGGAGTATTTCAAGCAAAAAATCAAAGCCGGTGAAGTAGGTTCTTCCGCCATGCCTCACAAGGTTAATCCGATAGATTTCGAGAATGCAGAAGGTAATTTTGGTTTTGCAAATGCACTGTTCGAGCACCTTTCAGCAAAACTTCCTGTTTCCAGGCTGCAACGCGACCTAACTGATTCAACCGTAAGCCGGAATATAGGGATTCCCATCGCACATACCCTTATTGCCATTAAATCACTTATCAAGGGACTTGACAAATTGATTCTCAACGAAGAAAAGATTCATGCTGACCTTGAAAACAATTGGGCTGTAGTTGCCGAAGCGATTCAAACCATTCTTCGCCGCGAAAGCTTTCCAAAACCATACGAAACACTTAAAGAGCTTACCCGAACCAATACACATATCGACCGTGCAGCTATCAGTGCTTTTATTGATACGCTTAATGTATCGGCAAAAGTGAAAGCGGAATTGAATAAAATTACACCGTCGAATTATACAGGCCGTTTCGAATTATAAGAAATGTTAAATTTTGTGCGAAAGCAAAACATTGTAGCATAAACAGATTGTTTTAAGTAATTTTGCCTAAAAATTAAGAACATTTTATGGATTTGAAAGAGATTTTATCCGTTTCGGGCAAGCCCGGGCTATTTAAAACAATCGCACAAACAAAAACCGGCGTTATTATAGAATCGCTCACCGATGGTAAACGCATTCAGGCTTTTGCAAGCGATAAAATAAGCTCACTTGGTGAAATAAGTATTTTCACCACAACTGAAGATATGCCTCTCAGGGAAGTATTCAAACTTATTCAGGAGAAAAACGGAGATCAGCCTGCTCCTGATACTAAAGCAGATGACAAAACATTAAAAGCTTTTTTTGAAGCAGTTGTGCCTGACTACGATCACGAACGTGTTTATACCTCGCACATACGCAAACTGGTTCAATGGTATAATATATTAATTGCCAATGGAATAAATGATTTTTCAGCTCCTGTTGAAGATACTGAAGGCGAATCTGATTCTCCTGGTGACACCGGTGATACCGCTGAAGAAAAATAAACATTGAGTCCGCTGTATCTTATGGCGGACTTTTTTTAAGTATTTTCGCCTGTAATATTGCCGCTGATGAAGAAATTTATCCACGATTTTGAGGTTACACAAAACCATCATATCACCGACGACTATTTTGCCATTTACCTGAAATGTCCGGTTGATCTTCCACAGATCCTTCCCGGACAGTTTGCCGAAGTGCTGGTAAGTAATTCGACCACTACATATCTGCGAAGGCCTTTCTCTATTTATGATGTTAATTACGGGAAGAATGAGCTGTCATTACTAATTAAAACAGTAGGCGATGGAACGGCAGCCCTTTCAAAACTTAAAGAAGGTGACATACTTAACCTTATTTATCCTTTGGGGAACTCGTTCAGTTTACCTGAAGGGAAAAAGGCGTTGCTTGTAGGTGGCGGAGTAGGAATTGCACCTATGCTGCTTCTGGCAAAACTTCTGCATGAAAAAGGATTCAAACCTGATGTACTTATTGGTGGCCGTACTTCGAACGATATTGTTGAACCTGAAAAATATAAACCTTACGGTGAAGTGTTTATTACAACTGATGATGGTTCAGCCGGCGAAAAAGGAATGGTTACACAACATTCGGTGTTTGCAGGGAAAGTAAATGAATACTCAGTTATTTATGCCTGTGGGCCTGATCCAATGATGAAAGCTGTTGCAAGAGTAGCAGCTTCACATGATATTCCATGTGAAATTTCTCTCGAAAACACCATGGCATGCGGAATCGGAGCATGTTTATGCTGCGTTGTCGAAACAGTAGATGGGAACAAAACCACTTGTATTGAAGGGCCGGTTTTTGATACACGAAAGCTTAAGTTATAATGAGTTGACCAGGTTTTTAAAGTTGCCGGGGTCAGAGGGATAAAGGGGATTAAGAGATGGGAGATAGGAAAAATGAGAGTATTAAAAAACAAATCCAAAATCTGCTCAACAAAAAGTATTCTTTCCCTGCCTTTGCATCCTAATTGCTTCCGTGGTTAAAAAAAGAAAAATAATTCTGAAATCCGAAACACTAATGCTTGATTTAACCGTAAACGTACACAAGTTACTGCTCAAAAACCCGGTGATGTCGGCTTCGGGAACTTTTGGTTATGGTATTGAATTCGATGATTTTATTGATGTGAACAGGCTTGGAGGCATTCTAACCAAAGCATGTACCTCAAAAAACCGCGATGGTAACCGCTATCCGCGAATGGCGGAAACACCTTCCGGAATGTTGAATTCCGTTGGACTTCAAAATAAAGGTGTCGATTATTTTATTGATACTATTTATCCGAAAATTAAGCATTACAGCACGCATATCATTGTAAATGTTTCGGATTCAACAGTAGAAGGCTATATGGAAGTGGCTGAAAAGCTGAATCAACTTGATAAAATCACAGGTATTGAACTAAATATTTCCTGTCCCAATGTAAAAGAAGGCGGAATGGCATTTGGCACTTCCTGCCCTATGGCCGGAGCTGTTACAAAAGCTGTTCGCGAAGTATATGATAAGACAATGATCGTGAAGCTTTCGCCTAATGTTACCAACATTGCTGAAATAGCAAAAGCCGTTGAAGATGAAGGCGCTGATTCAGTTTCAGTTATTAACACATTGCTTGGAATGGCCATTGATGCTGAGAAGCGCAAACCCATTCTTTCAACTGTTACCGGTGGACTCTCAGGCCCTGCTGTCAAACCAATTGCACTCCGAATGGTTTGGCAGGTTTCGAAGGCGGTTAAAATTCCGGTTATTGGATTAGGTGGAATAAGCAATGCAACCGATGCAATTGAATTTTTGCTTGCAGGCGCAACTGCAATACAGGTTGGAACCGCCAATTTTATTGATCCTCAGGTATGTATCAAAATACTGGATGGCATTGAGGAATACTGTAACCGACATGGTGTAAAAGATATAAAGGAACTGATCGGAGCACTTGATAGCTGATATGTAAGACACAGCATGCTGTGTCTCCTAAAAACATAATACCGGATTGTAGAGACACAGCATGCTGTGTCTCTACAACCGGAAACAAAAACATCCTTGACCATAAATGAAAAAAACAAACGTCCTTCTTATCGGCAGCGGTGGCCGTGAGCATGCCATTGCATGGAAACTTGCACAAAGCCCTTTACTCGATCAGTTATTTATTGCACCCGGTAATGCAGGCACCAATAGTGTTGGCACCAATGTTCCTATCAATGGTAATGATTTCGAAAGCATAAAACTATTTGTGGTAGAGAAAAAAGTTCACCTGGTAATAGTCGGTCCTGAAGAACCTTTGGTACGTGGGATACATGATTTCTTTCTCAATGACGAATTATTGAAAAATATTCCCGTAATAGGGCCTCAGAAAGCCGGTGCTGAACTTGAAGGAAGCAAGGATTTTGCCAAACAATTTATGATAAAGCATGGCATTCCTACTGGTGCGTACCAGACATTTTCAAAAGACACACTTGCTGAAGGATTTGCTTTTCTCAAAACACTTAATTCTCCTTATGTACTCAAGGCTGATGGCCTTGCGGCAGGAAAAGGTGTGGTGATCTGCAAAACATTGCATGAGGCTGAAATTGAACTTACTGATATGCTTGCCAATCATAAATTTGGAAAAGCATCGGAGATGGTTGTAATTGAAGAGTTTCTGGATGGAATTGAGCTATCTGCTTTTGCAATTACAAATGGACGTGAATACCTCGTATTGCCTGAAGCAAAAGACTACAAGCGAATTGGTGTTGGCGATTCAGGACCGAACACAGGCGGAATGGGTTCCATTTCACCCGTGCCTTTTGCCGGCGACGAGTTTATGCAAAAAGTTGAAGAACGCGTAATAAAACCAACAGTTGAAGGATTAAGAAAAGATGGAATACCTTACCAGGGCTTCCTGTTTTTCGGATTAATGAATGTAAAAGGAGACCCTTTCGTTATTGAGTATAACGTCCGTTTAGGAGATCCCGAAACAGAATCAATTATTCCACGTATAAAAACGGATTTGCTTGAAATTTTCCTTGCCACAGCAAATGGTAAACTTTCAACTATTAAACTGGAGACAGATAATCGAACTGCAGCCTGTGTAATGATCGTTTCAGGAGGTTATCCCGGAGAATATGCAAAAGGAAAGGTAATTTCAGGTCTGGAATTGGCAAATAACAGCCTTGTTTTTCATGCTGGCACCAGTTCAATTGATGATAGCATTATTTCTAATGGTGGACGGGTTTTAGCCATCACATCCCTTGCCGACAATTTAAAGACAGCTATTGCTACATCACTGGAATCGGCTTCTCAGATTAAGTTTGAAAATTCATACTTCCGCAATGATATCGGGAAAGACCTGATTGAATTCTAATAAAATAATGAACTGCTGATGCTCAAGTGGATTTCAAAATCGGGAACAATTGTACAATTTGTAATTTTTACGATAGTCCTTGTTTTAACCTGGTTACCGGCATTAGTAAATCCTCTGCTTCCGGTTTTAACTTCATCTGATGGTCCATTATACCTGCTGCTCATAAGCTGGCTGCAGGGGTATCCCATTTTAACAGTTGCATTTGCATTATCATTGGTTGTAATACAGTCACTGATTTTGTTTTATGTATACCAGGCTAATGGTTTCTTTAAAAGGAGTAATTTCCTGCCGGCAATTGTAATCTTACTTACTTACAGCTGGAATAGTGATTTTCAGACTTTGCATGCCATTCTTCCTGCCGGAATCTTTATTATCATAGCATTAAATTCAATAATGGGAATGTATGGGCGCCAGGCAGCCTACCACCAGGTGTTTACAGCAACTTTTTCAATAGGTATAGCATCGCTTTTTTATATGCCTCTCGCCTATTTGCTGCTTATGATATGGTTTACACTGGTAACTTATCGCATATCAACCTGGCGTGAATATGCCATATCAATTATCGGATTTATTTTGCCAATTATCTATTATGTAAGCTGGCTATTTTGGACGGATGATCTGCCTTCAGGTTTGCACCGTGTAACTGATTCATTGTTCAATATAATATTGCCACCCCGTCTTTCATTAGTTAATACTATATGGTTATCAGCTTCAGGATTTGTTTTAGGAGTAACGATGATAGCTGTTTTAAACATCATGAACGATAAACTGATCAGCCTCCGACGCAGGTCCTGGGTATTATTTAATTTCAGTTTTACGACTCTTGTCATGATGCTATTATCCGGCTGGCCTATGCTTTCTGCTAATTACCTGTTTTTTATCCCGATGTCATTTTTTATAACCGGGAGCGTAATTCTTATAAAACGCAAATTCTGGTTCGAAATGCTGGCTCTGGGCTTTTTCCTGCTCTTTGTTGCAATGCGCGTTTATGTCGGGATTAGTTAATTGTAAAGTAGGAAATGGAAAATAGTTACGAATAATTATTTTATATCACTCCTAAATATTTAATTTTCCGGAATCTTATGCAATGTTAAAATCGTCTTTCACAAACCATTTTATTGAAGCCGGATGTGATGAAGCAGGCCGGGGGTGCCTTGCAGGACCTGTGTTTGCTGCTGCTGTTGTTTTACCAGCCAATTATACTAATCCGATGTTGGATGATTCCAAGAAACTTACACCGGGCCAACGGGACATATTACGGTCAGTAATTGAAGCTGATGCATTAGCATGGGCTGTTGAAATGGTTGATAATATTGAGATTGATAAAATAAATATTCTAAATGCGTCAATATTAGCTATGCATAAGGCATTAGCCAACCTTACGCTGATTCCTGAACTGATACTTGTTGATGGTAACCGCTTCAAGCCATACCAGGATATCCCACATCATTGCATTATAAAAGGGGATGGTTTATTTCTATCTATTGCAGCTGCGTCAATATTGGCTAAAACCTACCGCGACGAATATATGATGGAACTTCACACAAATTACCCGGAATATGGTTGGAACAGAAATAAAGGCTATCCCACGCTTGAACACCGCAGAACAATCATCCGGCTTGGAAGTACTCCCTATCACCGTGAAACCTTTACAGTTCAGGTTAAAGACGGAGAATGACTTTATTAAAATCAAAAATCCCCGCTATTACACGGGGACTTCTGAACCAAATTATTAACCAAATTATTAACCCAAAAATTACTAACCTCTGTATTCAAATTCAAAATGTCACTAAAAATATAAATGTTTATAATTATTTTTATTTACATTCTAAACAATACTACAAATTTATAATAAGTTTGGGCTAGTTCGACTTTTTTAATAAAATATTTTTCTTAAATCATCTGAAATCATAAAAACCCACATTCTGTTGATGTTCTGATTTTTTTAAAGTATAAGAAAACTTAGAATTTTGTAATATTGCAAATTAAAATGAAATGTTTATGAGCTTGCGAATCACTCTTATCTCCTTCTTTCTGCTGATAACACATTATTTAACGGCGCAGCAACTTGCAAATTCTGATTATGGTGTTTATATAGCCAAGTATAAATCCACTGCAATCAGGGAAATGAAGCTCTATAAAATTCCGGCCAGTATTACCCTTGCACAGGGAATAATTGAGAGTGGTTGTGGAAAAAGTGTACTGGCAATAAATACCGGAAATCATTTTGGAATCAAATGTCAGAATGATTGGGCAGGTGATACTTACCGTTACGATGATGATGAGAAAAATGAATGTTTCAGAAAATATAACAGCGTAGATGAATCGTTCCGAGATCACTCTATTTTTTTAACAACACGAAGCAGGTATGCAGCGCTCTTTACGCTTCCCCTTACTGACTACAAAGGCTGGGCTTACGGTTTGAAGAAAGCCGGCTATGCCACCAATCCGGATTATGCAAATATTCTGATCAGGATAATAGAAACTAACAAACTTTACCTGTTTGATGATAGCCTTAACGTTGCTGAAGAAGCAGTAACAATCAATGAACCCAAAACCACAAAGAAACAGCATGCAAAGCAGGTAGCAGTTCCTGAAAATGGACCAATATTGAAGGAAGACCGTATCTTGTTTCGTAAAAGTTATCGAATGCCGGGAGCTTCCTCATTTGAATCTTTATACACTTCTGATATGGGCCGGAAAGTATATGAAAATTGTGGCGTACCTTTTATTTTTGCTAAGAAAGACGATACGTGGTTCACTATTTCCAAAGAATTTAAAATTTTAAGTATTCAGATTTACAGACAAAATGACCTGCGTGAAAGCGATCCCATTACTCCTGGTCAGATGTTATACCTTGAAACAAAAAAGAGAAAGAATTCAGAAAAAATTTATACAGTTAAAAAAGGCGACAGTATGTATTCCATTTCCCAGGAAAAATGTGTCAAACTACCACTTTTACTTAAATATAACAAACTAAAACCGGGGGATGAGCCTCAACCGGGATATGACTTAAAACTGGCAAAGTAGTTTGTTATTTTCCACAACTCATTATTCCTTTTACAGGATTCACAAACTACTGAATAGCAGAAACATATATATTATTTTTAAATATCTTATATTCTTTGCAGCAGCATAACTGAAATAATTATACTTTTGCAGCGCGTAACTGTATTGGCAATCGATACATAACGCATTCTTCAGGGCAGGGTGAAATTCCCGATCGGCGGTATAGTCCGCGACTCCTGTTAAAAGGATTGAACCGGTTTAACTCCGGTACCGACAGTATAGTCTGGATGGAAGAAGAATATTGATCCTTTGGCGCTTGCCGTTTTCGGCATGCGTTATTGTGTATCTGTATTTTGAGTCATCGGCCCTTGAAGAATTCTTCAGGGCATTTTTGTTTCAGTACTTAACATTACGATGATGAATAAACTACTAAATCTGCTGCATTTAATACTTTTTGCGGTTCTTCTGTCTGGTACCCTTTCTGCGCAGGAATTCAAAATTAAAGGAACCGTTACCGATCGCTATACAAACGAAACTATTCCCGGCATAACCATACTGGTTGAAGGTACAACCCAGGGAACCGTTACCGGTACTGATGGCACTTTTGAATTGAATGTATCTCAGGAAAAGATAAATCTTCAATTCACTCATATTTCTTACAAAACGCTTACACTGGAAGTAAACCGAAAGTCAGGATCAGTTAATTTTATAGGGAATATTGCGCTCGATCCGCATATTGTTGATCTGGACGAAATAAAAATCATGTCGTCATTTATTAGTGACCATAATACGCCGGTAGCCGTTTCAACCGTTAAAGCACGTACCATCGAACAAAAAATTGGTAATCAGGATTACCCTGAAATACTTAAGATGACTCCTGGTATTTATGCTACTAAAGAAGGTGGCGGCAGCGGCGACGACAGGCTTTCGTTAAGAGGATTTCAACAGGAAAATGTATCACTATTATTAAACGGAGTGCCTGTTAGCAGCATGGAAAACGGGCTTGTTTACTGGTCGAACTGGACCGGACTAACCGATGCAACCGAAGCAATCCAGGTTCAACGTGGACTTGGTGCTTCCCGGGTTGCTATGAATTCAGTGGGTGGTACTATCAATATTATTACAAAATCAACTTCAGCAACTGCAGGAGGTGCATTACGGTACAGCCTTTCTGACTATGGAAACAGCAAAACGTCGCTGAGTTTCTCAACCGGAAAAATGAAAAACGGAACTTCACTAACTTTCCTTGGTTCGCACACAGCAGGACCAGGATATGTTGATGCCACTTATGTAAACGGCTGGGCTTATTTCCTGAGCCTGAGCCGGGAATTTGGCAAAAAACATCGCTTAGTGCTCACTGCAATGGGCGCTCCCGAAAAACACGGGCAGCGAAACTATGGAATGAGCCAGGCTGATTTTGAAAAATACGGGGTAAAGTATAATAAAAACTGGGGCGAATATAATGGTGAGATTTTAAGCCTTTCGGAGAATTTTTATCACAAACCACAAATTAACCTCAACCATTATTGGAACATTACACCTAAAACTTTCCTGGCAACTTCAGCTTATGTTTCCTTTGGTCAGGGTGGTGGAAAGTACACCGAAGCTTTCAATTATGGCAAGCCAACCTGGGATTACCGGAAAAACAACCAGATTGATTTTGATGCGGTATTCCTTACTAATTCTACAAATACAGACTCAACAACTCTGGCTGATGGATCAGTTGTTAAAGGATATTCAAAAAATATTCTTACAAATTATAAAGCCAATCATTACTGGATTGGTTTGCTGAGTTCGCTGACGTTGGATTTAAACGAAAATTTTAAGATTACTACCGGAATCCATTTACGCAATTTTAAATCACATTTATACGAAGAGGTTGATGACCTGATGGGAGGCGATTTCTGGGTGGAGCAATATGAATGGTCGCTGGCAGGTGTTTCGGGGCGCGAACAGATTAAAAAGCCGGGCGATGTGATCAATGTTGATAATTATTCTATGATCAGTTATGGAAATCTTTTCGGACAGGCGGAATACAAGTTCGGAAAACTCACAACCTTTTTAGCTTCTACCCTTTCCGGCACGCATTACAGACGTGAAGATCCATATAACTATCCACAAGATCCTTTGAGTGAGCCTGTTAATAAAGCAGGATTTGATGTTAAGGCAGGAGCAGGATATAAAGCAGGCAAGTATGGTAGCGTTTATGGAAATGTAGGATTTTACTCGCGTGAGCCTTATTACAAATTTGTATATGTAAATTTCTCAAATACAATTGCACACGACCTGGTAAATGAAAAAATCACTTCTGCCGAAGCCGGTTATACTTACGAAAGTGGTAAAATAACGACCCGCATAAACCTTTATCATACGTTGTGGAAAGACAAATCGCTCTTATCGCGCGAAAATATTCAGTTGGCTGATAGCACTCTTACCCGTTCACTTGTTCGTGGATTGAATGCGCTTCACCAAGGAATTGAAGCTGAATTCAGTTATAAAGTCTTTCAAAACCTCACTCTCGCGGCTACTGCATCATATGGAAACTGGAAATGGCAGAATGATGTCTCAGCCAGTATTTACAACGATAACCAGGTACTGGTTGATAGTATGATGGTGTATACCAAAGGGTTGTATGTGGGCGACGCTCCACAAACCCAACTGGGACTTTCGGCAGAATACCATACGGCTGACGGATTCCGGTTTTCAGCCGATTGGGTATTTTACGACAGGCTGTATGCCAATTTCGACCCGGTAAACCGCAACAATGCGGATGACCGGAACCAGCCTTACCAGGTTCCCTCCTACTCGCTGTTCGATTTATATGCCGGGTATGATTTGCAGGTGAAGCAATTCCCGGTTTCGTTGCAGATTGCCTGCCAGAATATATTCAACAAACAGACCATAATTCGTGGTGATGATGGCTCCGGGCATGATCTGGAAACATTCAGTGGTTTCTGGTCGTTGGGAAGGACTTTTAATGTTTCGGCAAAAATTAGTTTTTAAAGATACCTGGCTGTCAGTCAGAGTCTGAGCGATTACATTTTACAATTCTCCGTTGATTATGAACCTGGAAAGGAAAAACCTTTCTGTGCCATAAAA
>JFJP01010485.1_pt1 | contig 23480 bp, 21 predicted proteins | sample 431651 | NCBI WGS metagenome assembly JFJP01 (sample SAMN02602958, study PRJNA72255) | Microbial mat metagenome, whole genome shotgun sequencing project. | biome: fresh water; feature: sink hole; material: water; isolation source: purple microbial (photo- and chemosynthetic) mats found in...
ATCAGTGCCGCGTCTCCAAACTGCTGGCGCGCCAGCGCAATCGCGCTTCCCACGCCGTACCAGGCTGTGAGATTGGAGCGGTTCTGGCTCCAGCCAAAGACCCAAGGAATCGCCCGCAAGCCTTCCAACCCGGCCCCGCGCTTGCTGGGGCGCGAACCGATGTTCAAACGCTCGATGACATCGATGGGCGTGGCCGCACGAAAATAGTCGACAAAGTCTCCGCGGGCATAGACCAAATCGCGATACGCCTCACGCGATGTATCGGCCAACACATCCGCAATCTCGCGCCAGAGCTCTTCGCGCGGCTCCGCCGCACGCGGCGCGAGCGTGGCGCGCAACACCGCTGCCGTGGACTGCTCAAGATTCCGAAGCGCCAAAGCGCGCAGCCCGTACTTGCGGTGAATCACCTCGCCCTGCTCAGTTAAACGCAGCACGCCGGCAACAGAACCACGCGGCGCAGCAATCACAGCACGTTCGGTGCGCGTGCCACCGCGTGAAACAGAACCACCACGCCCGTGGAAAAACCGCAGCTTCACTCCGAAGCTTGCTGCCACTTCACCGAGCTTGACCTGCGCGCGCTGCAGCGCCCAGCGCGCCGCCATCAAACCGCCGTCTTTTGCGCTATCCGAATAACCCAGCATCACCCACTGCACATCACCGCGGGCCGCAAGGTGCACGCGCCAACGCGGGTCGGAAAGCAGGTCGTGCAAGGTATTGGGCGCAGCCGCCAAATCATCGACCGTTTCAAACAGTGGCGCGACGTCCAAGGGCACGCAGCCCGTGCGATCCAGCAAGCCCGACCAGCGCGCCAAGAGCAGCACAGCAAGCGCGTCTTCTGCGCTCCGGCTCATGCTCACGATGTACAGACCAAACGCCGGCGCGCCATAGCGCAGCCGACCCTCGATCACTGCGCGAAACACGGCTCGCATACGCGCCGCCGCAGGCGCAGATGTCGGCAAAGCACGGGTTGTCTCTGGCGCATCCAACAGCGCATGCAAACGTGCCACACGCTCCGCACGCGGCGCTTCAACGAAGTCGGCCTCGGCCAACCATTCCGCGATGGCCGTGCGATGCACATCGGCGTGCTGACGCAAATCCAAGGCCGCCAAATGAAAGCCCAGCGCCGCCACGCGTCGACGCACGCGCCTCAACGCAAAGACGCCTGCATGGCCACCGCGATTGGCTTCAAGGCTTTCTTCAATCAATGCCAAATCGGCATCGAGTGCAGCGGCGTCCGGATAACCAAACAACAGGTCATCGCGCGTGGCGGAAAGGCGCGCCTGCATCAAGCCCAGCAGCGCGCGATAGGGCGTATCGGCGTCCTGCACGGCCTGCGGCCAGCGTGTGGCGTACTCATCCAAACGCGCTTCAAAGGCCGGCGAGAAACCAATGCGCGTGCGCGATTGCGTGAGCATCGACTTCAGGTGCTCAAGGTCACTCAGGTAGGCCGAAAGCACTCGCTGACGCTGCTGACGCTGCGTGGTCGCAATGGTTTCCGCGCCCACGGCCGGGTTGCCATCCATATCGCCGCCCACCCACGTTGCAAAACGCAACAGCGGCGGCAGTTCGGGCACTTCGCCATACGCTTGCGCGAAGGCGTCTTCGAATGCCTCAAAAAACACGGGCAAGACGCGATAGAGCGGATCGCCCAAGTAATAACCCACCTGTGCCGACTCATCGGCCACCGTCGGCTTTTCCGGCGCTGCACTCTCTGTCTGCCAGCCTGCGGTCAGTGCGGTGCGGATGACTTCCAGATCAGCGCGCGCTTCGGCGGGTGTGCGTGTGCCATCGATGTCGGCAATGAGTGCCTGAGCAATCACCGCTTCCTTATCCAGTAGCGCGCGACGCACGGCTTCGGTGGGGTGCGCGGTCAGTACGGGCTCGATGCGCAACTCGGGCAGCAGAGCCGTCACCTCATTCAAGGCGATGCCTTCGGCCTTTAGACGCTGCAGCGCATCCAGCAGGCCGCCAGGCTGTGCAGCGGTTTGCCCATCGACAGCATTGGCGCGCTGGTAGTCACGGCGACGGCGGATGCGGTGCACGCGCTCGGCCAAGTTGACAGCGGAGAAGTACAGCGCAAAAGCGCGCACCAACTCGGCATGCTGCTCGGGCGGCACTGCATTTAGCTCGGCGCGCAAATCGTGAATAGGCGCTCCGGCTTCGCGGCGCTGGATGGCCGCACGACGCACTCGCTCAACGATGGCGAGAAAGCCCGGGCCATCTTGCTCAGAGAGAATCTCACCAACCAAAGTCCCCAAGCGGCCCACGTCCTCGCGCAGGCGGGCATCGGTGGGCGGAAAGTCGATATCGCGAAGTCGGGAGACAGGTCGGTTCATGGTGATGAATCTAGCGTGTGAGCGCGCCCTTTGGGCGCGTGAATACGTGTGCAAGGCCCGAAGAGGGTTGCACGGCCATGACCTTCGACCCTGACTTCCGGCCTAGGGGTGGGCCTATGCTCGGGTCACTTTCCACCCCCTGTGAACCATGAAAACGCCTCTTGCCCTGATGATTGCCAGCGCCCTCGCCCTCACCGCCTGCCAAAAACCTGCAGAAACCGCGGAGGCTCCTCCCAGCGCCGAATCACCCGCGGCCACCAATCCGTTCTTCGCGGCCAGCAAGCTGCAGGACCAGGCGCCTGATTTCAGCGCCATTAAGGACAGCGACTTCGCGCCGGCCTTTGTTGAAGGCATGGCACAGCACACCGCGGAAGTCCGCGCGATCGCCGACAGCACCGAGGCACCCACTTTCGAAAACACAGTGGTCGCTCTGGAAAAGAGTGGCGCCTTGCTGACCCGTGTTGCCAATGTGTTTTTCAATCTGACCGGAACTGACACCAACCCCGCGCTGCAGGCCGTGGAAGCCGACATGGCGCCCAAACTCGCGGCTCATCAGGACGGCATCACGCTCGATGCGCCTTTGTTCGCACGAGTGAAGGCGATTTACGACACACGCGACAGCTTGGGTCTGGATCCAGAATCCACGCGCCTTCTTGAGCGCACCTACAAAGGCTTCGTTCGCGCCGGCGCCATGCTTGACGATGCGCAGAAAACGCGTCTGCGTGAGTTGAACAGCCGCGAAAGCACCATCACCACGCAGTTCGGCGAGAAACTGCTGGCCGCCACCAATGCCGGCGCGATTGCCGTGGACAACGTGGCTGCGCTGGATGGCCTCTCCGAGGGCAACATCGCCGCGGCAGCCGAAGCGGCAAAGGCCCGCAAGCTCGAGGGCCAATGGCTGCTGACCCTGCAGAACACCACGCGCCAACCGGTGTTGGTGCAGCTCAAGGATCGCGCCCTGCGCGAACGCGTCTGGCGTGCGTCTGCCGAGCGCGGCACCACCATCGAAAACGACACGCGCCCGCTAGTGCTCGAGCTGGCCAAGATTCGTGCGGAACGCGCGGCCATGCTCGGCTACCCGACGTGGGCGGCTTACGTGCTCGACGACCAGATGGCCAAGACCACGGAAGCGGCGTACCGCATCCTGGAAGACTTGGTGCCGAAGGTGGTGGCCAATACAAAAGTGGAACAGGCCGATATTGCCAAACTGATGGCCGCCGATGGCATCACGGGCGACGTACAACCCTGGGACTGGGAGTACTACGCCGAGAAGGTGCGCACGCAGCGTTATGCCTTGGATGAGGCCTCGGTTCGCCCGTACTTCGAGATGGAGCGCGTATTCAACGACGGCCTGCTCTACACAATGAACCAGCTCTACGGCATCACCTTGAAGCCGCGCCCCGACCTGCCCGTGTACCACCCGGACGTGAAGGCTTACGAGGTCTTCGACGCAGATGGCAGCTCGATCGGCCTGTTCTATGCCGACTACTACGCGCGCGAATCCAAGCGTGGTGGCGCATGGATGAGCAACTTCGTGGGCCAGAGCACCCTGCTCAACCAGAAGCCGGTGGTCGTCAACGTGATGAACATCGGCAAGCCCGCCGCGGGCCAACCCACGCTGCTCAGCTTCGACGAAGTGAGCACGATGTTCCACGAGTTCGGCCACGCGCTGCATGGCCTGTTCGCCAACACGCGTTACCCCAGCCTGTCGGGCGCTTCGGTGTCGCGCGACTTCGTTGAATTCCCCTCGCAGTTCGAAGAAGACTGGTCGCTCGACCCGAAGGTGCTGGCGAACTACGCCAAGCACTATCAGACCGGCGAGCCCATCCCCGCCGACCTGATGCAAAAGATCATTGATGCGCGCCACTTTAATCAGGGCTTTGATTCGCTCGAATACGTCGCAGCAGCACTGCTCGATCTGGATTGGCACAACCTCTCGGCTGATCAAGTGCCCACCGATGTGCTGGCCTTCGAGGCCGATTCGCTGAAGCGCCATGGCGTGGATCTGGCGGCCGTACCGCCGCGCTACCGCAGCACCTACTTTGCGCACGCCTTCCCCGGCGGTTACTCGGCCGGCTACTACGCCTATCTCTGGGCCGAAGTGCTGGCGGCCGATGCGTTTGCCGTGATGGGTGAGCGTGGTGGCTTGACCCGCGAGAACGGCGACGCCTTCCGCAAAGACATCCTGTCGGTCGGCAATACCCGCGAACCGATGGACAGCTACCGCGCTTACGCCGGTCGCGATCCGGAGGTCGAAGCGCTACTGCGTCGTCGTGGTCTGCAATAAGCACGTCGATCACCGATGCGCTGAAAGAAAAAGGCCCGCGAAAGCGGGCCTTTTTCGTCTACCTCAGGGTTTCGTCAGCTGCGCCCGCAGCAAGCCTTGTACTTCTTGCCCGATCCACAGGCACAGGGATCGTTGCGCCCCGGCGTGGCGTCTTTGCGCACAGGCTGCTTGGGCACCTTCCGCTCCAGACCACCCACGAACAAGTCATGCAACACGGCCGGCAGTTGGCCCACGATGGCCAAGCGCCCGTCGTGGCCCGGCTCTTCGATGCCTTCGCCACCCGACAGCGATTGGATGAGATCGAGGGCTTCGGTCACCCACTCGTCCTTCGCCTCCCATTCGCCCCACTCAAACTCGTGGAAACCCACGGCTTCCAGAAAGCCATCGGCCCACTCGGCCGCGACGGGGATGTCATCCGGCGGGGCTTCGCCCTCCTCCGGCACCCAGATGAAGGGCATGTCCTGATCGGTCAGGCTTTCGTCGTCCAACTTCACTCGGCGCTCGACCGCGGCCTTCAAGTGAAGGATCGGCGCGTAGTGCTCGTCGCGATCACGCTGGTTTTCCCAGCGCGGCTCTTTGCCCCACACGCGCGGCATCCACTCGGCCTGCGGAATCGGCTCAGGCGACACCGCCACCCCCGAAAGAAAGCCGTCGAGTTGCTCCAAGCTCATGCCGCCAAAAGAAATGGCGCGCTTTTCCAGCATCTGCGCCAGCGCTTCGGCGTCTTGGTCGGTAAACACGTTCGACATAGGGGTCTCAGTAAGCGAATTCGCGGAACAAGGGATCGATGCTGCCATTCCACTCGCCATGGAACAGCTCAAGCTTGCGCTCTGCGGCCGTTTGGTTGGCGATGGCCATCTCAATGAGCGGCTCCAAATACACGGCCTCGGTCGCGCCGCAACGGTTCAATCGTGCGCGACGCTTCAAGCCTGCCTCACTAATCTTCAACGACTCCATCGCCAATTCGCGCATCGTGGCGTTGCGGAAGGGCAGCTTGAAGCCATGACGCGGCACACCGTCGCGCAGGGCGTGGCGCTCTTCCAGTGTGAAATCCTTTACCAAATCCCAGGCCGCATCGAGCGCCGCATCGTCATAAAGCAGGCCCACCCAATACGCCGAGAGCGCGCAGATCCGATTCCATGGGCCGCCGTCGGCGCCGCGCATCTCCAAGTACTTTTTCAGCCGCACTTCGGGAAACGCCGTGGTGAGGTGATCACTGAAATCACGCAGGCTCGGGCGCTCGCCTGGAAGCACGTCGAGCTTGCCGTCCATGAAGGCACGGAAGCTCTTGCCCGAGGCATCGATGTACTCGCCCTTGCGGTAGACGAAGTACATCGGCACGTCGAGCAAATAATCGACATAGCGCTCGAACGAGAAGCCGTCTTCGAACACGAAGTCGAGCAGACCGGTGCGGTCGGCGTCGGTGTCGGTCCAGACATTGCTTCTGAAACTCATGAACCCGTTCGGCTTGCCTTCGGTGAACGGTGAATCGGCGAACAACGCCGTCGCCACCGGCTGCAGTGCGAGTGAGACGCGGAACTTCTTCACCATGTCCGCCTCGCTCGAGAAATCGAGGTTGGTCTGGATGGTGCAGGTGCGCGTCATCATGTCGAGGCCGAGCGAACCGACCTTCGGCATGTACTCGCGCATGATCTTGTAGCGGCCCTTCGGCATCCACGGCATGTCCTCGCGGCGCCATTTCGGCTGGAAGCCCATGCCGAAAAAGCCCAAACGCAGAGGATCAGCGGCGGCTTTGACTTCGAAGAGATGCTGCGCGGTTTCGCGACAGGTGTCGTGCACGGTTTCCAGCGGCGCACCCGAGAGCTCCAGCTGCCCGGCGGGCTCCAGCGTCACCGATGCCAAGTCTTGCGTCAGCGCAATCAGATGGCCGTTTTCTTCGACGCGCTGCCAGCCGAACTTCACCATTCCCTCAAGCAAGGCACGAATACCGCGCTCGCCCTCGTAGGGAATGGGCTTCAGGTCATCGTGGCGAAACCCGAACTTTTCGTGCTCGGTGCCGATGCGCCATGCCTCGGGCGGCTTATTGCCGGAGGCCAAGTACTCCACGAGCGCATCGCGGCCGGAGATCGGTGTGTCTTTTTCAGCGCTGGGACCGGACATGCGTCAGCCTTGTGGAATCGTGCAACACAGATGGGGGCGCCGGGTAGCGCAGGCAAGTCGCCCTTAGAGTTGCAGCCAGCCCGCGATAACGGCGCGAGCTTCTTCCACTCCGAGCTTTTCAGGCGCCGAAAAGAGCTGCACGGTCGCGGTGCCCAACAGCTCTTTGCGCACCATCGCGAGAGCCTGAGCCTGCTGGCTGCGATTGAGCTTGTCCGCCTTGGTGAGCAGCGCGTGGCAAGGCAAGCCGCGCGACAGGGCGTAACCAATCATGTGGCGGTCGAAATCTTTGAGCGGGTGACGGCAATCCATCACCACGATCAGGCCCTTCAGGGCATCACGGCTTCGGAAGTAAGTCTCCAAGAACGCCTGCCAGTGCTCACGCAAGTGGTGCGGCACTTCGGCATAGCCGTAGCCGGGCAAATCCACGAGGTAACGCGCCTCAGCGACCCGGAAGTACACCAACTGCTGGGTGCGACCCGGCGTTTTCGAGGTGCGCGCCAAACCATTGCGCTGGCACAGGGCATTCAGTGCGCTGGACTTGCCGGCGTTTGAACGCCCCGCCAAGGCCACTTCGCGCCCGCCGTCGCTCGGCAATTGATGGGGCAGGTGGGCGGAGAGCACGAACTCGGCCGCTTGCAACACATTCCGGGTGGCCATGGGGCTTCCTTCACTCTGGCCGCATAGCTTGGACGCTTGAGCCCCCGGCAGGAAGCCCGAACAGCGGTTTGACCGGCTGCCGAGGCGACTGGGATAATCTACGCCTCGGGGTATGGCTGGCCTTACCCTATCGAATCCTGATCCATCGTCTGTTTTCCGGAGTGCCCGCATGACGCTGAAGCGCATCCTTGCTGTTGGAGCTATGTTCGCCCTTGCCGGCGCGGCATTGGCCCAGACGGCGCAAGCTCCTGCGGCAACGCCCACCGAGCCTGCCGCCGCCGCAACGGCTCCCGCCGCAGTGCCGGCACCCGGCGCCGAAGTCACCCCTACCGCTGAAGCCGCGGTTGCGGTTGCAGCCGCACTGCCTGCCGATGGCCCGGCGGTACCCGGCAATGCGCAAGCCGGCGAGAGCAAAGCAGCCGCATGCGCCGCCTGCCACAGCGCTGACGGCAATTCGGCTGATCCGCAGTACCCGAAGCTGGCTGGCCAGCACGAGCGCTACATCGCTCGCCAACTGGCTCTGTACAAGAGCGGCGAGCGCGACAACGCGATCATGCTGGGCTTTGCCGCCACCCTGTCCTCGCAGGACATGCGCGACATCGGCGCCTATTTCGCCCAGCAGGCCGTCACGCCCGGCGTGGCCGATGAAAGCCTGATCGCCGAAGGACCGAATGCCGGTCGCAAGTTCTACGCCGTCGGCGAGAAGCTCTACCGCTCGGGCGATGCCGCACGCGGCATTCCCGCTTGTGCGGCCTGCCACGGCCCCACCGGCAGCGGCGTTCCGGGCCCGACCTGGCCGGCACTGCATGCGCAACACGCCCAGTACACCGCCGTGCAACTGCGCGCGTTCCGTGACGGCGCGGTCTGGGGCAAAGACGCCAACGCCAATGCCATCATGGCCGGCGTGGCCCGTAACCTGACCGACGAAGAGATCGACTCCTTGGCCAGCTACATGCAAGGCCTGCATAACGTGATTGATGCGCCGCCCGCGAAGACCGCGGCGCGCTAACCGCTTCGGGAACTTTCCCCAACGGTTCTGTTCTGAACCCCGGAGCCGGCGTTTTCCGCCGGCTTCCGCTTTTCGGCCCTAGAGGATTTCCGATGCTCCGCTCGCTCACCCTGATTGCCGCCCTCGTTCTGCCCGCCGCTGCGTCCGCCCAGGGCGCTCCGTCGGCGCCTCGACTCGGCACCGACTACGAAGTCATCACCCCGGCGCAGACGCCGTTCGGCGGCCCGGGCAAGATCGAAGTGGCCGAGGTGTTTAGCTACCACTGCATCCACTGCGCCGATTTCCAGCCCTACATGAACCGCTGGAAGGCAAAAATGCCCGGCGATGTGCGTTTGACGTACGTGCACGCAGCCTTTGGCGGCGCCATCGACAATCTGGCGCGTGGCTTCTTCGCTGCTGAAACGCTGGGTGCCACCGAGCGCACGCACGACGCCATGTTCCGCGCCTTCCACGTGGAGCGGAAGATCAAGACCGGCGCCATCGAAGAAGTGGCCGATGTTTACGCCGGCTTGGGCCTTGATCGCACTGCCGTGCTCAACACGATGAACAGCTTTGGTGTGACGTCGAAGGTGAACCGCTCCAAGCAATTCGCTCAGCGCACCGGCGTGAATGCCACTCCCACCATCATCATTAACGGCAAGTACCGTGTGAACGCCTCGGCCGATCGCGGGTTTGACGGCATGCTGCAAACCATCGACTTTCTGGTGGCGCGCGAACGCGCCGCAGGAGCCGCCCGCCCGGCAACTCCGGCTGCCGCGCCGGCCAAGCCCGCAACTGCGCGCTAAGCCAAAGGTTCCAAGCCTTACCCCAAGGGCCGCGAAAGCGGCCTTTGTGGTTTCTAGGGCCACACAAAGCGCGAAGCGCGGCCCACAATGTGCCCATGCCTAACACTGCGCTGCGTTTGCTGAGCTGCAACATCCAAGCCGGAAACAGCACCCGCGCTTACCGCGAGTACGTCACGCGCGGATGGAGCCATGTGCTGCCCAATGGGAAGCAGCGCAACCTCGACGCGATCGCCGAACTCGCTTCCGGCTTTGACATCGTGGGCTTGCAGGAAAGTGATCCGGGCAGCTTGCGCTCGGGCTTTCATAACCAAACGCAAGTCTTGGCAGAGCGCGGCCACTTTGCGTTTTGGAGCCACCAGCCCAACCGGCAAGTCAGTCGCATTGCGAGTAGCGCGAACGGCCTGCTTTCGCGAACCGCACCCACAGCGGTGCTGGATTACGCGCTGCCCGGCCGCATCGGCGGACGTGGAGTCATGCTGGCTCGCTTCGGCGAGGGCGAGCGCGCGTGGACCTTAGCCGTGACGCATCTCTCGCTGGGCGTGGCCTCGCGCCGTCAGCAAATCGGCTTCTTGGCCGAGCTGCTCTCCGATCATCCGCGCGCCGTGTTGATGGGCGATTTCAATTGTCGAGCCGATGCGACAGAAGTCGAAGCGCTGTACCGGAACACCGCGCTCATGCCACCGCCCGCGCCCTTGCTTACGTTTCCCAGCTGGGCGCCCAAGCGCTCACTGGATCATGTGTTCACTGCCGGGTTCCGGGTAAGCGACTACCGCGCGGTGCCCGCTGCTGGCTCTGACCATTTGGCTGTGGCACTCAATCTTCATGACGTGTTGGACGATTGAGGCGCGCTAGGGCCAAAGCAGAGCAAGGCCCACCAGCGCCAGAGCAATCGCAAACACACGGGCAAGTGCCTTGCCGCTCAAGCGATGCGCCAAAGCCACACCCCAAGGCGCAGCCAACCATGCGCCTAAACCGATCCCGAGTGCAGCAGGCACATAGACAAAGCCGAAGCTGCCGACCGGAAGGCCCACCCCGCTTCCGTACGAATAGCCCGCTGCACTGGCGAGCGCGATCACCACACCGCAGGCCGAAGACGTGCCCACCGCACGCACGGTGGCCACTCCACGCGAGACCAGCAAAGGCACGGTCAAACTGCCACCGCCCACGCCGACCACGGCTGACACAGCACCGATGACGGTGCCGGAAATGCTCAACCAAAACCCTCGCGGAGTGACCGAGGACTGATCTGCATGCGGTACATCGATAGAAGTCGGCCACGCCATGCGCGCTGCCATCAACAGGCAAAACCCACCCACGATCAAGGACAACACTTCGCCCGAAAGGCCCAAGGCCACGCGGCTACCCAGGAGGCCACCCAAGACCAAACCCGGCGCGAGCCACACGACACTGGGCCACAGCACGCTGCCGCGCTTGCGATGTGCATTCGTCGAAGCGCTGGCCGTGACGATGATGGACGCCAAGGAGGTGGCCAAGGCCACATGCATGACCGAATCCTTCGGCACCCCCAACAGCGGCAACAGGGCGACCAGTGCAGGAACCAAAACGGTACCGCCGCCGATACCCAGAAGCCCCGCGAGAACGCCGGCCACAATGCCAAGCAAGGGGAACAGGAGCCAGATCAACTCAGGCATGAGCGGTGCGCTCCGCTACACTGCCGACCATGCGCATTTTTCTTGTCTCCATCGCCCTTCTCGGCGGCATTGTCGCGGCTTCACCGGCAAGCGGCGAGTCCCTTCGTTCGCAACGCCCCCAAGTCGCAGCCGCTTTTGCTTCTGCGGAGCGGCAGCAACTCAGCGTCAACGACGCCGCTCGATTCCAAGACCATCCCTTGGGCGCGTGGTTGTATGCACTTGCATTGGAGCGGGAGGTTGGCTCCATGGGCAGCACCCCCTTGAGTGACGCACTTGAGACGATGGGACCGCAACCTGCTGCCACACGTTTGCGCAATGCATGGCTTCGTCATGCCGCAAAACACGGCCGCTGGGCGGATTTCCTCGCGTTTTACCGTGAGACCAGCGACGTACCGCTGCAGTGCTTCGCCTTGCAAGCCAAGCTGGCCACCAATGCCATCGATGCGGCTTGGACTGCGGCTGCGACGGCGCTTTGGTTGAGTGCGGATTCGCAGCCCAGCGCTTGCGACCCCGTCTTCACGGCCCTCGCACAGCGCGGCGAGCTGACGCCCGCACTGCGCTGGCAGCGGATTGAGTTGGCCGCGCGCGTGGGCAACACCACGATCATGCGTGGTGCAGCGCGCAACTTGCCCGAAGCAGAGGCCGCTCAAGCTCGCAGCTTTGCCGATTTCATCGATGCGCCCTCCGCACGTGCCGCACAGTGGCACAAGGATGCACGCAGCCGCGCCATGGCCGAGGTAGGTCTGACTCGCTTGGCGCGTCGCGATGCCACGGCTGCAGAACGCATGCTGGGCACGCTGAGCAGCCTGCTCCCCTCCAGCGCCCGTGAAACCGGGACTGTGCGCGCCGCTATCGCGCTGTGGACCGTGGCCTCGTATGGCGCTGAGTCCTCACGCCGTTTGGCGGCCGTTCCTGCAGCTGCTTACGACGAAGCACTGCATGGTTGGGCAGTCCGGGAGCCCTTGGCACGCGGCGATCGCGCTTCGGCATTGAAGGCAATCGAAGCCATGCCCGCTCCATTGCGCAGCAATCCGCAGTGGCAGTATTTCGAAGCGCGACTTCGCGAAGACTTGGGCGAGCCTGTTTTGGCCCAAGCCTTGTTCGCTCAGGCCGCGCGCAGTCCGACCTTCCACGGCTTCCTTGCCGCCGATCGCGCGGGAGCACCCTACGCGCTGTGCCCGCGCGAGCCCTCCAAAGACCGCAGGTACACACAGGACATCAGTCGAAACGCAGCGTTGGTGCGGGCCATCGAGCTGTTCCGCATTCGTCGTCCGCAGTTGGCGGCTTTGGAATGGCAAGCTGCGGTGTCCGGCATGGACGACGACCGTCGCGTGCTCGCCGTGCAAGCCGCTCTGAAGGCACGCTGGTACGACCGCGCCATCTTTGGCATGCCCGCCAATACGAATGCGCTGACCTACTACTCGCTGCGCTTCCCGTTGCATCACGATGCGATTCTGCGCCGCGAAGCGAAGAAGAATGGGCTGGAACCTTCCTTGGTGGCCGCACTCACCCGTGCCGAGAGCGCGTTCATGCCGGAAGCGCGCTCGCCGGCCGACGCGCGCGGCCTGATGCAGCTGCTTCCCAGCACCGCCGAGGGCGTGGCGCGACGCAATGGTTTGGTCTGGCGTGGCGCGGGCAGCTTGTATCAGCCCGAAACCAACATCACCTTGGGCACCGCATATCTGTCGCAGCGCATCGGCGACAACGGCGGTTTGGCCTATCGCGCCATTGCGGCGTACAACGCCGGCCAAGGCGCTGTGCAACGTTGGATGGTGGCGCGCCCGCAGTTGCCGGCCGACTATTGGATTGAATCCATTCCGTTTCGCGAGACGCGCGAATACGTTCCACGCGTTCTGGCATTCAGCGTGATCTACGACTGGCGACTGGATGGAAAAACGCGGTCACTCACCGACCGACTGGAAGGCCGCAACGCCACCTCGCCACGCAGCTTTGCGTGCCCGAACACCACATCAACATCCACGCCTTGAGGCTCCGCGCATGAACATCACCGTCCTTGGCGGCACCGGATTTGTTGGCCAGCGGCTCGTCGCGCATCTGGTTCAAGCGGGTCATCAGGTCACCTTGCTCTCGCGCAACGTGAATGCGCACTTGGTGCGCCTGATCCCGCCCGGTGTGCACATCGTGACGGGCGATGTGTACGACCCGAGTTTTCTGCGAAAGCACTTTGCCGGCCGCGATGCCGTCATCAATCTGGTCGGCATACTCAACGAAAGCGGCGACAACGGGCGTGGCTTCCAACGCGCGCATGTCGCGCTGACCAAGCTGGTGATTGCTTCAGCGCAATTGGCAGGTGTGCGGCGTTTGCTGCAGATGAGTTCGCTCAATGCCGGGCGTGGCGAAAGCTTCTATCTCAAGTCCCGTGGCGATGCCGAATCCGCCGTCAAGGCGAGCGGCTTGGAGTGGACCATCTTCCAGCCCTCAGTGATTTTTGGCCCCCGCGATGGCTTTTTCTGCCGCTTTGCAGAACTGCTGAAGCTCGCCCCGATCATGCCCTTGGCAAAAGCCCACACGAAGTTCGCGCCCGTGTTTGTCGGCGACGTAGTGCAGGCCATGGTGCAAACGCTGTCCAACCGACGCACGTTTGGACAGGTTTACGAGCTCTACGGCAGTGACGTGTTCACGCTGGGCGAACTGGTCCGCATGACTGCGCGTCAGCTCGGTTTGAAGCGCTGGATTCTTCCTTTGCCCGACGCACTTGGGCGCTTGCAGGGTTTGGCGTTTGACTTCATTCCGGGCAAGCCCTTCTCGTCCGACAACTACCGTTCGTTGAAGACCGACTCCGTCGGAGCCATTGACGGCCTGCACCAACTGGGCATCACGCCAACACGCATCGGTGAGCAATTGGCGCAGATTCTTGGCGCACCCGGTGAGAAGCAGCCGCGCTATGACCGCTACCGCAAAAACGCCCGCTGAGGCACAGGTCTATCTGGTGGGCGGAGCTGTGCGCGATGCACTGCTCGGCCGTCTCGCTGGCGATCGCGATTGGGTGGTGGTGGGCACCGACGCGGCAGCCATGCAGGCGGCAGGTTTCAAGACTGTAGGCGCCGACTTTCCGGTCTTCCTTCATCCGCAAACCGGCGAGGAGTACGCGCTCGCTCGCACCGAACGCAAGAGCGGGGGCGGCTATCGCGGATTCGTCGTGCATTCCGATCGCGGTGTTCGACTCGAAGACGATCTACTGCGGCGCGACTTCACCATCAATGCCATCGCACAAAGCGAAGACGGCACACTCTTCGACCCGCTGGGCGGGCAAGCAGACCTGAAGGCACGTGTGCTGCGGCACTGCAGCCCCGCGTTCGCCGAGGACCCAGTACGCGTGCTCCGCGCTGCGCGTTTCATGGCGCGTTTCGCAGCACTGGGCTTTGTTGTGGCACCGGAAACGCTCTCGCTCATGCGCAGCATGGTGGATGCAGGCGAACTCGCCCATCTGGTACCCGAGCGCGTCTGGCAGGAGTTGCGCCGTGCGTTAGGGGAAGCTCGCCCTTCCGCCTTCTTGAGCACTCTGCGCGCCTGTGGGGCGCTCGCCGTCGTGCTGCCCGAAGTCGACGCGTTGTACGGCGTTCCGCAGCGCGCCGAATACCACCCGGAAGTCGACACAGGCATCCACATTGAAATGGTCTGCGACATGGCGGCGCGCCTAGCACCCGGCGACGCTCGCATTGGCTTCGCAGCACTGACACATGATTTGGGAAAAGCGCTCACGCCTGCCGATGTGTTGCCGAAGCATCCCATGCACGAGCACACCGGGCTGAAACCGCTTGCGACGCTATGCGAACGCTTGAAAGTGCCGAATGCCGAGCGCCAGCTCGCGCACGATGCCTGCCGAGAGCACTTGAACGTTCATCGCTTCGATGAACTGCGCGACGCCACCGTGTACGAATTGATCGAGCGCTGCGGCGGCTGGCGACAGCCCGAACGGATCGATCAGCTGGCTTTGGTGTGCGAGGCCGATAAGCGCGGCCGCCTCGGCTTTTCAGACAGCGATTACCCTCAGGCAAAGGCGCTGGTTGCCGCGCGCGATGCCGCACTCCTCGTGCAGGCGCGCGATGTGATGCGCGATGGACTTTCCGGGCCGGCCTTGGGCGAAGCCCTGAAAAAAGCGCGCATCGCCGCGATTGCAACGCAGCGCCGATCGCCGCCCGTCTAGAGCCTTCGCGACAAATCGCCAAACGCGAATGCGGCGGATAGGTCGACATCGCGGCTGAAGCCCATCGCTTGAAAGCGCTCGCCCATTTCCCCGGGCAAAGTCAGCTTGCGAATCTCATTCAGGCGCTGGTGGCGCTCGCGCTCATCGACTAGGGCCTCAGCTTCGGCAATGCGCGCGGGCAGGCCATTCGCAATCAAGAAGCTGGACTGGCTGCAATAACCGGCAAAGTCGAAGCCTGCGTGCACGCCTGCTTCCACCACCGCAGTGAAGTCAACGAACGCCGTGATGTCCTGCAAGCCGGGCAGGAAGAACGGATCGCCGTGCGCGCGATGACGGTAGTGGCAAACCAGCGTTCCGTCATTGCGCTCCGGCATATAGAACTCGCGCCGCGGATAACCGTAGTCGACAAACAGCATCGCACCGTGCTTCAGAAGTCCGCCAACGGCCTGAATCCAATAGGGCAATTGCGGCAACAACTCCGATCGATAGCCCTCAGGCAATGGCGCACCCAAGCGCCGCTCCACATTGCGCACGGCACCGCGCACCAAGGCATCCGCCGGCTGATCAACGCGCAGAAAATTCCCTTCGGCATCCAGGCTCACGAACTCTTCGAACACTTCGCCTTCGTGAATGACGAATCGCGTGGTGGGAAGCGCATCGAGCACCTCATTCGCGAAGAGCACGCCGCTCCATTCTTCGGTAGGCGGCCCATCCAACCAACGGCAGCGCGCAAAAACGGCGGGAGGTAAGGCGGCGCGCAAACGGGCCTGCTGGCGCTGTCGAAGGTCTGCGCTGGGCTCTAGGATGGCGTAGCACTGCGGCAGCACTCCCAAACGATCGGCATGCGCAAGGAACGCCTCGGCAAAGGCACCGCTGCCGCCGCCCAATTCCAGGAACATCGGCGCTGACACCTCACGCAACACCGGCGACGTCGCCTCAACCACGCACTCCGCAAACACATTGCCCAGCTCGGGCGAGGTAATGAAATCGCCGGCTTCACCAAACTTCAACGCCCCCGCGCTGTAGTAGCCCAAGCCCGGCGCATAAAGCGCCAACTCCATGAATCGCGCAAACGAAATGGCACCGCGTTCGTGGTGAATGGCCTGCTTGATGAACTCTTCCAAGCGCGCACTGTGCTGGCGTGCATCGGCAGAAGGTTCGGGCAGACGAAAAGCGCTCATGGGTCGGTCTCGATGGGAACGATGCAAGGATACCCGCGCGATTACAGCCTCCACGTACAATTTTCGGCCTTACTCTCAGCTTTGACGCCATTCGCGCCCTCAACCAGCGGATGATGCAAGCCGAACTTCCCACAGACTGCGCCTGATGTCCGAGCCTTCTTCCCACGCTCCCGTTGCCCTCATCACCGGCGCTGCAAAGCGTGTCGGCGCAGCCATTGCGCGCCATTTGCACGCCGCGGGCTATGCCACCGTTTTGCACCACCGCTCCTCGGATGAAGCGGCTGCCGAACTCAGCGCAGAGCTCGAAAGCGCCCGCCAAGGAAGCACGCTGGTGATTCAGGCCGATCTCGGCAACATCGCCGAGATTCATGCGCTAACGGATGCCGCGGTGGCGCGTTTCGGTCGCCTAGATGCACTGGTGAACAACGCCTCCGCGTTCTTTCCCACCGCAATCGGTAGTACTTCCGAAGCTGACTGGGACGCGCTGTTCGCCAGCAATGCGAAAGGCCCCTTCTTTCTCGCCCAAGCCGCAGCCCCCCACCTTCGAGCAAGCCAGGGCGCCATCGTCAATCTGGTGGACATCTACGGCGAGCGCCCATTGGCCCAGCACACGGTCTACAGCATGGCCAAAGCCGCCAACGCGATGCTGGTGAAATCGCTCGCGGTCGAGCTGGGCCCGGAGATTCGAGTGAACGGCGTTTCGCCCGGTGCGGTCATGTGGCCCGAGTCCGGCAAAAGCGAAGAAGCCAAGACCGCCATGCTTGCGAAAACCGCGCTCAAACGTGTCGGCTCACCCGAGGATGTCGCCGAAGCGGTGCGCTGGCTGTTGCAGGACGCGCGTTACACCACCGGCCAAATCCTTGCCGTGGACGGCGGTCGGCTGCTGAATCTCTAAACGGCGTCGCGCAAACAACGAAGCCGCCCGTAGGCGGCTTCGTCGGTGTCGGCATCCGGTTACTTGTGGGTGAAGGCCGATTCCAAGGCTTGTGATTCAAAGCCCATGGGCGCCTTTCCATCCACAGCAAAGCGGTACACCGCCGCCTGATAGATGCCAGACAGCGCCGCCTGAGTCACCGCCAAGGCAATGATGGCGAGCACCACCAACACCGCCACCGTGATCGCTGCCGCACTGCCGGCCACAAAAGCCGAAGCGGCCACCAAGGCAACGCCCACAACAACAAACAACAACATCAGCAGGCCAAACGCAAAACCGAGGCCCACATTGCCGATGAGGTTCTCGCCCCAGCTCTTGCGCAGCAGGCCGAAGCTTTCCTTGATCGCATCGACCGGCCCCACGTTTTGCGCCACCAGCACCGGCACCACGAGGAAGGTCGAGACCGTCCAAGCCGCGCCCAACAGGCGCACGACCATCGCGCCCAGCCACTCGCTGCGCCTCTCAAGCGCCTGCAGCAGCAGGCCCACCACGGCGGCAATCGCGGCGTAGCCCAAAATCGCGCCGACGCGCTCGCGCGCAATGCGCAGGCCGTCGCCAACAGTTGGGTCGCCGCCCTCAAGGCGAATCATCGCGGCACCGACCAACGCGCTGTTGAAAAAGAAGATCACGAAGTACTGGCAGAGGTAGAAGACGAAGCCGTACACCGCCACCAGCGGCCCCGACTTGCCATCAAGCAGCCCCACCAAAACACCCGGCACGAGAAATGTCGCGGCAACCATAAAGGCGGCAATCGACGAGATCACCGGGAACCAGAGCAATTCCTTGTCGGCGCGCAAGACGGCCGCACTCGCCTTCACCAAGGCCCAACTGCGGGAGAATTTCTCGAACATGACGCGCTCCATCCGGGGGAATTCACGCCAGTATCACTGCTGAAGCCGGGCAAGTGGAGTGCAATTTGTCACCTCCTCGCGCCCGTTCACGGCGGGCTGGGCCTCTAGGCCAAGCGCAGGGCATCCAACTCGGGCGGTTGTGCGAAATCCGGGTGTTTGCGCCACAGCGCAGCCAGCGTTTCGCCCTGCACGGGGTCGACAAAGTCAGGCGCGATGTCGGCCAAAGGTTTCAGCACGAACGCGTACTTCAGCTCTGGCCGCGGCAAGCGCAGATTGCCCTCGCCCGCCATGATGCGATCGTCGAAGTAGACGATGTCCACGTCCAAAGTGCGGCTGGAAAAACGCGGCACATCGCGGCGCCTGCCGTTGCGGTCTTCCAAGGCATGCAGCCAGTCATTGAGTGCCTGCGGCTCCAGATCACTCTTCATCGCGACCGCGCAATTCAGAAAGTCCGGCCCCTCGAAACCCACGGCAGGCGTGCGATACACCGGCGAAACCGCCAGTGCACCGAAGCGCTGGCGCAATTCCGCCACAGCAGAGCGCAAGTAGCGCTCGGGCTCCTCATTGCTTCCCAAGCTCAACAGCGCGAGTCCGCCGGAGCGGAAAAGGTCAGCACTCTCTATCGCCGCCGACGACCCGCTCATCCGATCCGCGAACGCTCGATCAGGATGCCCACGGCCCGGGCGCCACGAACAGCACCCGGCTTCGACAGCTTGAGTCGGACCCAAGGCACGCGGAACTCATCCGTGATGATGGCAGCGCAGCGCTCGGCCAAGGTTTCCACGAGACCAAAACTGGATTCGGAGACGAACTGGATCAGGCGCTTGCTGACCGCCTTGTAGTCCAGGGTGTCTTCAATAGCGTCGCTTGCCGCGGGCTTGCGGTTATCAAAGCCCATTTCGATGTCCAGAACGATGGGCTGCTTGATGCGGCGCTCCCAGTCGTAGATACCGATCGTGCACTCGATTTCGAGCGCTTCAATAAAAACTTTGTCCATCGTCGACCTGTTCATTGGTTGGGTCTCGCTCGCCGTGCCTGACAGAGCCACTGGCCTTAGCCTGACGCAAGCGGCGGCAAGGCCGCGACAGGATTCAAGCTGGCCATATCCCAGCGCGGTTGCACGCGAAACTCCAAATCATTCTGCCCCGCGGCCAAGCGCGTGGCTCCGGCAAACGCAATCATCGCGCCGTTGTCGGTGCAAAACTCGAGACGCGGAAAACTCACCGTCCAGCGTCGGCGTGCCGCCATGTCGGCCAAGGTTTTTCGCAGCTGTTTGTTGGCGCCCACGCCACCAGCCACCACCAGTGTGCGCATGCCGGTTTGCTTCAAGGCGCGCTCACACTTGATGGCCAGCGTGTCGGTCACTGCATCTTCAAAGCCCAACGCGAGATCACGTTTGGTCGCTTCGCTTCGATCCGAGGCTTGCCAAGCCAAAAGCACCTGCGTCTTCAGGCCCGAGAAGCTGAAATCCAAGCCGGGCCGGTCGGTCATCGGGCGCGCAAAGCGAAAGTGACTTTCGCGTCGGCCCTCCGACTCGGCGACCGATCGCCCTTCTAAAGCCAGGGCGGCCAGCTCAGGCCCGCCTGGATAGGGCAAGCCCAGCATCTTGGCGGTTTTGTCGAAAGCCTCACCTGCGGCGTCGTCCAGCGTCTCGCCGAGCAAGGTGTAGCGCCCGATCGCCTCCACGGCCACCAGCTGCGTATGGCCACCGGAGACCAGCAGGCACACGAACGGCGGCGGCGGCGAATTTGGCTCCAACAATGGCGAGAGCAAATGCCCCTCCATGTGATGCACGCCAATGCTTGGCCGATCCAAAGCCCAAGCCAGCGCCCGCCCGGTTGCCGCGCCGACTAGCAGGGCGCCGATCAGGCCAGGCCCCGCCGTGTAGGCCACGCCGTCCAGTTGCTGTGGACTGAGCCCTGCCTCAGCCAGCGTTTGCCGCACCAAAGGGAGCAACTTGCGCACATGGTCGCGGCTGGCCAACTCAGGCACCACGCCGCCGTACTCGGCGTGCAAAGCCACTTGGCTGTAGAGCGCATGCGCCAGCAGTCCACGCTCGGTGTCGTACACCGCAACGCCCGTCTCATCGCAGGAGGATTCAAGACCCAGAACGCGCATGGATTCCCAGTTTGGAAGCGGATGGAGCCAGCGCCGGAGAGCGCTGGCAAAACAAAAGTGATCGGCGACTTGCCAGCCCCCAGAAAGCCCGCGTATCATACGCGGCTCACCCGGAGCACCGGGTATTTCAAGACCCTGAGAAACCCTATGCCCAACGTCAAAGTCCGCGAGAACGAGCCGTTTGAGTTCGCGCTCCGTCGCTTCAAGCGCACCTGCGAAAAGGCCGGCGTGCTCGCTGAAACCCGCAAGCGCGAGTTTTACGAAAAGCCGACCCAAGAGCGTAAGCGCAAGGCCGCTGCGGCCGTGAAGCGCCAGTTGCGTCGCTCGTCGCGCGACGTCACCAAGCGTCAGCGCCTCTACTGAGCGCGGCGTTTGTCGCATGAAGCCGGCCCGCCTCTGGCGTTGCCGGCTTTTTGTTTTTCCCGAATCTGAACGGAGACCACCCCATGTCCATGAAGCAGCAACTCACCGATGACATGAAGGCCGCCATGAAGGGCGGCGAAAAGGAAAAACTGGCCACCATTCGACTGATCAACGCCGCCATCAAGCAGCGTGAAGTCGATGAGCGGATCACGCTCGACGATGCCGCGGTTTTGTCCGTGCTCGAGAAGATGGTCAAGCAGCGCAAAGATTCGATCACCCAGTTCGAGGCCGCAGGCCGCGATGACTTGGCGGCGATCGAAAAGGCTGAGCTTGTCGTCGTTCAGGCCTATCTGCCCGAGCAAATCGGCCAAGAAGAGATCGATCAAGCCGTTCAGGCGGCCATTGCCGAGGCCAACGCCGGCACTGGCCCGCAGGCCATGGGCAAGATCATGGCCATCCTCAAGCCGAAGCTGGCCGGCCGGGCAGATATGGGCGTGGTTTCGCAACGCTTGAAGGCAGCTCTGGCAGGCTGACGGCGGGCGCATTCGCGGGCAGGATGATGTCCTGCCCAAAGAACGGTCCACCCTACGCAATGAACTGGCGCGCCGCACCGATCCTCATTACCCGCGACCCCGAGCGCAGCATCGGGTTCTACTTGCGTCTTGGCTTTCATCTCCGGGGACACACGCGAACGCCAGGCGCGCAATACGTGCTGCTCGAGCGCGATGGCGTCGAACTTCACTTCACCGAAGTGCCGTCGGATTACATCGGCGGCACCGACAGCGCCATTTACCTGCATGTAGACGATGCGAAAGCGCTTCATGCGGCCTGGAGCGCGACAGGCCTACCAGAACGAGGATGCCCTCGATTGGTCGCGCCTTCGACGCAATCTTGGGGGTTTCTCGAAGGCCATCTGGTTGACCCGGACGGCCACTTGATTCGCTTCGGCAGCGCGCTACCGGCATCACACTCCCGGTGAGGCAAGGCTAAGCGCCATGGGACGCATCCCCGATCAATTCATTGATGGCCTACTCGCTCGAGTGGATATCGTCGAGCTGATCGGCTCACGTCTTCCCATGAAGCGCGCAGGGCGCGAATACACCGCGCGCTGCCCTTTCCACGATGAACGCTCTCCGTCGTTTTACGTTAGCCCTACCAAACAGTTCTATCACTGCTTTGGCTGCGGCGCGCATGGAACGGCCATCAAGTTCCTCATGGAATACGATCGGCTCGAATTCACCGACGCGGTCGAAGAGTTGGCCAAACGCGTAGGCCTTGAAGTGCCCCGCGACGAAGGCCGCGGCGCGGCACCACGCGGTGATACCGACGATCTCTACGCCGCGCTCGATGCGGCTCAACGCTTCTTCGTTCGCGAATTAGGACAGAGCAGCAAAGCGCAAGCCTATTTGCAGAAGCGCGGTCTCGACACGAGCACGATCGAAAAGTTCGGCATTGGATACGCACCTGAGGGCTGGGATGGGCTGAAGTCCGCACTGGGTCGCGACGATGCGCGGCGCACCGAACTTCTCGACAAGACCGGCCTGCTCTCACGTAGCGACAATGGCAAGGTGTACGACAAGTTTCGCCGCCGCGTCATGTTTCCGATCCACGATCGGCGCGGGCGCGTCATCGCTTTCGGTGGCCGTGTGCTGGAAAAGGACGACGGGCCGAAGTACCTCAATTCCCCGGAAACAGCGCTGTTCCACAAGGGCAGAGAGCTGTACGGACTGTTCCAGGTGCGCCAAGCACATAGCAAGATTCCACGCCTCATCGTGGTTGAGGGCTACATGGACGTGGTCTCGCTTTGGCAATTTGGCATCACTACCGCCGTTGCCACGCTGGGTACTGCCACCACGCCCGAGCATGCAGAACTCCTGTTCCGGAATTCGGGCGACGTGTATTTCTGCTTCGATGGCGATGAGGCAGGTCGCCGCGCGGCATGGCGCGGCTTGGAATCCGTTTTGCCACGCATGACCGATGGGCGACAGGCGTTCTTCCTCTTTCTGCCGGAAGGCGAAGACCCGGACACTCTTGTGCGCGCCAAAGGTGCTGCGGCACTGGAAGCCGCACTTTCAGCCGCGATGCCCCTCAGCGAATTCTTCTTCAACCAGCTCGCCAAGGACATCGACCTCGGAAGCGCCGACGGCAAAGCGCGACTGGCTGAGCGCGCCAAGGTACTGATCCAGCGAATCCCAGACGGGGAATTTCGCGACGCCATGCAATCGCTTCTAGTGCAGCGCACCGAAGTCGGATTCCACAGTAGCGCAAAGCTTTCTGACCAGATCTCACAACTGGCCAACCAGCTTCATCGCGACGCCCTGGATGTATCGCGCGGACAGATGCCATCCGGCTACTTGGTCAGTCTTCCCAAAGTGGAAGGCCGACGAAACGAGCGAGACTTCAAGCGGGCCGGACGTAAGGGTGTAACTCCCGAGCCTGCATTCACTGCTCCACGGCCCGCCGGCGTCGATCACCGACGTAGTTTGGTTCGCACCGCCATCAGCCTTCTCCTTGCACAGCCCGATCTCGCACAAACCGACGCGGACATCAGGCCCTTGGAGGCAATCGAACTACCGGGCGCTGATCTCCTCGCAGCGCTGATAAAAACATGCCGAAGCCGACCGGGCCTCAGTACCGGAAGCTTGCTTAGCACCTTCTCTGATCATCCAAGTGCCGACGCACTGCAGAAACTCGCTGCCGAACCCATCACCGGCGACGACGCAGGAATGCGGCAAGACTTTGAGGGATGCTTGAAGAAATTGGGAACCCAGGCCACTCAGCAACGCTTAGATACTTTGCGCGGACGTGCAACCCTAACGACTGAGGAAAAGGACGAACTTCGCGCGCTTTTGCTCCAGAAGCCGTAGGCCCTTGGCCCGCTGGGCCGTGGTTTCTTGATCGCAGACTTTAGAGAGATGCGATCTCTATCATGCCACTGTGACAGCTCGTGGCAGGGAAGATTTGAAGTCGAAGTTTCAGCAAACAGAGATGCGTGCCTCGGCAGTGCGCAATGCTCGC
>JFJP01012520.1_pt1 | contig 23476 bp, 21 predicted proteins | sample 431651 | NCBI WGS metagenome assembly JFJP01 (sample SAMN02602958, study PRJNA72255) | Microbial mat metagenome, whole genome shotgun sequencing project. | biome: fresh water; feature: sink hole; material: water; isolation source: purple microbial (photo- and chemosynthetic) mats found in...
GGTCCGAGCAAAACGTCCACGTTCAGGGCGACACATTCCTCAGCCAGCGCCTCGCCCATTTTGTGGATCAACTCCACGTCCCAAGTGGAAGCGAGGCAGGATGCGGTGGGGAAACAGGTGGCGGGCAGGCTTTCGCTCGCCATCGAGTTGACATCCGCTACGCGGCGGACGCCATGCGGACCATCGGACACGATCATTTCGGGGATGCCCAACCGTTCCACAGGAGTCGTTGTCCACGCGCTGGCGCCGCTGCAAAGCGCGGCTTTCTCTTCGAGAGTCATTTGCGAGATGATGGATTGAATATTTTTCATGGTAGTTTTCCTTTTGATTGGAATTATATGGGCGCGTTTTAAAATAAGTTAAAGGAACACCGTGTTGCATATTTCGTGTGAATTTACGAAACACGCGACATGGCTTTCTTTCAACTCATTCGTCTGCACAGTGCCGCAGGCATACGTGAAACGCGCCCAACTGTTAATCTACAGCGCCGTGTGAAAAAGAGTCGTAGACAGAGCGAAGGCAAAACGCTTTTTGCGCATGGTCCAGAGTCCAGCCGTCGGGCATTGGGCAGGAAATTTGGGTAGTTCGACCAGCGGGGAGGTTGAAGTAGTTGTCGCTAAAGACAACATCGGCGCCTGCCAGAGACAGTTCCACCAGAATCGCGAGAGAACGCGAAGTCAATTCAATTAGTAATTGCCCGCCCTCGCCGCGCAGATTTGTGGTCACGGCTGGTTCGGTCAGCGATAAATGTTTGATTGGGGCAAAGCCTGCCGTTTGTCGGCTTATAAACCGATCACCCTGCCATAGCTCGGCGATGAAAACCAACTTGCGGATATTGTCATCTGAAACGCGGTCGGAGAAATCAAGCGCGCAGACTTGAGATGCAGCTTGCGGGGCGGCTTTAGCTGGTTCCTGTCCCGAAGTCAGAATCTCACCTGAGAGTGTCTCCAGTGACCAGCGTACGATTCCTTCCCAAGGCTCAAGCAATTCATTGGTAATGAAAACTCCCTGTTTAGGAGGGTTATCTTCGATGGAAAGAACGAGCGGCGCAAAGAAGCGGCGGGCGGCATAGTGCAGCGCCTTCCAACGTCCGAAATAATCAAGGCTAGACCATGAAGCCACGGGCCAACAGTCGTTGAGTTGCCAGTACAAGATTCCCGCGACCCGATCAGGGTGACGTCGCCAATGTTCCACTCCATAGCGGATTCCTTCGGCTTGGAGCGCCAGGCTCAGATAGACCAGCGATTCAAAATCTTTGGGCAGGCGGAACGTGTCGAGCATCTGCCCGACCATCAGCGAGTTTCCGCTGGCGTTTTTTTGGTGCATTTCCATGACGTAGGATGTCATGTTCCAGTCGGCTTCATCCGCGTAGGTGCGGATGGTTTCCAGCGGCGGGAGCGCCTGAAAGCCAAACTCGCTCATAAAACGCGGGTATTGATCGCGATACGCGGTGAAGGGCTTGCGCCCGTGCCAGACATCCCAATAATGCGCGTCTCCCTGACGCTGTCCATTTGGATTGTCAAATGGGATATCGGAAGACGGCGAGCTGGGCCAATAAGCATGTTCGGGGTCTTCGGCGGCGCACCATTCGGGCAGGGTGTGATGAAAAAACTGGTCGTAGGCGGCTCTCAACCCTTGCAATTCAGGGTCTTTCCAATTCCAGTCCACCCAGCCCCATTCCATCTCGTTGTTGCCGCACCACAGAGCCAAACTGGCGCGATGGCGCAGACGGCGGATATTCTCGACCACTTCCACGTTGAGATTTTCGATGAATTCCTGAGAGTCAAGCGGGTAGATACTGCACGAGAAGATGAACTCCTGCCAGACTAAAATGCCGTAACGGTCGCAGAGATCATAAAAGCGCTCATCTTCATAAAAGCCGCCGCCCCAGACTCGCAGCATATTTTGATGCGTCTCAACTGCCGAGCGGATGATGCCTTCCAGATACTCGTCTGTAATACGGGTGGGGAAGGAATCAGCGGGAATCCAATTAGAGCCTTTGGCAAAGATCGAGACGTTGTTGACGACAAAGACAAAGGAACGTCCCCATTGATCTTCGTGCTGGCGCAGCTCAATCGTGCGCAACCCAATCTGGTATTTGCGCGAGTCCAGAGACTCTGCCTTGGCATATTTAAGAGAGACTTCCACTTGATAGAGCGGCTGTGCGCCATAACCATTTGGCCACCAAAGTTCAGGGTTTGTAATCAGCGCTTTCACAGTCACTTCATCGCTATCCGATAGGGCGGTTTCTTTTTCGATGACCTCGCCATTCGGTGTCGTGATGCGTATCATTGCGGTGAGCGATGCTTCACCCCAGCGCTGAATGGCAATCCGTGCCTCGACGGCTACCTGTCCATCACTATGCTCTTGCTGTAGATGAACCTCGGCGAGACGTGCCTTGCTGTAGCCTTCCAGTCGAATATCCTTCCAAACACCAATCGGTGGAAGTTGGGGACCCCAATCCCAGCCGAACTGACAGGGGGCTTTGCGCAGGTGGGGTCCGCCAGGGATCGCCTGAGAGACACCCGGCATTACGCGAGCGGCTTGCTTCTCCGCTGTGTATTTCACTGGCGAAGAGAATGTGATTGTTAACTTGTTGGCGCCCTTCGTATTTAATAATGACTTGACCTCCCATTGATACTGGCGGAACATGTTATCTGTGCGCCCCAGTTCATGGTTATTGAGAACAATTGTCGCCAGGGTGTCCAGCCCGTCACAAACTAGAAAAACCTTTTCTTCGGAAAGTAATTCGTCTGAGCAGGCGAAACTGGTCTGGTACACCCAGTCAGACTCGGCGACCCATTGAACATGTTTCTCGTTATCGGCTACGAAGGGGTCCGGGATTCGTCCGCTTGTCATAAGATCGGTATGAACGCCGCCGGGTATATTGGCTGGCAGCCATTCTTCTGTCCCCATTTGCTGAAATTGCCATTTGCCAGTTAAAGATTGAATTTTCGTCATATTGTTTTCCTGTGATTGGGATGATTGATGGTTTTCTATTGCGCCCCCCCTAAATTAATTGGGTGTGTTTCAAATGAGTTGAGCGAGAGCCATGCCGCGTGTTTTGTTTGAAGGCTTACCCCTACGGACGCGAAACACGTTACAAATTGCAAGGTTCAACTGAAATGAAACACACCCTTATGGTATTTTGACGAGAAAGCCGCGTTACTCAGTGCAAGGTTCAACTGAGGCGGAACATGCTACACAGTTGAGAGGTCCCATTCCTCATAGATCTTTGGAACGTCATTAATTAAGCGCTGGGTGTAAGCTTCTTTCGGATGCAGAATTACATCATCAGCAGATCCGCTTTCGACAAATTTTCCATGCTCCATAATATATACGCTGTCAGAAACAAAATACGCCAAGCCAATATCATGGGTAATGAAAATAAGTGTCATCCCGGTTTCAGTGCGTAATTGCATCAGCATATCCAGAATGGTTGCGCGTGAGCAGGCGTCGATCATCGAGGTTGGCTCATCTGCCAGAAGTATCTTTGGTTTCAACAGGAAGATACGGGCAATCATTAAGCGCTGCATCTGTCCGCCGGAAAGTTCAAAAGGATACTTGTTGGTCAATTCCTCGAACTTCAGGTTTACAAAGCTGCATGCCTCTGTCATCAACTCCACTTTTTTGGCGTATGGAAGTTTTCGACCGCCGCGCATGTGAATACAATCCAAAAGCACGGAGTCGATCTTGTTAAAGATATTGTAAGAAGAGAATGGGTCCTGAAAGATCGCTTGAATATTCTTCCAATATTCCTGTTTCTTCTTCTGAGTGCTAATATCACGCTTCTCTCCCAGGAAGTGAATGTCGCCCTCGGTAGAGCTGATCAGTCCCAGAAGCATCTTCGCTAAAGTGGTTTTTCCGCTGCCTGATTCACCCACAATCGAGATGATTTCGCCTTCGTAGAAATTGAAATCCACATGATCAACGGCTACAGTTTTTTGACGACCCAAACCAAAGACCTTGGTCAGCCCTGAGCCACTTAAGCACAATTTTTTTTCAAGGGAACGGATCTCAGCCATTTTGATAAGCCTCTCTTAGTTTTTCTTCCGAAAAGATACAGCGGTAAGCGCGTCCGCCTTCAATTTCACGAAGATCGACAGAACGCCCTCTGCACTCTGGCTGAACATATTTGCAACGTTCGGCAAATCGGCATCCAGAAGGCGGATTTTTTAGATTAGGGGGCACTCCGGGGATAGCTGTCAGTTTGGCATCCCGCAGACCTTTTTCAGGCACAATAATCGAGCCCATCAGACCTTTGGCGTATGGGTGGATTGGGTCAAATACCGTTTCTTTTGAGCTGCCCTTTTCCACGACCTGACCTGCGTACATGACCATAATATCATCCGTCACGTTGTAAAGCAGCGGAAGTTCGTGTGTAATAAAGATCAACGAACTGATCAGACCGGTCTCCATTAACTTTCGCAGCATCTTGATGACCATCTTCTGTGAAGTGACATCGAGCGCGGAGGAAGGTTCATCGGCAATCAGTACTTTTGGTAAAAGTAAAACAGATATTGCAATTACTGTGCGTTGTTTCATTCCGCCAGAAAGTTCAACGGGGTATTTTTGCAGCACATCTTCTGGAAGCCCCAGTGTTTCAAATAATTTTCTGGCGCGGTCGTAAATGTCTTTCTTGGTGATGAAAAGTTCGTGTTCTTGAATAACATCCTCAATAAAGTGGATGATCTTTCGGGTTGGGTTGAGCGCGTTCATTGCGGCTTGAGGAATGTAGGCAATTTCTGAGCCCAAGATAGACTTGCGAACGTCATCAGGCTTCATACCAGAGATGTTGCGTCCATCAATGATGATCTCTCCGCTTGTGTAGTGCAGCGGAGCGAAGTAATATCCCATCAGACTGAGCGCCAGTGTTGACTTCCCACAACCTGATTCTCCTGCAATTCCCAGCGTTTTCCCTTCTTCGACCTTGAGCGAAACGTGGTCAACCGCGTAAACATCTTCCCCAAAACGGGTGATATATTTTGTTGTTAATTCCTTAACCTCTAACATTACGTTTGACATTTCAATCACCTAATCCCTTAATGCTGGGTTGAATACCTGGTCGAGACCTGTATTCATCAAATTCATCGAGAATGTAATCAGAGCGATGGTGATGAGCACGGGGAAGTATGCCCACCATTTTTCAAGGATGTGCGCCTGATAGATCATTGCCCAGTTCATCATTAGACCTAGTGTTGGAACCTCGGTGGTTCTAGGTCCCAGCCCAAGGATTGATAATCCAGCCTCTGCTAAGATACCTGAGGAAATCTGTAGGATCAGCGCCATGACAACATAAGATGCGATGTAGGGCAGAATGTCGTTGAGGATGATGTGAACAATTGAATGACCAGATAGTTTCGACAGGTTGACGTGGTCGCGATTGCGCAGGGAGACCACCTGCGACCGTACCGCTCTGGCGGTCCAGACCCAGGAGGTAAATCCGATCACCACCGCAACGGTCAGCGCGCCGCGTTTATCTTGCCCAATGCTGAATGAAATCAGGATCAGCAATACAAAGCTGGGGATGACGGTGAATAGATTGGTGATGAACATAATAATGTCATCCATTAAACCGCCGACGTACCCCGCCAACAAACCCAAGGTCAAGCCAATCAGGGTTGCGATGATGCCGGCAACAAAACCAATCTGCAGCGATACGATGGTAGCTCTAATCAACTCTGTCAGCACATCTCGTCCGAAATTATCGGTTCCAAGTGGCAGCCATCGAACGCTCGAAACCTCGTTGACGTTTACATAATCAGATTGCTTGACGACACCTGTCTCTTCCAAAGCGCCTGTTTCCGGGTTTTTTACTGCAATGATTGCCCCCTCGGTTGATAAAAGTCCCGCGAGCGAGTTATTAAGGCGAATGAAATAGTTCCGCTTCGCATTCGTCATGCCAGGAATGTTTTTCTTTGGGTCGTAATTGGTCTCCCACTGATCTAGGAGTTTTTTTGTGTCCGTGGTATCAATTTCGATTTCAGGGATACCAGCCGCCACAAGCCACTCTTTGATGGCAAGACGGTCGTCCTCGCTCAACTTGCCGGCAATCCGCTTGGCATTGGCATCATCCAAATTAAGTGTGTATTTAGCAGGAGAATTAATGCTGTCAAAAGTACTCACATAAATTCCAGGTGGAAAGAACGTGCCTTGTCCGATGATTTCTAATGGAGAATCTGTGATTATCAGCGGGTAAATGGCTAGAAACAGCAGAATTGTTACAAAAATGGAAAACCCCACTACAAATTTGCCGGAGCGAAAAACTTGTTGAAGTGTATGTTTCATATCAGCCTCTTTCCTTAATCAGTCTGCGCCGCTTTGATGCGCGGGTCAATGAGGCCATAAACCATTTCGATGATAAAGTTTGCACTCAGCACCATGATCGTAATGATCAATGTCGCTGCCGAGATCAGCGGATAATCCTGACCCATTACCGCAGTTAGAATTGTAGAACCAAGCCCTGGATAGCTAAAGATGATTTCCGCCACCAGCGCGCCGCCGACCATGGTACCAATCGATAAAGCCAGCCCCGTGATCTGGGGCAGCATGGCATTTCGAAATACATACCCGACAATTTTCCAATCTTTGATGCCAAGAAAACGGCTATATTTAACGTAATCAGCATTTAGCTCATAAATAGCCATGGAGCGCATACCAATTGCCTGTCCGCCGATTGCGATTAACACGATTGACCAGAAAGGTAATTGATAGTGGACGATTACAGACCACATAAACGACCAGGTAAAACTGGGAATTAGATCAAATCCATATCCACCCGAGGTTGGAAACCACTTTAAGTTGACCGCAAAAATAACCATCAAAATGACCGCCATGCCAAATTGCGGGAAGTTACTTACAAAAATACTGATAGGCATGAGGACTTTATCAAAACCACCCTTTAGATAGGCAGCCAACACGCCGAGCGTGTTCCCAATTAGCCAGCCGACGATGATCGCTGGGAACTGTAGGCATATCGTCCACCAGATGGAAGCTTTGAGAACGTCTGCCACCGTTCTTGGGTATTGACTGAAAGAAAAACCAAAATCGCCGCGTAGAACATTTTTTATATAGATAAAAAATTGCTCAAGCATGGGTTTGTTGGTGCCGAACAGTTCCGTGTATTGCTCGTAAATCGCCTCGACTCCTGCCGAATTACTCATCCCTTGAGCCATCCTTGAGACGATTGCTGCCACAGGATCACCCGGCATCATGCGGGGCAAGATGAAATTCAACAGGAATGCGCAAGCAAGGGTGATTAAGAACCAACCCAGCTTGTTAAGGAAGTACTTTCGATATCCTTTCAACCCACACCTCCTAATATTGATATTTTGTTTTGTTGTATGTAACCACCGAAGCCGCCACATACAACAAACGGAGAACGAATATCTATATTATAACAATAAGCCATGTCCCGGCGTTCGCGGGACATGGCTATTTTGTTGGATTAAAGTTTACTTGACAAGCATCAGGTTATAGAGACCTGCGACACTCCAGCCGTCAGTCAAATCGAGCGGCGGGACGGGCGGGTTGGTACCATCACCATCGTGCGGGAAGTTGGTCCAGACACTCTCATTGACCGTATGGAACGCCTGAGGGCGGTACATGAGGGTGAATGAGGGAACATCGGTCAGGTAGATCTTGACCAATTCGGTGTACATTTCCTTCAACTTGGCAGAATCGGATTCGACGGGGATCGCCTTGATCAACTCATCGGCGGCTGGGTTTGAATATTGACCCCAGTTACCATTCCAGTTACTCGCCATGCCAACATACTCAGAGCTCATCAGCTTGCGGATACGGCTCCAGGGTTGGGTCGGACCAGCGCCATCACTCCACATCATGAAGATGTCATAGCCGGCGGGAAGATCCTTGTCCGAGGCGGTGACATCGACCTGATAAACGGACCATTCGGGGTAGTTGGTAGTGATGTCAATGCCGATTTCTTTACCAGCGGCGGCGACAACTTCGATCGCGGCTTGCCAATCGGACCAGCCGTTGGGGCAGGTGGCAACATAGCTGAGTTTCTTGCCGTTGTATTCGCGCCAGCCGTCGCCATCAGAGTCCTTGATGCCGGCTTCGTCGAGCAATGCCTTGGCGCCTTCGTAATCCTTACCAGCGAACTGCAGATCCTTGACAGCAGCCTGATCGTACGTAGCCTGCTCGCCAGCGGTCGGGTTCATTAGGGAGCGCGGGACCTGGGTAAAGGTAGCCGACTGGTTGGTCATAGCGTTGGCAATGATCGTGTCATAATCAACCGACATGGCAATCGCCTTGCGTACCGCAAGCTGGTCCAAACCGTAGGATTTCGGGTTGAAGAAGGCGGTCGGGAGGCTGGCGCCAATGCCATAAGGAGCCTCGGGCAGATAGGTGGAGATGGGCAGGTCCTGTTTGAGCCAGAAATCCTGGACATTGGAGTTGAACTGCTGGCTCACATCCACTTCACCAGCCTGCAAAGCAGTTGTGCCGGCAGCGTTGTCCTTGAAGATCGTATGCGCCAAGTAGGTCGGCACGGGCAGTTTGCCCCACATGGAGGCATCCTGACCCCAATAGTTGTCATCACGAACATAGACAACTTTCGAGTCATCAGCAAAGAACTTGTGATAGGGTCCAGAGTAAACAACGTCTTCCGCGGGATCAGCCAGGAACGCGGTGTCATCGGCGCTGCGTTCTTCCAGGGTTTGGGTCCAAGCCTTCTGGATGACGTAATTGGTGCTCAGGTAAGCATTGACGAGCAGAGGATTAACAGCCTTACCATCAGCGCCCAATTTGGCTTTGACGACAACCGTCTGAGCATCTGTGGCTTCGATGTTCTCGATGTAATCTTTGTTGGAAGCACCGGTAGGAGTATTGTGCTTGATATGGGTAGCCCAGGTATAAGCAACATCCTCAGCAGTCACCGGGGTACCATCGCTCCACTTGGCAGCGGTTTTGATCTTGAAGGTGACCTCGGTCATATCCGCATTCCATGCGTAATCGCCGTCAGCGAGCAGAGGATACTGCTTGCCATCGAGCATATTATACAGGTACGGGGTTTCGAACATAATGACGCGGGCATTGTCCTGCTGGGCAATAGCCATCGCATTATTGTTGCTGTTTGTTGCCCATTAAAGTACAGGGTTTCAGTGCGGGGCAACGAATCGCCAGCCGCAGGGGCTTCAGTCGCAGCAGGGGCTTCAGTTGCAACAGCGGGAGCTTCAGTTGCTGCTGCGGGGGCGGGGGCGGCAGTGGGGGCGCCACCGCAAGCCGTCAAAACCATCGTAGTGATGATCAGCAGAGATAGAACATACAGAATTTTCTTCATGGTGCTAATTTCTCCTCGTAATATAGTTTGGAAGATAAAAACGGTCGAAAAACAGTTTAAGTGTATTTGCTAAAAAATTCACCTCCTTTCGTGATTTTGCCTGCCTCATATGTCGCATCTCCAGGAAACTGTTTATCGAAAATAGAAAATAACTGTTCCATCGCGATCCGTCCAACTTCCTCAGTGGGGGCGGCGACGGTTGTGAGCGGAGGGCTAAGAAATGCTGAAAATCCCAGATCGTCAAATCCAATAACAGAAACATCTTCGGGTACTCGATAATTATTTTCATGCAACGACTTAAGCACTCCTATTGCCGCGTCATCATCGCCTGTAAATATTGCATCGAATGAAACCTGTTTGTTGTTTGTAATAAGATTATTCAGCACCTCGTATGCAGTATTGCGGTCGAAATCTCCGTTAAGTATCAGTTGCTCATCAAAAGGAATTCCATTTGCCTTTAACGCAGATTTATAGCCGATTTCACGCCAACCCGAATCTTCCTGATGTGCAGGTCCGCGTAAAAATATGATGCGTTTTCTTCCGTGAACTTTAATAAGGTGCTCAATTAATTCGAACGTAATTTTTTTATTTTCAACTGTAACACTGGGTATTCTTAATGGCTTAGGCGGTGTGCGATGAACCAGTACCATCGGAAATTTCTTGATATACAGAGAGGTTAGATCATCATCTGAAATACCATCAGAGAAAACCAACATGCCATCTGTGTTATGGGGTCCAATGGGGGGGGGCATATCACGACTGTTTGAATGGTAAGTGGCGATTACAAGATTATAGTTGCGTTTGCGTACAACAGATTCGATTCCATTCAGCAGCGGCACGAAATAATCGTTATGTAGGTTGTTTAATAAAAGACCAACGACACGCGTTTTTCGACAAGCTAGTTGACGGGCAACGGCATGTGGTACATAGTGCAATTCTTCCATGACCGCTTTCAAGCGTTCTGCCACATCTTTTGAAATTGGGGCGTTTTGATTGATGTAACGGCTTACAGTTGCAACAGAAACGTCAGCCTTTTGGGCTACTTGTCGGATGGTAACGGAGTGTGATTTACTCGTCATGATAAATGCGTGTCTCAATGTAACCGGTTACATTATTTCATATTTGTAAAGCCCTGTCAATACAAATCTGAAAGTTGATTATGGAGGAATAGTGGCGATAGCCAACACTTGAATACGTTCATTCTCTGTTGGAGGAACGGTCTTCTCTACTCACTGGCAAGACCCTAAAAGTTTCTTTTGCTACCGAAAACGCCCGTTTGACGGAGGTTTCGTATAGGCGTCCAGGTAAGTTCTTTCCAACTCTCTTTATAAATGTCGTTGCGAGTAAGCAATCTCAGCGCAATAGGAGACTGCTTCATTCCTCGCAGTGACATATCTTTTGAAGTATTGGAAAAGACTTTGCTGGATATAAAAATCCCGCAGATTCAAAAAGGTGCAATCTGCGGGATGGTTTATCACGTTTGAAGTCCGTCTGTGTTTGCCTGTTTGCGGCGGTATTCCTCATCGGGACGGGTGACAATTCGCATCACATCAGATTCGGAAATAAAATTCGGAGCGCCGATGGCGTACGTTCCAAGTAAAATACGCGCCGCCTTGACCGCCATCGCGGTGATATTTTCCGCCTCCTGCGCCGACTTGCCAAGCGCCACCATACCGTGGTTGAGCAGGTAAAAGACACGCGGCGGTTGTCCCCAGCGATCCAGATAGTCGCGGATCGCGCCGAGTAGACTGCGCGCGATGGGCAGTCCGGGGTCAGCGTAATCAATGATGATCGGCGCGGGTCCAAGATATAAAGCTGATTCAGAAAATAAATGTCCCGAAAGAGCTTCGCGCGCGTTGCGGGCGCACAGGATGGAATTCAAGGCGATCGGATGCGTATGAGCCACAAACTTCGCTTCGCACTCGGTCAGCGCCAGCGCATGAAAAACAGTTTCAATCGAAGGGTGACGTCCATTGGGGTTTACGCGGGCGGCAGAAAGCAGGCGTTTCATGTCATCGTCATCAGAAGGCGGACGTTGCAAGATATCCAGAATCGGCGCAAAGCGAATCTGCGTGAAACCGTCCGCGCTGATTCCTTCCAGCATGGCGCCGCTGGCTTTTACCCAAAAAGTTTCATCGTCAATGCGGGCAGAGGTATTGCCATCGCCCAGAATTACCAGATCGCGCGACGCCTCGCCCAATCGGCGCGACATACCAACCAATGAATCAAGCACGGTGGATGCGTTATCTGCTGCCATAGCTAGATCACACGGTCACTGCCGCCGTCGATCGGAATTTGCGCGCCGGTCACAAACTCGAACATCGGTCCAAGCATATTGGCAACAAACTCTCCCACATAACGGCTGTTAATTTCCACGCCCAACAGGTTGCGGCGTTTGTATTGTTCCACCGTCATGCCGTAATGCGCGGCGCGCGCCTCCAAAACTTCCTTCGTCCAAATGCCGGTGTCGAAGACTTGATCGGGGTGAACCATATTAACGCGGATACCGTCCTTCGCCCATTCCAGCGCAGCAACGCGTCCCATTTGGGTGACTGCCGCTTTGGATGAGGAATAGGCGACCGCGCCCGCTCCGGGAGCAAGCACATTCTTCGACGCATTGACCACCACACGCCCGTAGCGGGGTGCGCGTTTCAGGAGCGGATGTGCCCGCCTCAGCACCGAAAGATTGGGGTCAAGGTTGATCGCCATGACCTTGCGCCATTCATCCATTCCAAGCGATTCAATGCGAATGCCAGGCGGGAAGATGCCGGCATTCAGGACCAGCATGTCCAATCCGCCGAAGGTGTTGACCGCCGCCCTAAAAGCAGAATCAAGAGCCGCTTCATCGGTCAGGTCAATGCGAATGCCCAAATAGCGCAGGGTATCGAACAAGCCTTCGACCGCCGGATTAATATCCAGATTGATCACTGCCGCACCCCGCTCCAATAAAGATTGGACGACGGCTTTGCCAATTCCAGATGCGCCCCCAGTGACCAGCGCAATTTCGCCGCTAAAAGATGCGTTGGGTATTTCATCGGCGAGGGCAAAAACTCCGCTCGGCAGGTCGGCGGCTTCATTCAAAATAGAGACGCCCATTATGGGCATCCCTTGACGAATCATTACCGGGCGACCCAACTTACGGGAGGCTGTCAGGCGTTGCTCTGCGATTGTAATTTCTTCTGATTTATGTGCAGGTTGCATTTTGATTCCTGCGCTACGCGGCTGCTTTCTTTCCGCGCCTCATTTCTTCAAAAACTTCGAAGGCTTCTTTAGGGCTGGCGTTTTCGTGGATGACCATTTGCAAGGCGCGTGCCATGCCTTCGGGGGATTCGTTCTGCCAAATGTTGCGCCCCAGATTGACGCCGATGGCGCCCTTCTGAATTCCATCGTAGACGAATTGAATCACTTCCAAATCGTTCTCGGTGCGCGGTCCGCCGGCAATCACAACCGGAACCGGGCAGCCTTCGACTACTTTTTCAAAATCTTCGCAATAATAGGTCTTGACCACTGCCGCGCCCTGTTCGGCGCAGACGCGGGAAGCCAAGGCAAGGTAACGAGCCGATTTCTTTTCTTCTTCGCGCCCAACCGCGGTGACTGCCATGACTGGAATTCCGTAATCGGAACATTCATCCACCAGTTTGGACAATGCCATAATGGTTTGATGTTCATATTTACTGCCAACATAAACAGAGATTCCCACCGCCGCAGCGTTCAAGCGGATAATCTCACGGGTGGAGACGGAGACTTCTTCGTTCGCGAGATCATCGCCGACCACGCTGTTGCCGCCGGAAACGCGCAAAATAAGGGGCGTTTCCATTTTGGGGTTGAGCGAAAAACGAACCGAGCCGCGCGGCATAAAGACGGCATCAACATATTTCAACAGCGGTTCTGCGGTGCGCCCAGGATTTTCCAGGCAATGTGTGACTCTACTGCAAAAACCAATTAAACACGAAGGTCACTAAGGAACACCAAGTAAAAGCCTTTCATCTATTAACCTTCGTGTACTTCCTGCCAGATAAAAACAGCGTCCGTCGGATTTGATCGTACGGGAAAGACGATTAGCCATACCCCATTCCATAATATTTTTTCTCCTTGAAAATTATTTTTTTATTTGCGGCTTTTTACGCCGGTCATTTTATTTTTCGAGACGAACTACTAAATAACCTTTTTCGATCAACCAGGAATGAAACTCGTGCGTAGTGTGGATGCAGTTGGTCTTGCAAATGGAACGAATCTGCTCGTATGCTTCTGAACCCGTTTCCTGTTGGTTGAGAAGGACTTGTACTTTGCATGGCAGGGCGTTGCAAAACTCTCGCTTTTGATATTCGATATAACCTTCGATATTCATATCCATTGATTTTCTCCAAAAATTAGATTCAAGTTCTTCAGCCAACGTGCGAAGCAAATATTTTCCTTCGCACATTTAAGTAGTTACTTTAGATTTACGTTTTTCGTTTTTCGGGATACAGGTTGTAAACGCCCTCCGCCGAAGCCGTACTGATGCCGCGTTCAGTAATCAACCCAGTGATCAGCCGCGCAGGAGTTACATCAAAGCCGAAGTTGGCAGCGGGGCTTTCCGCAGGGGTCAGGCGCACACTGCGTACGCCATCTTCCGTCCAGCCGTCAATCCAGGTCACTTCTTCCCCGCCGCGCTGTTCCACTGGAATTTGCTTCACACCGTCGGTCATGACCCAATCGAAAGTTGAAGAAGGCAGGGCAACATAGAAAGGCACACCGTTATCCTTTGCCGCCAGCGCTTTGAGATAAGTGCCGATCTTGTTTGCGGCGTCGCCGGTATGCGTTACACGGTCTGCGCCCGTAATGACCATATCTACCATGCCATGTTGCATGAGATGTCCGCCCACGTTGTCTGCGATGATGGTGTGGGGGATGCCGTGCTGTCCAAGTTCATAGGCGGTCAGGCGCGCCCCCTGATTACGCGGACGAGTCTCGTCCACCCAAACGTGGATGGGAATGCCGCGCTCGAATGCGGCATACATCGGGGCGGTTGCGGTACCGTAATCTACAAAAGCCAGCCAGCCCGCGTTGCAGTGGGTGAGGATATTAACTGGAGCGCCGCCTTTGCGTTTGCTGATCTCGGCGATGATCTCAACGCCGTGTTCACCGATTCGGCGGCAGTAGTCTGCATCTTCGTCGGCAATTTCCTGCGCAGTTGCCAGCGCAGCATCCAGTGGGTTTTCCGGATGGGCGCGCATGGCAGAGAGCGAGCGGTCCACACCCCATTCCAGATTAACTGCGGTTGGGCGGGTTTCCTTCAACATGCGCCCGGTTGTTTCCATGCGCGCGTAGAACGATTTATCTCCGGGTGTATGTTTTCCTTGCAGCAGGGTGAACGCCGCCAGATACATCCCATAGCCAGCCATCGCGCCGATCAATCCGGCGCCGCGGGCATGCATCTCCTTGATCGCGATCGCCGCTTCTTCCGGGGTTCTCAGGTCTTCGATCACCAGATGAAATGGCAGATGCCGCTGGTCAATAATTTGCACAGCAGACGGATCATCAGGCTTGAGCCATAGGGTGCGGTAATGTTTTCCTTGAATATTCACTGAGATATCGCCTTTCTGTGAGTCTTTAGATGGATTTTGCGAGCACCGCGTCCCAGATCTTGCGTTCGTTGCGAACGGAAATTTCCAGGTTGCGGAGCGAGAGAATAACGTAGAGCGCGTCAATGATGGAGATTTGTGCGACGCGTGAGGCAATGACTTCACTGCGATTCTCTTTGGATGGGCTGAGAAAAGTCAAGTCGGCATGGCGGGTGATCGGTGATTGGGCATTGCCGGTGATGACGATGGTGGACGCGCCATTCTTCTTGGCTTGTTCCATGGTTATAACTGGGTCATTGGAGGAACCAGATTGGGAAATGCCAATGACCACATCCCCTGGCTCTACCAGCGCCGCCTCCATGAGTTGAAGGTATGAATCTGTATAGGCGTGACAATTCAACCCCAAACGGAAAAACTTGTTGTGGGCGTCTTGTACGATTGGTCCCGAAGTTCCGACACCAATGATCAAAATACGTCTTGCGTTTTGGATCATGTTCACGGCACGCGCCAGCGCCCCCATGTCCATCACCTCAAGGGTATCGCGCAGCGCTTGAATATTGGTCATGAAGACTTTGCGCGCAAGGGTTGCCGCATCATCGTTGATATCCACATCCTCATGGACGATCTGGTCAGGTCGCGCCATATCCTGCGCCAGCATCATCTTCATGTGCGTGTATCCACGAAACCCAACATTGCGGCAGAACCGTAACACGGTAGTGTCGCTGACCCCGCACTCTTGCGCTACCTGTGCCATCGAAAGTTGAATGATTTCATTTGGATTTTGTAGAACCCAATGAGCAACGCGCATTTCGGAATCTTTCAATGCGGGCAGTTGACTGCGAATGAGAGAAAGGGAGTTGGGTTGAGGGGCGGTATTGGTTTCCATGGGCGTATTGTGTAAAAATGGCGTTGCCACATACTTTTTACTTTTTTTGTGGTGATACTGCAATTTATCTTAATTCAAGGTCAAAGTCAATACCTATACTGAAAACGGGTATAAGTTGTGCGCCCCAAAATATTGGGAAGTTGGGAAGATACAAAAAACAACCGTGATAAAATATGAAGCACTATGGCAAAACATTTGGTTTTGGTTGCTGGAAACATTGGCGCAGGGAAGACTACTCTGACCGAACGTATCGGTTCCCGCCTCGGCTGGTGGACTGGCTACGAGTCTGTGTCGGATAATCCCTATCTTCCCGACTTTTATTCTGACATGCGCGCCTGGTCTTTCCATCTCCAAATTTTTTTTCTTGGACACCGCGCAGAGCAGTACCTCGAAGCGTCGCGTGATGTGCGTTCTGCAATTCTCGACAGAAGTATTTATGAAGACACCCACATCTTTGCCCGCGCCTTACATCACATGGGGAATTTGGGCGAGCGAGATTACCTTGCCTACCGCCGTCTGTTTGAAGTGGTTGTCAGCGGATTGCCCCGCCCCGACCTATTAATCTATCTCAAAGCGCCGGTCAACGTTTTGATGGATCGCATCCGCCGCCGCGCGCGAAATATGGAAACCGGCATCTCTCCTGATTACCTTGCCCTGCTTGATTCCTTCTATGATGAATGGCTTGGCGCCTTCGACCTTTGCCCCGTTTTGACCATTCAGACAGATGACCTGGACTACGTCAATCAACCTGGGCATTTGGACCTGGTTACGCAGCGTATTCAGGATAAATTGGCGGGTAAGGAAGTGATGGATTTAACCCATAGGTCGTGACATGACCACAAATCTGCTTTCAAAAATTCCGCTGTTTTCCGACATTCCCTACAAAGATTTGGATAAAATCCTTTCAGCGTTGGACGTAAAAGAAATGGCAGATCGGGAAATTCTTTTTCGTGAAGGAGACCTCGGTGATCATTTTTATGTTGTCATGCGCGGCGAACTTGAAGTGTTAATGGCAGAAGGAAAAACCGAGGAGTTGTTGTTAAATGTTCTACAAGTGGGGGAATACTTTGGCGAAATGAGTCTCATCATGCCTGGTGGACATCGGACTGCCAGCGTGCGCGCTCGTGGAGATTCCACCCTGCTTTCGATGAGCCGTCCCCAATTTTTAGACCTGACAAAAAAATATCCCGAACTCTCCCGCTCGATGGTGCGGGTTCTGAGTCAGCGGCTTGACGCGGCAAATACCCAAACCTTTCACGAACTGACCGAAAAGAACAGGCAGCTTCAAAATGCCTACGATGAACTCAAAGCGGCGCAAGCGCAGTTGATCGAAAAAGAACGCCTTGAGCGCGAATTACAGGTTGCAGCGGATATCCAACTAAGCATCCTGCCCGATGAATTGCCCATTCTGGAGGATTTTGACTTCGGCGCGCGCATCCTGCCTGCCCGTCAGGTGGGAGGTGATTTATATGATGTCTTTCTTCTCAAAGATGGCAAGGTGGGCGTATTGATCGGCGACGTGGCAGATAAGGGCATTCCCTCTGCCATTTTTATGGCGCGCGCCCATGCCCTCATCATGGCAGAAGCCGATACCGGCGGCAATGCTGGTGATACCCTCCAGCGCGTCAACCGTCACATCACGCGCCTGCAAAAATCCACGCAGTTCGTCACCGTCTTGTATGGAATTCTGGATGTAAAAACCCGCATCTTCAGCTACGCCCGCGCTGGTCACGAACCGCCGCTGATCCTTCATGCCGATGGAACAGTCGAACGTTTGCCGCATAGCGCAGGTATGGCGCTTGGGTTATGGGATACGATTACCATTGATGAGCGTACCGTTGAACTGCCTCAAGACTCTACCCTGCTTCTATTTACAGACGGCATGACCGACTGCCGCGACCCGCAAGGCGAAGCGTTTGGGATGGAACACATCAAAACTACCCTGAGCGGCTTATCGAAACATAATGCCCAGCACGTCTGCGACCATCTGTTACGGACGTTGATCAACTACCAGGACGGCGCAAAACAAGATGACGACGTGACGCTGGTCGCCATCCGCGCAGTGGCAGGATAAGGCAACCCATCACAGGTTGGACGACAACGATGAGCGAAAAAATTATTCTTATTTTGGTCAGCGCCTTTTTTGGTCTGATGCCGCTTTGGATGGGGGTTGTCATTCGTCCGCATTGGGCGGCGAAAACGCAAAGGACAATCATCGCCAGCCTGATTGGTTTGAATGTGCTTTTTTACGGCTTCCTATTTTTTGCCTCTTCCGCAGGCTCCTTCAAAGACATGCTGACTTCATCTACATCTATTATTCTGTTGATCGTCTTTTGGTTCCTTCTGCTTGTCAGAGCCAATCAGCTTTGGACCCGCTGAAACGTGAAATCTCTTCAATCTAAAAAATCGGCTCTGAGAGTTTCAGAGCCGATTTTTTGTTAAAGCTCCGCTGAAAAACGCCATCAGAAATTGCCGTGAGCCGGGTCTTTCCCTTTTTTACCCGCCACACATCTGAGCCAGGCGCGTCGCATCAGGTAAACTTATGCCTTCGTTGAACGTCTATGCAGAAAGAGGAAAAATGACAAAAACTTTACTGGCAGTTTTGGCACACCCCGATGATGAGTCGTTTGGATTGGGCGGCACGCTGGCGTTGTATGCCAGCCGCGGCTATGATGTGTATTACGTCTGCGCGACGCGCGGCGAAGCAGGCACGGTGGACGAGGAGCATTTGAAGGGCTTCAAAGACACCGCCGAGATGCGTACCGCTGAGTTGATGCGCGCGGCGAAGGAACTTGGCTTGAAGGAAGTTTTCTTTCTCGGCTACCGCGATTCGGGCATGCCTGGCATGGACGCGAACCAGCATCCCGATGCGCAAATCAACGCGCCGATTGAAGAGGTGGCAGGGAAGGTCGTGAAATATATCCGCACGCTCAAGCCTGAGGTGGTGCTGACCTTTGACCCGATTGGCGGATACAAACATCCTGACCATATCCACATCCACAAGGCGACCGTGCTTGCTTTTGCAAATTCTGACAATGATTCGTTTTATCCCGAAGCGGGGGAGCCGTTCAAGCCGCAGGCGATGTACTTTCAGGTTTTCCCGAAAGGCTTGTTGCGGGCGGCGGTTCGTCTGATGCCGCTCTTTGGCAAAGACCCGACAAAGTTTGGGCGCAATGGCGATATCAACATCAAGGAACTTGCCGAGGTGACTTTCCCCATTCATGTGCGTTTGAACGTCCGCTCGGTTGCGGAGGCGAAGCAAAAGGCGAGCGAATGTCACGCCTCACAAGGCGGCGGACAGATGCGCCGCGGGCTGATGGGATTTGTCACGCGGCTGTTTGGCGAGAACGAAGATTACATGCGCGCCTATCCGCCCGTGGAGACGGGGTTCAAGCGCGGGCGCGATTTGTTTGAGGTTTAATGATAATTGTCTCCGCTTTCGACTTCAAAAAATTGTTATAAATTTCCTATTTTTAATCGGGTTTCTAGGTGGTACGATTGACGAGTAATTTGCCAAAGGAGAATTTTATGCCTGAACGACGAACTACTCCCAGAAAAAAGTTTTCTTTTTACATGCGCGTTTTGAATGACGACACCCAGGAAATACTGGGTCACATGGTGGAGGTCGGCGCAATTGGTTTGCAGTTGGAGACCACTGCGCCCCTCCCTCTTCAAAGGGATTACTACTTGCGCCTTGAATTGACTGCTGACCTGGCAGACAGACCCTTCATGATTTTTATTGCCCGCACAAAATGGTGCAAGATGGACACTATTGAACCAAACCTGTACCATGTTGGCTTTGAGATTATCGAGATCATGCCGGATGATAAAGATATCTTCCTGCGCATTCTTACCAAATACGGAAAATAGAAATATGGAGCTAAGGGAATAGCGGAAGCACAAGAATCTTTTGATTTTTTCTTGACGCATGTTTCCCGCAGTGGTATCCTTGCGCCCAATGTTTACCCCACTTGTTGTTGATACCAATAATACCAATCGTACCACCCGCACTCGCGCAGCGACGGGACGTTGGTATTTGCCAGATGAACAGCAGAAAAATCATTCATCGTAAACTTGGTAAAACCAAACGCCCCGAACTTCGGGGCGTTTTAGTCTCTTGTGAACCATCCAAACGGAAAGCCTTATCCAAGACTTCCGAAGTCTAACAAGGAGCCATCATGTCCATCTCGAACACCACCCCCGTTTTTGCAGTTGACGAAAAGAACCTCGTCCCGGTCAGTGACCATCTCAAGGCAATGGCGGATATTCCGCCTTCACGCATGTTCCTGATCAACAAGTCGTTGAAGGTCTATGTGGAGAAGAACCCCGGCGCGAAGATTTTCGACGCCTCACAGGGCGACGGCGGCGCTTCGCTGCCCGGCGTGCCGAAGGCGATTTTGGAGCGCGCTTTCCAACTTCAAGTGGAGCATGGCACTGCCTACGATATGCCCTTCGGAACGGACGCCTACCGCAAGTCTGTCGTGGAGCAATACTGGAAGTTGGACTCCGCTTCGGGCTGGGGTCCCGCTAACGTGCTTGGCACTGCGGGCGGGCGCGACGCGCTGGTCAAGGTCTATCAGGCGATGATGGCGCTCGGTCATGGGCGGCAGGGTGATTTGATTATGGTTTCGCGCGTGCCGTGGATTTCGTACAACTGGGGTCCATACGGAGTCGGGGCGAATGTGCTTTGGGCTCCTGGCGACCCAGCCCAAGGGTGGATGTACACCGAAGACGCCATCCGCGAGAGCGTGAAGTTCGCCGAATCCAAGGGAAGGAAAATCGCGGGCATCATCATCACCAACCCCGATAATCCCACCGGCTTGACCATCGCCGTCGAAAAGCAGGTCTCGCTTGCCAAAGCCGCGCTCGAAGCGGGTGTGGCGTTCGTCCTTTTTGACTGGATGTACCACTACGTGACCGACGAATCACCGATGGATTTGAACGCCTTCCTCAAGTTCTTCACCCCCGAAGAACGCAAGCGTTTAATGTTCCTCGACGGGCTGACCAAATCGCTGGGCGCGTCGAACATCCGCAACTGCCATTTGATTGCGGACGAAAGCGTCATCAAATTCATCGTGGCGCGCGCGTCGCACACGGTTATGCCGACGTTCTACTCGCTGGCGGTTGCGATGGCGGCGTATGAAATCGGCTACCTCGAAGCGGCGAAGACCATCATCGAGCCGACCAACGCCAGCCGCGTGGTCTTGAAAAAATTGCTCGCCGAAAGCGGAATGCAGCACATCATTGGCAAGGGCTATTATGCCTTCATGAATGTCGGTGAATTTATTAAAGCGGGAGGCTTGGCTGACAGCGAACCGCTGGGACAATACCTCGCTGAAAATCATGGCGTGGCAATTGTGCCTGGCGCGTTCTTCTCGCCCTTCGGCAATGATTGGATTCGCTTCTCGTACGCCACGCCTGCCGAAAGAACCGAAGGCGCGTTCAAGAGGTTAGTGGAAGGTTTGGAAAGTTTGAAGAAGTAGAAAACAAAAACAGGTGACAGTCACTTATGGTGACTGTCACCTGTTTTTATGAAGGCGTTCGCGGGATTTCATACAGAAACCCCCGAAAGGATTTCGTAGCGTTCGCGCCAGAGGTTTAACCCACGCACAGCGGCGTACCAATCAAAGAACTCCTGTTCGTCGCCGAGAGCGCCTGCGTCAAACCTTTCCAAAAATTTCGCAGATGTGAGCTTGTGTTTTTTCTCGAAAGCCTTGCGAGCCTGGGCTGCCGCGCTGTTCAAAGCGAACGAAACCGCGTTGCGGACACTGCCCTTTTCGTATTGTGAATTATCTGTTTTCAAAGCAAGGTTCATAATTATTTACCTCTATTGAATAAATTGTAGCACAAACTTTTTGTCATTATTCTCTCGTCAAAGGAATTTCTCATGCCTCAAAAATTTGCCGACAAGTATCACCTCGCCCTTGAACAATCCATCAAGGAGAAGCCCGAAAGCGGGCTGAATGGCTTCGAGCAGGAATGGAATATGCTCGATGAAAATCTGCGTCCGCTGTTGAACGTGGGCGCGGGACCCAACCAGCAATCCTTCGTGGATTACATGCGCGCTGAGTGCATTCCGCCCTGGCAGAAGCAATTCAGCCAGTTGGAAGTCTTCCACTGGATGATCGAATGGGCGACGCGCCCGTATTACCATCCGCGCGGCGCAATCTACGAAGCGCGTCTGATGGAAGCCGCGCTGATAAACGCCCTGCATCGCGCAGGTTCCACCTTTGGGGAAAGGCTCTATTATTGGCACGGCAACCTTTTATTCCTGACCGATGTCGGGCATGGTTCTGTTCCAGGCAGTTGGGGAATTGCCAAACGGCGCTATCTTGAAAAGTGCGTTGACTTGTATGGCGAGTCGCTTGCAACGACGGGTATTCATGCCAACTTGTCGTTGCCTGACCCACTCTTCGCCTGGGATTTCATGCATCTTTCCTCAACTGAGCGCGGCGACAAACATCTCGACGATTTCAAGTCGGAGTTTTATATCACCGCCACGCGGCTGATGCGCGCTTTCTCTGCGCTCTTCATTGCGACCAATGCTTCGACTCCGATGAAGGCACAGGTGAAAGATGGTCGCGCAGTGGTGACGCTGACCGAGTTTGACTCTGTTCGCAACATGACCTTCCCCAATCCGCCTGCGATTGACCTGCCCGATTTGTATCGCTCGTATACCGACTATCTGCAAATTTCCTATGACCTTGTGCGCAGCGGCGTGCGGTTTGGCAACAACAACTGGACGCCGATTCGCGCGCGTTCGTTCGCCGACCCCGTCGAGAGAATCATCTCGACGACCAGTGACCAGCTCACAGCGTTGTACAAACGCGGCTTGTTCGCGGCGGGGCAGTCTACTCCTCCCGAAGAAATGGCGTTGCAAATCGAAAAGCAAAATCTGATGGCGCGAATCAACCTGCCGATGGGACGTGTTGAAATTCGCACCGACGAGGGCGGTCACAGCCTCGACTTGGATGTAGCTAACTTGACCTTCAAGCATCTCCTGCTCCTTCGCATTTATTCTGATCCGCAGTTTGCGCGCGCCTTCCGCTATGATCGCGAAGACATCACCCGCGCCCGTGCCAATGAAAACCTTGCCGCCAAATATGGGATGCGCGCCGAGATTGCGAACCCGTTTACCGCCAAGCCAATGGGTATGCGCGATTTTCTGAAGTGGACGTTGAACGAGCTTAAGCCATTGGCAGAAGCCTTAAATATGTGGAGTGACCTCACGCCGCTGGTGGAGATGGCAGATGGAGCGCGTAATACATCCGAAAAGATTCGCGCCCGCCTGAAGTTTGATCTGGGTGAAAATGACGAAGTTCCGCTGGAAGTTTTGAAGGAACTGCATTTTGAGCGCGAGGCACAGGTCAAAGGTGATACAGAACGTATTGCCGCTGAATATGGTTCTCTTGGTGAAGAAGCCTCCAAGATTGCAGAATTCCTCCAGCGCGGACGCGACTCAGCGCGTTATACGGAGCACGCGCCCATCCAATTCCGTCCGCGTACGCAGGCGGCGATTGAAGTTGCCTATCCCGACAAGACCAGCGAAATCCTTGACCTTGCCCAGCAGTTGATTCGCATTCCGTCGGTCACCGCTTGCCCCGACGAACGCTTTGATGAAGTCCATCGCGCAGGCTCTTTGGTGGATGATTATTTGCGAAACGCGGGCTTGGATGTGAAATACTACGACGGGAAGTATCCGGCGGTGTATGCAACGTTTCC
>JFJP01037772.1_pt1 | contig 23474 bp, 12 predicted proteins | sample 431651 | NCBI WGS metagenome assembly JFJP01 (sample SAMN02602958, study PRJNA72255) | Microbial mat metagenome, whole genome shotgun sequencing project. | biome: fresh water; feature: sink hole; material: water; isolation source: purple microbial (photo- and chemosynthetic) mats found in...
TTTAATACTGCAGTGGGTAACAATGTAGTTGGAGATTATCCATGGACAGCCACTTCCAAAGATGGAATGAGAGGCATGGTAATTAAACAAACAGAAGTAGCAGACGGATGGCAACTGGAGCTTTCAATCCCCTGGGATTCTCTACAGATGAAAATGGCAACTCCTGCTGTTATAGGTGAAAACAGTAAAATTGGTTTGCGCGTTTATTTCTGCGATCAGGACTCACTGAAAGACAGAGGAACCGACCGTACAAAATTACTTTGGATAAATGCAAGTGGTGCACCTTCAACATGGGGTACACTTACTCTTACAGGAACTCCGTTTGAAGGTACTGTAAAAACATATTACCAAAGGTTTATAAATACAACCGGTGCCAACGTTGATGCAAGTACAGTCGGATGGAAAGCATATTCAAGCTCACAGGCATCAGAAGTTCTGTCAACAGCAGGATTCCAGGGTGGAATTTCAGGGGGGTTAGGAACGGTCGTAAGTTCTGATGACAACGACAAAGGATATATCTTCCTTTATAGCGGAGCTGCGGTAAATCTTTTAAGCCTTTCAAACACCAGAATTACCAGATCTGTTAAAGAAATTTCTGAAATTGGCTTTGTTATGCGAGAGCGGACTTGGGTATATACCTGTCAGGTTGCTGTAAGAATTGCTGGACAATGGTATGTAAATGAACAGGTATTCCAGGGAGCTTCACTTGATGCTGACGTTACTGAATATAATAATCATGCATTTACTTGGACCAGTTCTAATTGGAAAAAACTGATTTTCGACCAGTCCAATGCTACAACACTTGCTATCAGTTCTGATGCAGCTGGCGATTTACCTGCAGGTGACCTTGAAAACTTTGGTGTTTATGCAGTAAATCCAGGTGGTGGATCTGTAGTTATTGATGAGGTTTATGTAATGGGTGGAGAACTAGGTGGTCCTTTTGACGCTGTCGCTCCTGCAGTGCCAACTGCAACAGCAACAGCTGATGCAACCGTTGCAAAAATAAGCCTTAGCTGGAGCCAGGTATCAGATAATGAAGTCGGAACTGTTACATACAACGTTTACAACAGCTTGCAATTATTTGTTGGATCTACAACTTCACTTTCCTATACAGTTAGTGGACTTGAATGGGACACCGAATACACATTTTATGTTACCTCAAAGGACCTTTCAGGAAACGAATCTGATTTCAGTGCAGCTGCTGTTGCTACAACCATTGCAGATCCTGCAACAGGTATTGTAAATAGCACACTGAAATCTTCGGTTTATCCTAACCCGGTTAAAGACATGTTGAACATTTCTGCACAGAATATTTCAAAAGTTGAACTTTATAATGCAGTAGGTTCAAAAGTTCTTAGCGAGAAAGCCCTGAAGGATAATTTCCATTCAATCAGCATGAGTAATATGGCGAAAGGTATGTACCTCCTTAAAGTTTATGACAGGGAAGGTAATGCTTCAAGCAGAACTATTGTTAAAGAATAGAAATTATATTCAGCTGAGTTGTCGAAAAGTCTTTTTTGATAACCAGGCAATAAACTGAATTGATATTTTGAGTTAGTATGGAGAATGGAATGGGTAGGTAGTTGGGCCTGCCCATTCTTTTATTCTTTGGTTGGGTTTAATTGCAGGAGAAGGTGAAATTATCAGTTTGGTACTTAATCGGAAGACTGTAATGTTTAACATTCAAAAAAATCTATTCCTGATGATTCCAAGGATATCACTTTTTATAGGATTTGTCTTGCTATGCTGGATTCCCGGTGTTCAGATAAGTAATGCTCAAAGTGTTATCCTGATTCCAGGCCTCAGTGCATTTCCTGAATTATTTGACGCGGATGGTGATGGCGATCCGGATTACCTGAAATCTTTTATCAGGGATAGTATTTCTGTAATTTGGATTGATGACGATGATGATATGAATTGGAATGACCTTACCGGTGATTTCAACGATGATTGTCTTGCTATCGATCGCAATGGCGATCGTGTTTTTGGCTCAGAAGGTGACTTAATTATTGATTTTGTAGATGAAAACCAGGATGGTAAGCCTGAAATGCAGATTATTTCTGATAATGCAAAATTCAGCGACAAAGGATGGGCTCCTGGTCATTTTATGATTACAGTCGACACAGACCGTGATCTTATATTTAATAATATTGACTGGAATACTCTCAAACTGGAAGCATGGGATCACGAGGGGCAAAGTAATTTCTACCAGGATTATTCCGGTAAAAGCATGTTTATGAAAGTTCATACTTCAGCATTTAATGTTGACGATTTAAGATATAACTGGGAAAATCCTTTTCTTTTTTATGATCCCGACAAGGATGGATTGACAGAATACGCTATCAGACTGGTCGACCAGTATCAAATAGACACTATTAGGGAAAAGTCTCTTTCATTTTCTCATAATATCAGCGATGTGCGCATTTCATGGGATATTGATAACGACAATGCTCCTCAGAATGAGTTTGACTATGATTTAAGTCTGAAATTTACAGGAACTGGTTTTAATTATTCCCAATTCAGGCATCCATACAAACATTTGAAAGGAATCCAGGTTCCTGACTCGGTATTGTACCCCTGTTCCTGGAGATCCTTGGAGGAGCTGATCTATGTTGATCATTCTCCGGCTTATGATGCGGTTTTTAAACAGGGAGAATGGAACAGCTGCAGTTTGGTATTTGATGAGGATGATGATTGCCAGCGATGGGAAAGAGTGGAATTCTACGATCCACTTAATCTTTATGTAACTGGAGCTGGTAATGGCGGCCTTGACAATAATCCACAGGCAGACATAACTGGCGACAGGGGAGAATGGGATGCAGACAATTCAGGGAAAGGAAATTTATACTTCGGGAAATTTGACGGGAAAATTCATTTATACGGAGCAGAATGGGGAGCATGGAGAATAGACCGGGGAGCTCAATTTTTCCAGGGTTGGCAGGGCTGGAGAGGGGGAGGAGATGAAATCCCTAATTCTTATAGTCCTAAGGTTCCGTCCGTAATCCCTTTGATAAAATATACAGATACCAATTCTAATGGTTTTTTTGATTTCATTGAATTCGATCTTAACGGAGATCAGATTTTTGATGATACTTTATCACTGAAAGAATTAAAAACTGAAGATGCTTGTGAAGTTATTTTTACCAGGAATATATCCTACCGGGATCTCAGAAAAATATTTATCAATACCACAGATAAAAACTGGAAAGCTGCTTTAGTGGCAGTGGACAGAGCCGAAAAATATGGTGTTTTGCCCGGGTGGATCTCATTTTATCTCAATCCACGAACCATTCAGGAAAAATATCAGTATGCCTGTTTCATTAAATTATCAGTATACTATACAGTTAAAAATCTGGCACTAAAAAGAAATGACAAGGTGCTGCTGGAAAAAGTAAAAAAATCATTTTCCTGTGGTGACTTTAGTAAACTTTAAAAATTGTTTAATGCAATTTTAAATATTGATTTTTTATGAATTGTAAATCTTGCTTTGAATCGCTGATACTTAAAGTAGTTATTCTGACGGTATTTTTTATCTTCCCGGGTGGAAAGATTTTTGGAGAAGTCTATTATGTGTCAACTTCCGGGAACGATTCTTCTCCCGGGACCTCACCCGAGAAAGCCTGGGAAACCATTGAAAGGGTGAATGTGCAAAACCTTTATCCTGGAGATTCAGTGTTATTTAGCTGCGGAGAAAGTTTCACCGGACAGCTAAAAATTCATAATTCAGGAAGTCCTGAAAAGGCAATTGTTCTTTCAAATTATGGACAGGGAGAGAGACCAATACTTACAGGGGCAATAAAAATTTCCGGTTGGAAGAAATATGACGAAAACATTATTTATACGGAAGTCAAAGACCCGGTAAATGCCCTTATTGTTAATAATGCAGATGCCACTCTTGCCCGATACCCAAACAATTCATTTCTAACAGTTGATCAGGGAATAGACAAAGCCGGTCTTGAGGATGCTGAATTGACACAGAAAGATTCATACTGGAATAATGCTACTATCAGGATTCGGTCAATCGATTGGGTGTATGAAGTCAGAAAAATTAAGGATTATGTAAAGGGGCAATTACTTTTTGAAGCCCATGAGGATTATCCGGTTGCAGAAGGTTTTGACTACCGGTTTGATAATAATTTGAATCAGACTATGTATTCAATTTTACCAGGATATGGCTATTACCTGGAGAATAAATTTAGTCTGCTGGATGCTCCAGGAGAATGGTTTTACGAAGCTGAATCCGGAAGATTATTTTTCTATGGTTCAGAAAAAAATGTATTTGAAGCAGTAAATCATCAAACAGGAATATTTCTCGATTCTGCAGTTCATGATATAAATATTGACGGTTTTAATATAAGTAAATATTCCTATGCAGGAACCTACAGCAGGTATAATGTTCAGAATATTTTGGTAAAAAACTGCTCATTTGAAAACATCGAAGGGTACGGAGTCTGTTTCAACGGAATACCAACCAACTGCAAAATCGAAAACAATTCGTTCAGAGATATTTATGGTCGGGGAGTATCCTTAGTCAGAGCTTCAAATTGCTCTGTAATTGGAAATGATCTGAAGAGAATCGGTCTTAAAAGAGGATACGGTTTGAGTGGAATAAATGGTGCATCAGGCATAATACTAATGAACATTGAAACAAAAGTACAGAACCCTCCATATTCTTCAAATAATCTGATATCACATAATAGAATTGATAGTTGTGGATATATTGGAATAAGGATTGACGGACACGATAATTTAATTGAATATAATTATTTAAATAACAGTATGTTAACCCTTAATGACGGAGCCGGAATTTATTGTTTTGCCAGGCAATACAACGTAAGTTATAATAATAATATAAGAAATAATATTGTTATGAATACTAAAGGAGATAATCAGGCCAGCCCTTCTAATAAAATTATTGTAAACGGAATTTATCTTGATAATTACACACACGAAAACAGGGTAGAAAATAATTCAGTAGCATATTCCAGTGGTAGTGGAATACTAGTTAATGACGCATCAAACCGGAACCTGATATTCAATAACAAGCTTTTTGGAAACAATTCAGGAATTGGTTTTTCAGAATGGAAGGATACAGGTCAGAATTATGGTAATAAAGTTTTTGGCAACCTGATCTTTTGTACGACTGACTCACAAAAAGCAATTGAAATACAAAATTTTATTGGCGATCAGATAGATATGGCCGAATTTCAGAATAATATTTATTGCAATTTGAAGGAAAAACATATGTTCAGGATTCGTACCAAACATGTTAACAAGGTTTCAGAGTTTAATTATAATGGATGGAAAGAGAGAGTGAGAAAAGATTCGGGAAGTATAGCCATTACTCCAATGTCTGCCAGAAAATATAAAGGTGGTGGAATGTTTGTATATAACCCTGGAAAAAACGCCTTATGCTATGATGTGAAATTGAATACAGCTTTTATGATGGATGAAACGGGTGTCGGGAAACAAATTTCCCTGGATCCTTTTTGTTCAGAAATATTGCTATTTACCAAACCGAACTATTATATCAAGGAAGAGTAATTGACTTGCTTAAATAGCAATTACCTCAAGACGGTCTGAATTATTTGAAATCAAAAATTTTGCACCTATCAATCAAATTTTTTACCCGTTATAAAATATTTCGTTACTTATTTTTGACATTTAGAATTCAACTATAACCATGAATGTATCAAATTCCAGTTCCAGTTAATATAAGATACATGAAGTTTAATTAAGTGAAGTATTTTACCCGTTTTATTTGATTACTGGCTAATAATAACACCAAACTACAATGATTAATAAATTTTTCCTGTCCAGAAATATCGCATACTATGCGGTGTTTATTTTATTATGTTTTATTGGAGAATGCAATTTGAACCTGGTTTTTGCCGGAGTTGATTCTCAAAGTAGTGTTTCCCTGCAGGGGAATATTGTTAAAGGTACGGTTACCGATGCTAAAACAGGAGAACCAATTATTGGGGCTACAATACTGGTAAAGGGCACAACCACTGGTACAATTACCAATCTTCAGGGTGAATATACTATTGAAGTACCCGATGAAAATGCAATAATTGTATTTAGTTTTATCGGATATGAAACTGTTGAATTGCCTGCCAATACTTCTGTAATAAATGTTTCTCTATCCGAAAGTGCAATCGGGTTAAATGAGGTTGTTGTTATCGGCTATGGAACCCAGAAAAAACAGGATCTTACCTCCTCCATTTCAAGTATTTCCGCGAATGACTTAAAAGGTATTCCTGCAATTTCCACTGATGCACTTTTACAGGGGAAAGCTGCCGGCCTTCAGGTTATGACCAATACAGGTGCCCCGGGATCTACAGTATCAGTTAAAATCAGGGGAGTAATTACTACCGGAGATGCCGAACCGCTATATGTTATAGATGGCATGCCAATGGCCTCCGGAAAAGGGGATAATGCATTTGGTATAAATTCGCTTAATCCTAGTGATATCGAGTCGGTACAGATCTTAAAGGATGCTTCTTCCGCTGCAATTTACGGCTCAAGAGGATCAAACGGAGTGGTTCTCATTACCACAAAACGCGGGAAATCAGGAAAACCAAGCATTACACTTGATACGTATTATGGAATTCAGTCACAGGCCAATCGTATTGATGTATTGGACAAAGCAGAGTACAGGCAGTATTATAATATGCTCGATGCTTACCGGATACCTACAGCTGATTATCCGGATTATGAAAGTGATTCCTTATTTGCAACCCTTCCTGATGTGGATTGGCAGAAAGAGATTTTTACGCCAGCCCCGATATCAAATGTGCAGTTATCCATTTCCGGTGGAAACGAAAATTCAGTTTACATGATCAGTATTGGAAACACACTGCAGAAAGGTATGGTATTAGGTACTGATTTTAACCGTACAAACTTCCGCATCAATTCTGATCATAACATAACCAAGTGGTTGAAATTCGGTGAAAGTTTAAGCATCAGCAACTCTGTCCGTCACCGAGTGATGGAAAGTGGGGTAGGCTATAACTATCTTTCAGCACCCCCTATTACCACAGCCTTACTTTCTGACCCTACTACTGAGCCTTACAATGAGGATGGGGTTTTAAATTATATGAAACATTCCGGAACTTATAATGGTGCCGGAATACGCGACAGGGCAAACTATACCTATAACAATAAAAAGCTTAACGGTAATATATATTTTGAGATCACCTTTTTAGAAGGACTTAAATTCAAATCGAATCTCGGGATTGACTACAACCTCGGTGAAACAAAAGAGTTTTATCCATCTTTCATGGTCGAAGGTTCACCATTAAATGAAGGACAGTTAGTGCCCACATTAAAACAATCAGATACTCACACAAACTACTTTGTTGTGGAAAATACGTTAAGCTACAATAAAGAAATTGGAAAACACTCCTTTGGTGCCATGGTTGGGTCAACAGCTGAGCAGAATAAATACTACGACCTGGGTGGTTCCAGCATGTCAATTTCAGGTAACCAGGATTATTTACAGTATTTAAGTGCAGGTAATCCTTCTGATCTGAACAGAATTATTTACGGTGGAGCAAACGAATGGAGAATGTTTTCATATTTGGGTCGTCTTAATTACTCATTCGATGACCGTTTTCTTATGACGGGGACTATCCGCGAAGATGCCTCATCGCGTTTTGGGCCCAATAACAGGGTGGCAATATTCCCTGCAGTATCTGTTGGTTGGAAAATAAAAAATGAAACATTTTTGAAAGATGTTGATTGGCTTTACAGTGCCAAAATCCGCGTAGGCTGGGGACAGGTTGGTAACCAGAATAATATAGGAAATTATAGTTATAATACAGCTATTCAGCCCGATGCAAACTACGCTTTTGGAAATCCGAAGGTAATCTCCACAGGCGTTACCTCCGGAATTATTAAAACAGGTTATGATAGCTTCACAGGGGGGAAACCTGGAAACAGGTCATTAAAGTGGGAAACAACACAAACAAAGGATATCGGGATTGACCTTTCGTTTTTCAAAAATAAACTTTCCTTCACAACTGATTGGTTCCTGAAGGATAATATTGGTATGCTTATGGCAAGCACAGTCCCTGATTATCTTGGTATTGTGGGCCCGGATATCAATGGAGGTAAGATTTCCAACAAGGGTTTGGAATTTGAAGTGGGGTACCGCAAAATGGAAGGAGCATTAACATTCGAAATCAGCGGCAACCTGACATACATTCAAACAGAAGTTCTGGATCTTGATAAACCTAATTTCTCTAATTATGTTGGAGCTGAAGCTGCATCTCGCACCCTGGTAGGAGGTGGAATAGCAGATTTCTGGGGCTACAAAACTGATGGCATTTTCAGATCTGATGAAGAACTTGCACAGGGACCTTTCCAGTTAAACGCCCGTATTGGTGACATCCGTTTTAAGGATATCGATGGCGATGGGATTATTAGTGTAAATGACCAAACAGTCCTGGGAAGCCCGATGCCGAAATACACTTACGGTCTGTCATCAAACGTATATTATAAAAATTTTGACTTAAGCCTTTTCTTCCAGGGATTTCAGGGAAACGAAATCTATAATAATCTTTACAGGGTTATGATGGGCAGATGGGGGGTAAATAAAAGTCCTGATATTCTTGATTCCTGGACTACTGAAAGCACTAATTCAGAATTTCCCCGTCTTCCTGAAACATCTTCGAATAATAATGAAAGAGTTTTGTCTGACCGGTGGATTGAAGACGGTTCCTATTTAAGGTTAAAAACAATTAGTCTGGGCTATACTCTTCCCAAAAAATGGGCGGAGAAAGCTTCCATGCAAAACCTGCGGGTTTATGCAACTATCCAGAATGCACTTACATTTACTAAATACTCAGGTTTTGATCCTGAAGTTTCCGAAAGCGTTGGATGGGGAACCGGTGGTCTTGATATGGGCATTGATCACGGAAATTATCCACAGCCACGAACGGTATTGTTTGGTTTTAATCTTTCGTTCTAAATTAATAAATGGAGATGAAATGAGACCTGCATAATCCCAAAAAAAAAGGGTTCAATCTGATCGAAAAATAAACATATACATATGAAAAGCATAAAAATAATATTACTTGCACTCCTCTTTGGTGGCATTCTGCAATCCTGCAGCGAAAGTTGGTTAGACCTGAAGCAACCAATTAATCCTTCCCTTGAAACATATTATACCGATACAATAACTGCCTTTAGTGGTCTTGTAGGATGTTACAACAGCTTGCAAATGGCACCTGGAGCGGTTCCTTTGTCTAGCCTATTAATGCTTGATATACGTTCGGATGATGTCGATTATACAGCCAATCCAATTGGCCCATCTACAGAAGGCTCTGTTCCCGAAAGAACTGATTTTTCTAATTTTATAATATATTCCGATATTTCTCACGCTAGAGCGATTTGGAACTATGGCTATAGGGGGATAAACACTATAAATAAATACATGGAAGGGATTTCAGGGCTCACGCTGACTGCTTCTCAGCAGTTAACTCTTGAGCAGTATAAATCTGAAGCAAAAGTTATTCGCGCATATTTTTATTTTACTCTGGTTAAAAACTTTGGACCTGTTCCTTTGATTACAAAAACACTTGATGAAGCCGAATGGTATACACAACGGAGAACCCCTGAAAACGAAGTCTATGCTCAGATTTTTAAGGATTTACGTGAAGCAATTTCTCAATTGCCATTGAAAGGTGAATATTCAGCAGCACAAACAAACCGTATCACCAAAGGAACCGCACAGGCATTGCTTGCCAAAACTCTAATTACCAATGCTGAGTTGGATGCTGCAAGTCCAAACTGGGCTGAAGCATATACCTTATGCAAAGAAATCGAAACATCGAACCAATATAATTTAAATACTAATTTCAAGGACATCTTTAGCCTGGCAGGTCAGTTTAACAGTGAAACTGTTTGGGACATTGTCCTGGATGAATCAATTTCCTCCGAAAATGATGCATATATTCATTATTTCAGTCCAAGATTTGTTTTTGTAAAGGGGAAGCCTACCGATTCCGGGAAAATGGAATGGGGTTTCGGCCTTGGAGGAGTTACTGAGGACCTTGCAAACCAGTATGGGTATAATCAGGATGGAGACAGTCTGGCTTATGTGAACATGAATGACATGCGTGGCCGTTATACCTTCTGGGCTCGCTGGGACAGGTATTGCGGGCTTAGTGTTGTGGATAAGTTAACACAGCGTCCTGAAACCAAAAATGAACTTAATGGTGATGGAGCAATGATGGTTGATAATGGAAATTACTACCAAAGGAAGTACAACAGAGAAGCATTAGCTACAAATTATTTTGTTGCCGGTTCAAATTTTCATTTAATTCGTTATGCAGAAGTTATTTTATTGGAAGCTGAGGCTGCATATTATAACGGAGATGAGGCTGAAGCTCTCAGGCTGGTGAATATGGTCCGGGAAAGGGCTTTCCGCGAAGCAATTGCTGCTGGCAGGGTGAGTTTTGACGATATTAAAAGAAGTTCATCAGGTGCTGCATTGCTGGCGGATATATGGCAGGAGCGTCGTTTGGAACTAGCTGCGGAAGGTGATCGCTTTTTTGATTTGAAACGCACACACAGACTGGAATCCGTTCTGAAGGCTGAAAAACCTATCATTTTCTTCGTTGCAGGAAAGCATGAAGTATTACCTATTCCTTCAAGTGAATTAAGCAAATCACCATATCTTACCCAGAATAACGGATATTAGAAATATTAAAACTTTAAATATATGAAACGTATCATATTGATTGCTTTTTCAATTTTGCTGGTTATCTGCTGTAGTCGTTGCTCTAATGAACCTGAAGCTCCGGTTGCAAACTTTCTAATACAGAAAGACACAATTATTGAAAATAAAAAGCAAAGAATTGAAGTGGACAAAATCAACATCAGTGAGCAGGTTTACTTTGTTTCAAAAAGTAATGCAATGTTCAATAGTATCTGGCCGGGAGATTCTTTAAAAGTCGGGAAGATAACTGTTTTCCAGGACTATAACCTGAACCAGTCTACCGTAAACCTGGTAGTAAATAAACTTGACTCTCTCAACCAGATAAAGACGAATCCATATCAGGGCATAGCATTGCCTTCAGGTACAGTGGAATTGGCCTATACCTTCCAGTCAAAAGGAGTTCTTACAATAACCTGGATTGCAACCAACTGTAACAGTGAAATATGTGATAGCGATATTCTTCAAAAGACAATAACAGTCGAATGACTTTCATAGGTGATTTTGTTTAGTTTAGTTAATTAGTTAGTTTAGTTAAGTGCTGAGTAGAGCAATAAAGCCTCGCTTTCTGAAGCGGGGCTTTACCTTTCTGTTACATACACTCAGGCAAAGGGCATATTAAACCGCAACTTTACAGGACTTTCATGCGTCGTCATGATTTTCACATTATTATATCAACCAATGCAACTCCGGGCGATTCGGTTTCAAAAGAAAGGATCAGACCTTCTTTGGTTTTATTGATTGAAGGTTTTCCATTAAATAGTTCCAGATCATTATGCTTTTTCAGTTCTGTGAGCTCTTCCTTTTTCAGGTATGCCGGCTTATTCATTTTTTTCCATTCCGAAAGGATATTATTTTCAGTATTTCCGATCTGGTAAATTTTTATTTTATCAGGATTTGCATTTTCCGGCAACAGGAGTGACACAGACAGTTTTTTCGGAGGAGTAATTTCAGGCTGAAATTCCTTTTCAAAGGAGTAAAAAAGGAACTGGTATCCGCTCTTGCTTTTTGTGGCAATGGCGTTTTGCAGGTCATTGTCGGATGAACTGTTTTCAGAAACTCTTATCTCACCTAATTTTCCAAGCAATTGAAATGCTTTATAGGAAGGTTTCTTCAAACCCTGTAAATTCATTAATCCATAATTTCCATGGAATGTCTCGGCACCATATCCCAACTGGTCGTAGATATCTGATAAACACCAGTAGGCAAAGTAATCAGCATATTGCGAACAATCGGCCATTGATTTTACAATGAAAGCAGCTTCATTCTGACTTTCCCGGATGGCATCAACTGCAAACCATGAGCGTCCCCATTCATTAAAATGGAGCTCCCCCATAAAATTCATATCATTCAGAAGTTTACGTGTTCCTTTGACGATGCCGGGAAGAAAGTTAGGAGATTCGTTTATTTTATCGGTTTGTGGTCCGTCGAATGGTGACAGCGCTGCAAACGGACTGTCGTTATTGTAAACATGTGTGATAATGTAATCGGCGGGACATCCGGCTTTGCGTCCGTAGTCTATGAATTCATCGATCCATTCGGCGCGGGCTGCGGATGGACCTCCTATGCGCAAATCGGGATGAACAGATTTTATTGCTTCAAAGGTGGTTGAGTAGAGTTTGAAGAATTCCTGTTTATCGGCGCCTTTCCAGAATGCATCAAGGTTGGGTTCATTCCATACTTCGAAATACCATGATTTCACAGTGCTTTCGCCATAACGATCCATGAAATGTTTTACAGTTTTTGAAACCAACTCCGACCATGCTTTGTAATCTTTCGGGGGAGTAACATTGGCCTTTGTGGTAAAACAATATTGCTCTCCTGATGCCAGTGCTCCCGGCATAAAAGAAGTGGTTATCATGGGGTTAATTCCCATGTTTAATAACGAATCGAAAATGTAATCAATCAGCTGCCAGTTATACCCGACTGTTCGATCTTTCTGGTTCCAGGTATTCAGATCAAGACCCATAACTCTCAGTTCGTTATCGAACATTCCGACAGCACGCACATGGCGGAGATTAAGGTCTTTTTGCGCCTGAGCCAGTTGATCCTGCATATCCCGACGTACAAACCACCGGGCCTGGTCAACGTTACCAAGACCTTCCCAGGAATGAAGGAGGTTTGAACCTGTATCATTCCATCCGGGTTTAAACATTAAGTTATTCTTTTCAGAAAACATGATGCCTGTTGACGAAAACAGTTCGGAAGGCATAAGACTTGCCGCGGCAGTAATCAGCATACTGTTTTTTATTAGTCTGCGTCGGGAATAGGATTCCATAATCTAATTCATTTTAACATCTACCGTAACTTCATTTGTTGAATTCTCAAAAGGCACAATATTTCCTTCAATGGCTTTACCATTCAAAAGAATCTGTTTAACTCCTTTACTGATTCCTTTTGACTTTTGAATGCTGATATTGTAAGTGCATCCCCTGAAAACTCTTTTCACGCTTATGTTCTCCCAATCTGAAGGCAGACAGGGATCAATAAGCAGTCCTTTCCATTCCGGACGTATCCCCAGAATATATTGAGTGGCAGCAACATACATCCATGAAGCAGTTCCTGTGAGCCAGGATACATTTGCCAGTCCAAAATTCTGATTTTCCGGTCCGAAGAAATTGGAAGCATACACATATGGCTCAGCCTTGTATCGCCATGCACCAGCCTTTTCCATGGCAACTTTGGGAATCAGCTGATGGTAATATTTCCAGGCGCGGTCACCGTTGCCAAGTATGCACTCAGCCATTATAGCCCAAGTGTTTGCATGACAGAATATAGCTCCGTTCTCTCCGGTTCCTTTATTGTAATGTGAGAGGGGATCTTCGGGTGTCGGGAAATTTACAATTGACGGCCATATTTTTCGTATCCCAAGATCGGTATCCAGAATTTCCTTAACTGAATCCATAGCAGTGATCATCTTGTCTTTATCGGCCATTCCCGATAGTACCGACCATGATTGAGTATTCAGGAATATTTTGGCCTCATCCATTTCAGCAGTTCCCAGATAGGTTCCATCGTCCATTGTGGCGCGGCGGAACCATTTTCCATCCCATCCCAGGGTGTTTACCAGCTTTTGCTGGGTTTTCCAGAGTTGCATATACGACAATGAATCATCTTTCTTATCAAGCAATTCAGCTAGTTCAGCAAGTTTGGGAAGAGCAAAGCCCAAAAACATCGCCATCCAGATGCTGGTACCTTTACCTTCGCGACATACTTTATAGAGCATGTCATTCCAGTCGGAAGTGAGCATTAAGGGGAAACCGTTTTCTCCGATATTACTTTTTGTAAATTCTATTGATTTACACAGATGCTCATAAACGCTACCTTCTCCACCATCGAAATAGGGTACAGTCTCATTTAAAAAATCCGTAACTCCATCTTCCATTATAATATTCCAAACAACAAGAATAGGCCAGATGTGATTATCGGAATGTAACCGGTTCAGAGGCTCGTACCCTTCGGTTTTGAAGTAGTAATGATTTGTATGCCCGTCTTTGTATTGCTGACTAAGCAATTCACGTGTCTTGGCCTTAGAACCCTCATTATCGATTGGTGTTTGCGAAAGGACATCCTGTGAAGTATCTCGGAATCCTACTCCTCTGAAAGTTCCCGTTGCATATAAAGAGATATTCCGGGAAAAAAGGAAATTTCTTTGACTCTGGTAAGGATTCCAGATATTGATTTCACGTTCTGCATCTTTATCGGGAAGGCGGCATTGAAAATGTTCAATGTAATTCTCCCATTCCATTTTCAGATGGCTAACAGTTTTTTCAACAAAGTCTGACTTGCGGCAATTGTAGAGAGACGTTTTTATTTCCGACAAGTTCATACCGGTGCCAAGAAACGTGTTTATAGTTTCAGATGCTCCGGATTTCAAAACAACTTTCAACTGCAAAGCACCGCAAGGATCACCTCCTCTGAGGGTAGAATTGGTGCAGCCGGCATTTTCTATTGCATAAGGATTTGACTCGGAACGGTAATTCCCAATGAATTCATCACGATCGCCATCGAATCCTATTACTTTTTTATCCGATGCAAGATAAACCAGAGGTGTTTCCTTTGGCTTGGGCTGCATTTCCACTGCATAGTTGTAGATGATGGCATCAATATCCTTTTCAAAATCCACTTTAAGCTGATGCTTGTTATAGCAAACCCAAGAGAGTTCGCGCAAAAACTCCATCATTCCGAATTCAACAAATGCATATAAATCCAGCTCTTTTGTTTCGGGGGATGTATTGGTAAGTTTGAGGTTCCAGGTAACACAGTTCTCATATTTCCCAACGAAGTAAAGCAACTCAGCTTTCACACCATTGTGCTCAGCAACAAAGCGTGTGTAGCCCAGGCCGTGTGCCGATTGCCATTTTTCAGGTTTAGTGAATGCCGGCTCAGCCGTGGGACACCAGTATTCGCCTGTTTTGGCGTCTTTGATATAATAATAAAAGCCGGATCTGTCTGTGGGAAGATGGAAGAAACGATAACGGTTAATTCGCCAAATCTGCGGGGATTTGTAGAAAGCGACGGCACCGCCTGCCTGCGACATCATGGTATGAAAAACACCGTTGGAGAAATAGTTCATCCACGGAGTGGGAGTGTCGTAGCGTTTTATGATTACTTCTTTTGCTTTATCGTCGAAGACGAAATAGGATTCGGGATTGTTGCGGTCTGATTGGTTCATTTAAATTATTCTTTTTGCCCTGCCCCTGCCCTCTCCCCCGGGTGGGAGGGAGCGTTTGACAGGTAAATTATTTAAAACGAAGTTCGGTAGTTGCAGTATTTACCGAGACTACCTCCTCCCACTCCGGTGGAGGGCTGGGCTGGGGCATTCACTCCTCAAGAAGTATCATCGAGCTAAATGCGTCCAATTCCAATTCATTATCAAGCTTATTACCGAAAATATCCCGATAATCCCTGTCATCCGGGACTTTGAATTTTTTCGTAATTTTTTCTTCGTTAATCAGAATCAGTGATTTTCTGCCTCCTTCATCATGGTTGGCGGTGGCAATGGTAGTTGACTCGCTGTCCTCTCCATAGTGCTTTTGCCATGAGTTCAAAGTGAATTCGCGGAAAGTGCGCACACCGTCTTTATAGGTGAGTTCAATTATTGGGAACGGGTAATATGGATTTGCATAAAGGTTTTTGTTAAGATGTCCGGGTTTGAATGCCGGATTAATCCTCGACTCCACGAATAATGCTCTCTGGCTTCTTCGCTTGCAAAAAAGAATATTGTCGTATGCTTCGCAATCCTTTAGATTTCCTTTGAAGAAATATTCGGAGAACACCAATCCATATTGATTATCGTACAATGTGTTCCCTGTAATTTTCTGGTGATGGTCTTCATCGTTAATCAGAATTCCACCTACAGTATCCAATACAGTATTGTTTTCAATGAGAATATGGTGACATTTATTGTCGGTATATATTCCGTAAGCATAAGCCAGGTCGTTTGAAGTTGCTTCGCAACTGCCAACAGCTCCAATGATAATGTTTTTTCTGAAAATATTGTTGAAGGTATAATCAGAGTTTTGTGCCCAGCAATAAAGCGCACCTCCGTCGTTCATGTGAAGTAGCGTGTTTTTAATTATATTACTTTCTGCTATGCTGTTATTCCCATCTAACCGAATCCCTGCATATCCGGTGCTATGGACTCTGTTATAAGCTACCCGGTTACCGGTAGATTCAAGCTTCTGAGCTTTTGCTTCTGCATTTACATAAGCCATTATTTCAGAAATATATTTCTCTGCGGAATCTTTGCTTAAAACTGCCTCCAGAGCCTCAATTACAAATTTCTCATCAGGGTATGGCAGTTCAACAAGTGATGACACTTTATGAATGATATCTTCAGGCAGTTTTCTCGTTTTTAGTTGAGCGAAAGTGACATTACTAATAGTAAATTTCACTTCTGTTTTCAAAACGGCTATACCAATGCCATTATTCACCCCGTCGAATCCGTAACCCGGGTAAAGTCCGATGCGTGAGATTTTATTGTCGCATATTTCATTATGGCTGCTTTCCAGTGTTGATATCCCGCGGCCGTGAACGTCGTTTATATTATTGTTTGAAATTGCGTAATGATGTGAATTTATATCCAGACAAATACCATAAACATTTACATCATTGATCTGACAATCTGAAATTGAATTAATTGAGCTATTGCTCATCCCCCAGACAGCAGCATTATCATATTTTTCCAGTTGCAGACCGCTGATTTGTATATGGGAAACATTTTCATTAATGATAATTCCATTCTTATATATGCATGCTTCAACTTTTTGTAGGCCAGGATTCAGATTTTCGGCAGGTATTATTTGAAGAACTTCCAATTTTTCGTCCCAGAACCATTGTCCCGGTTCAGTAAGAAATTCTGATTTGTTGTCCAGGATATAGCCATAACGAGGATTGCTCTGGTACATCATGCTTTCGGCAAATGTAATTCTGCCATCTGAATGTGAATAAACCTGAGCTGTTTCATATTGCCAGTTTACTGCTCTTATGCGCGCTGTGGCTCCGGTAAGGTCGTAGTCCAGACGGAGATTTTTAGTGTCTATAAGATTGTTTTTATCTCCATCTTTAATAGTAAAAAAACCTGAAGTAGGTATTCTGGCCAGATTCATCCAGCTATCGCTGAAAAACACCTGATAAACCTTTTGGGAAAACCTGGTGATGAATTGATTATTCTTCTCTGACCTCCAGTCTGAGACAGCAATTGCGCCAGTCAGTATGGCTTTTGCACCGCTGCCATAAGAACCGATGCTTATGGGTTGATTCTTAGTGCCCGAGTATCGGATATTCAATTCTCCCGGAAAAGAATCGCCTTTATGAAACAGCACATGATCCCCCGGATTCAGCTTCAGTGAATTAATTTTACTGATACTCTGAAAAGAAGAATTTTCTGTTAACCCGTTGTTATTATCATTTCCCTTTGCTGAGATGAAATATCGTTTCGATTCCATATTAGTTTTGAGGTATTGCCTCAGTTTTTACCTTCTGATTTTTTTTTTTGGAGATTGCAATTAGTATAAAAATGATTCCCAATATGTCAAATACACTGAGTAAATAAAATACCGGAACAGCACTCTGAAAATGGTCGAATACAAGACCTGAAACATAGGTTCCAATGAAGTTTCCTATTGCCATTGTGTAATTATAAACCTGCTGGTAGGTAACCAGAAGTTTGTCTTCAGCAGCCTCAGCAACCAATGAAACTGCAGCTGCAATAAACAATCCCGATGATGCAGCGTGTAAAACCTGCAAGCCTATTATAAGGGCGGGGGAACTGGTATTGGCGATCAGAGCCCATCTTAAAGCACTTATGGCAAGTGCGATTCCTAATATAGTCTCTAGTTTAAAATGTTTTCGCAACCGGCCGAAGAACGTAAAAGCGACAATTTCAGCAATGGTGCCAAGTGAAAAAGCGATACTTAAAATAGTCGGACTAAGTTTTAGACTTTGAATGTGAATACCAAAGGAGAAGTAATAGGAGCGGAGACAGATAATATGAAAAATTACCACTATAAGAAAAATAAGGAAATAGGAATTTTTGAAGATCAGTTTCAGGTCTGAAAATTTTGGTTTATCCGCTTTTTCCTGTTTTTCCTTATCCTGCCTTTTGAAGCCAAGGGCAGAAATGAATGTCATTCCAAAACCACCGATAATCAGCATAATTACAATAGGATTATTCCAGTTTATGTCCTTACCTTCAAACATAAACTTAAGTATTCCGATAAAATCAGACAAACTGGAAATTGATATATTTGTCGCTTTTGCCGCTAACACAAAACCCACAACCAGAGTAGCGCTGAGCCAGCCTATCGAACCCCAGACTCTGATTTTACCGAAATCAATACCTTTATCCTTAGCGGTTTTTATAGCCATTGAGTCGGCAATTCCACCAATGGGGTTACTGAATAATCCGAAAATGACATAACCAATAAATATCAAATAATATTGACCCGTAAGAATCGGGAAAAATGACAGTGCAACTCCAAAGGCAAGAATCTTCAGCATAAGAGCGGGCTTATTGGTATGATCGGAGATCCATCCCCAGATTATGCTTATCCCAAGCAATCCTATTACCGAGTCAATAACCATAATATTTGCTACCTCCGTTGCTGAATATCCAAGTGATTTCAAGTAAACAGGGAGGAAAGAATATATGATACTAAGTGCGGCATTGAAAAAGAAGTAGAAGGAACGAATCATGGCTTATAATTTTTAAATTTGATAGTGTTTCGATTTCTAATATGAGGAAGTTTTTTGTTCTGAAAACCTAAAGGAAAAACTATCATAAACTATATATTGAACGAGCCAAATTTAGAAATATCGTATATATCGGGGGGTTAAATTTATGGTTAAAAGGGGTGAAAATCTTGCTAACTGGAATTGTTCCCTAATTATTGATATACAATTATTCAACAAGTTGTCTGGTAAAAGTTGGTCCATCCGAGCTAATCTTTCCTCCCCTGATAAATATCCTGTCGATACGAGGATATCGGGCAGTATAAGCTGTATCCCAAGCGTGGTAAACAATCCAGTCTTGCTCATATTCATCCTGAAAAATAGAATGGTGCCCGGGTCCCTTTACCATTTTATTGCTGTGGATAATACTATCTGGTTGTTCAATATAGGGGCCGGTAATTGAATCAGCGATTGCATATCTTAAATGATACGTACTGTCTGCCCATGCACCGCAACTGTAAGTAAGGTAATATTTATTGTTGCGTTGTAAAAGAAACGGACCTTCCTGCCAGTCGTGATGAGTAATAACAGGTATAGGTTTATCAGCAACCTGAGTAGGACTAATCATTTTATCCATGTAAATTGTACCTCTGTAAAAACCTTTTGTGCTATTCCATTCGTTGGTATAAAAAATATACATCGTTCCATCTTTGTCGAATACCGGATGTCCATCAATTGAACCATTGAGCACTACAATTCCAATGTTTTTATAGGGTCCCTGAATGGAATCAGCAATAGCTACACCCACTCTGTTTCCCGAATTAGTGGGTGAAACGCCTGAAATGGCAGTATAATATAAATAATACTTTCCATCTGTTTTAAGAACCTCAGGTGCCCAAAAATTCGAATAATTCCAATCGGTTTGGCTTCCATTACTTACAGCACCACGCACAAATTCCCATGTAGACATATTTTCTGACCGATAAATGGGAATATACTTACCATCCTCTGCTTTGCCTGTCGCAAAAAAATAGTAATACCCGTCTTCATACCTCATGAATGGATCGGCCAGGTACTTATGAATAATGGGATTAGTGTAAGAAAACGCAACAGATGAAGAGCTATTTTCTGTAAGATTTCCCAGCCGGCAGTTTGTGAGAATCAAAACCGATAAAAATGTAAGTAAAAGTATACGCTTCATAAAGAGTATAGTATTAATTTAAGAAAACCAGAAAGAAGTATAGAAATTTATTAAAAATGTATGGGATGGTAGATTTTTTTAGTTTACATCAGGGCGAAACTTTAATATCTCCCCAGTCTGCATGGTCCCAGTCCTGCCCGTCATCTGCATCATTTACTAAGAGACGGAGCTCTTGGATCCCTGTAATATCCAAATACAGTGAAACGGCCTTGTCGGTTACTTTCATTACCGGGCTCTGGTAAAGTTTTTCGCCATCTCCCCATACCTCGAAAACAAGACTTGATTTGTCAGTAAATTTTGTAAAATAGTCAACCCCAATCCAGGAAGATAATTTTCTGTACCTTCCCCCGATATGGTATACTATCTCACTATTGGCATGTGTGCCAAGACCTTTTTTAAATTCCTCTCCGTTAATGTTTATAATCGGTAGACGCAATGACCGGTCATTCTGAAGTGTTCCCCAACCCTGGAATGAACTGTATGGCAGCATATCGCTTAAAAAAACAGGCTTTGCGATGTCTGTGCTTTTTGAAATTAAATTTGATGAAGGGGATCTTTTTCCAGAAAGATTCCATGCAACCACTGAATAATTGTAAACGGTTCCGGCAAATTCTTCAGGGAAGTGGAATATGGTGTCTGTTGTTATTGAAATCATCTGTGCATTTTTAAAAATACGGTATGCTTTTGCACCAGGCACTGCTTTCCAGGCTATTGTATCAGGGGTTTTCATTTTGATAACCGGAGCTTCTAATTCTTTGGGGGATTTATCAAAAATAGAAAAATCCCAACTCTTAAAAAAAACCAGTTTAAAATACCCGGCTTCGTTCATTTGGAAAGGCAGCCAGACATAAGTTGATTTTTCCAGATCGCTTCCGTTCCACCGGTCGCCCATATAAACAAAACTTCCGTTATCCTTACCGGGAGCAGGCAACACGTATGTGCTCTGCGATAGGAATGTTGTCTCAGAATCAGGGCCAAGACAAGGATTACCTAATAATTTCCACGGGCCGAAGATATTTTCCGACACGGCCAGTTTAGCCGGATTAGGATCCCAGCCGGAAGTACCGGAAGCCAACAGGTAATATTTACCCTTGTATTTGAATGGGGCAGGGGCCTCATAGAATTCATTAACGATAATTCTTTCCCAGCTTTCACCCTTTAATGCGGGCTGCTGAATATCGGTAAATTCGTCATTAAGTCTGACACAATAAAGACTGGCAAGTTCTTCGCTGGAATAAATGATATATGCCTTTCCATCATCGTCCAGGAATAGCGCCATATCGCGGAAAGTATTTCCCAGCTCTTTTTCGCGTGAGTCGAATCCCGGAACCCGCTGTTCTTTTTTATATCCATAATCGAATGCAATAGGTCTTTTATATCCCAGAAAAGAAAATCTCCCGGTGGGACTGTCGGATATGGCAACCCCTGACATGGCAACGGTGTACTGGTTGGCATCGAGGTGCATCCACATCACATACTTCCCGGTTTTGGCATTGAAAATAACTTTCGGTCGTTCGCAGACTCCGCTGTCACGAAACATTTCGGGAAGCTCTTCCTTAGGAAATACAACTCCTTCGTTTTTCCAGTTACAAAGATCATTTGATGAATAGCAGGATATTCCGGTTTTATTTCCAGTTCCCAGCGCATGGTTCTCTCCATACCAGTAATAGATTTCCCCTTCTCTGAAAATGCCTCCGCCGTGGGCTTCAATGGGATTACCTTCGGTATCGGTCCATTTAATGCCGGATTCAAAAACGCAACTTTCAAATTGATTATTCCCAACTATATTGCCCGATAAGTTTTCTTTCCCGATGAGAGGATTAATTTTACCGTCCTTATTCTGCTCTTTTTCTTTACACGAGAAAATTATAAAAGGGGATAATATAAGAGTTGACAGGAGAATTGAAAATTTTAAGTTCCATTTTACAAATGCAAAATTTATCAGCGGTCTGATCAACTTCATTGGTTCATTTTTAGTTTATACTAGTTAACTCCGAAAAAAATAATCAAAGATTCTTTTCTGTTGCAATTTGCTTTAATTACAGCCTTTCCCCGGGAGCTGAATTTAGTTACGACTCCTTCAGGTGCGTTCAGCTTTCTTTCGGTTACATTCGAGGTGATGTAACTGAATTCACCTTTTGTATTGGCAAACATCACAACAATCCCTCTTCCGTTTTCAGGATTAATTTTTTCATATACTTCACAACTATCTCCTGGTTTTCCGCTCCGTATAAGTATGCTGGTGGTTACATCGATCCGGACTTGTTTGTAATAATCCAGTTGTTGTCTTATTAACCTCACGCTTACTTCTGAAAGATTGATTATCTCTCCCCATATCCCATTCTGCCCGAGAATAAGCGAAGCAATATTCTGCATCTGCGAAGAGGCAGGTTCGTATGGAAAATAATGGGTCAGAAACAAAACAGAAGGAATCCATTTATCATAATCCAGTACAGAACGTGTATACCAGCCCCTTGCAGCCCCGGTATTTACGAAGATGTTTGGATTGCCGTCCGCAGTGGGACTTTTCCACTCTTCGCAAACATCGAAATTGTGATAATACGGACCGTTGTTGATGGCAAAATATTTTCCGTGGGCAAGAAACTGCAGACCAACACATCTTCCTTCTTCTGTTATATCGAAATCGAAAATTGCTTCAGGACAAACCTTACTTACGCTGTCGATTACCTTTCCCATGTAAACAGGCAGGAGATAAGCATAACGGTCTTTGCGATCCTGTTGAGAACAATTCTCATCCCCATGAAAATGTCCGGGGGCATCACATCCATATTGCCAGATGGCATCCCATTTAAAATAGCTGACTCCGGTTTCATGAACCAGTTCAATCAGTCGATTTGCAAAATCCTCCGGCTTTAGTTACGCGGCAGCTGATGTTTCTATGTAACATTTCACTTGAAAGAGCTGCAGCTGTGGGATTAAACCATAATCCCAACTTCATTCCGTAAACATCCAGCTTTTCTTTAATTTTTTTAAGATTATCAGGGAAGAGGGAGTGGTTTACCTTCCAGTCACCAGTTTTTTCGTACCATCCCGTATCAATTACATAAACTTCAATACCAAGTTTATAAGCCATATCTATTTCCCTAAGGGTATACTCCAGGTTCATGGTGGTCAGGTATTTCTCACCCGCCCACTTTATTTTTTCTTGTCTTCCCCAGGTATTATAAAAGATATAGGGTTTACGGCTTTCTGCATTATTGCTGATGTATTTTATAATGAAGTTCCTGTATTCAGCTGCAAGCAAATCTTCATTTCCTGCCAGACCGCCAATTTCAAACCAAACAGTTTCAAATGGCTGACTTCTGCTAAAATACTGGTTAGCGAGGTAATTTGCTTTTACGGCTTTTAAAGCAG
>JFJP01037733.1_pt1 | contig 23468 bp, 22 predicted proteins | sample 431651 | NCBI WGS metagenome assembly JFJP01 (sample SAMN02602958, study PRJNA72255) | Microbial mat metagenome, whole genome shotgun sequencing project. | biome: fresh water; feature: sink hole; material: water; isolation source: purple microbial (photo- and chemosynthetic) mats found in...
GGGAAAATGCTTCCTCTAATGCTTTAAATCTTAAAATTGCCATAATTGTAAATTTTTAAATTTTGGTCAAATTTACAATTTTTTGACAAGTCGCCCTTGTTTATCACTCCTTTTTAATCAATTCTATTCATTTTTTAGATTTTTCTATCGATTTTTAGATCAAATCAATATTTTTTTCGAATTCACAAACTAAAACATCTATAGTTATTATGCCAATCGTAGGCATAATAAATCATTTGATTCTATTTATAATAAACAGGCAAGTACAAAATCAATAATTACGAGGGAAATGCAGTCGTCGTTTTATAAACCCCTCTTCAAATCAGTATAACTAATCAACTTAATTTTCTTTTTTTCAATCATTTGCTTTACTTTTTCGCTAGTAAATACTGCGGTAACATCATCTCTGTCGGTAGCCACAGAATAATAGCCTTTATGACCTATTGCTGTCATTTCAGGAAAATTCTTTGCAGGATGTTCAATAAACAAATAAACGCCAGCACTGAGTTTTTCGAGATTTTTACAGAATATATCAATCTTTTCAGTTTGCGAAAGCTGGGCGGAAGGAATATTATAATCAGATTTATTATCCCAACCTGCAAAATGTTTTATATTATATTTCTGCATATCGATATCAAGACCATATTGCTTTTCAAGCTTACTCTCAATAGCTTCTATTTTAGGATCTAATCCCGCACAACCCATATGACAATCCATATGAGAAATATTAGGAAGATGTTTTAATGCCAATTCTATTTGGGATTCCAATTCTTTTTCAATAGCTGCTTCAGTCCAGCCACTATATTGTAAAGATGTTTTAGGAGCCAAATCGTCTCTTTGCCACACCATGGGGTAAAAAAAGCCATTGCTGTCGGTCAATTCAGGTGCACATGTCAAAGGCCTCCACTTCATATTTTCCCATTCGCTGGTAAGCACCAAATGTATACCTACATCAAGGCCAGGATTTTGCTTCAACATTTCTATGGCTTGAGGAAACCAGGGACAAGGAACCATTAATTCAACGGAACGCATAATTCCATTTTGATAAGCGTCAATACATCCCACATTGGCTGCATGCGATGATCCAATATCATCACCCCTAATCAGCAAATAAATAGTATTGGGTTCTTGAGCAACCAATCCGATTGACCATAAAAACAAAAATAATAACTTTTTCATAGTACTTTTTTAGTTTAATATGTGGTTACTTTAAAAATAAATGAATCATTTAGGAAAAATTCACTACATGTTATTTGACTAAAATCAATTTTTTAGCCACTGTCTAAAACCAATAACTGATGTGAAAAGAAAGCTAAGATACAAAGCTATTGAAAAATACATTCCTTCCATGCTGAAAAAAATGATATACAATATATCGGTTGCCATCCAAAATATCCATGATTCCAGATATCTCCAAGCAAGCATTGTATTAGCGCAAAGTGCCATTAATGCGGTGGCAACATCAAGATATCTTATTTCAGTTCCTGCTAAATAATTTTTCCAAATTAAATAAAACATAAACAATGTAAACATCAAGGATAATGCAAGCAACAGTCTCCTGAAGGGTGTCAATTTCAAAGTTGTTAAGTTTTCTGAAGTTGACCATTTATATAAACCATAAACACCCTGCGAAATAAAAATAAACTGCAAAAACATGTTTGCATAAATACCCTTAGAATAAAACAATAAGGCATAACAGAACTGAGCTGACATACCAAACAACCAAAATAAATAATTTTTCTTTATGGTTAGTATTACCGATATAAAATAAAGGACTACCGCTGCTAATTCAAGATAATTAATCGACATTATCATGAATAAATGGATTATCGGGTCTCAAACGAAGTTCCCCATTATCGCCAGAAGATAAACGGTATTTAGAAATATTATCGGCCGTATTAGTTGAATCAGGTGCCTTCTTATTTTTTCGCAAAAAAGCAGGTAATTTTTCCAACTCCTCAATCGTTTTTTCATCTAAATCCCCAAAACCCGCATCTTGATATTCATGATCATTTCCATAACTTTTTTGCGAAATAACTTCCTTTTCTATCTCTGGTTTTGTATAGGGATTTATTTGTTCAAAATCAATTAAACGTTGGCGTTCTGGAATATCGTTATACAAAGGTCTTTTAATTTGAATAGGTTCTTGCTGAACTGGCCTAGTATTGATAGGATTTAATGGTATTTTAACTGTTTTATTATTCCTGGAATATAACTCAGGAATTGTATTGGCTTCAAATCCGGTTGCTATAATTGTAATTGCAATTTTATCTACTAACTTCTCATCCAACCCGGTACCCCAAATAATATTTACATCTTTATCTACTACTGATGTAACATAATCCGTAATATCATATATTTCATCCATCGTAATTTCATCGATACCAGAAGTAATGTTCAATAAAATATTTTTAGCGCCTTTTATATCATTGTTATTCAACAAAGGAGAATTTAATGCTTGCTCAATAGCAGAAATAGCTCTACCGTCACCATCCGCTTGGGCAGATCCCATAACTGCAACTCCTGAATTAGCCATCACTGTTTTTACATCGGCAAAGTCAACATTCATATGACCGTGTACAGTGATTATTTCAGCAATACCTCTGGCAGCCATAGTAAGCACATTATCGGCCTTTGAAAATGATTCAGAAACTTTAAGATTACCATAAATCTCTCTCAACTTTTCATTGTTAATAACCAATAATGAATCTACATGATTCTTCAATTCATTTATTCCATCAATAGCCTGATTAATTCGCTGAGGACCTTCAAATCGGAATGGGATGGTTACAATAGCCACTGTTAGAATACCCAAATCTTTTGCCGCCTTAGCAATAACAGGAGCCGCACCGGTACCTGTACCACCACCCATACCGGCTGTAATAAAAATCATTTTGGTATGATCTTTAATAGCCGCAATCACATCTGCAATATTTTCCAAAGCTGCCTGTTTTCCAACATCGGGGATATTTCCCGCACCCAATCCTTCAGTAAGCGATTGACCGATATGAATTCGGGTTGGAACCTGAGAATTATTTAATGCTTGCGCATCGGTATTACATATTATAAAATCAACATCTCTTATTCCTTGACGAAACATAAAATTAACGGCATTGCTTCCTCCACCACCCACTCCAATCACTTTGATGATCGACGATTTAGTGCGAGGTAATTCAAAATGTATTAAATCTTCTGTCATATACGTATCAAATTATAATTTAGAATCATTCTCCTCAAAAATATTCGAAAAACCATCTTTAATAGCTGAAAATAAACCTGACTTTTTCTTTTCCCGCACTTCAGTTGATTCGATCTTTATTTCATCAATAGGTTTCTTTTCTTCCTGCAAAATAGGTTGAGAAATAGCTGTTTTAGACTCAATCACAGACTCACTATTATCCTCCTCAACATGAAAAGGATTTTCCAAACCGTTTAACAATAATCCGATGGCCGTTGAATACATTGGATGATTAATATCGTTGCCTACGCTTGCAGCAAGATGTTCGCAAGGATATCCAATCCTAACATCCATTCCCGACTTGTAACGGATCAGCTGCGGAAGATCCTTCAATAAGGCTCCGCCTCCTGTAATAACAATACCTGCACTAAGTTTTTCCATCACCCCTGAATTTTCAATCTGAAATAAAGCATAATCGAGAATTTCATCCATGCGGGCTTGGATTATTCCTGAAAGATACTTGTAAGAAATATCTTTAGCTTCTCTTCCGCTGATTCCAGGAACTGTAATTAAAGCATCATTATTAATGCTATCGGCCAATGCAGATCCATGTTCAACTTTTAGTCTTTCGGCATCTTTTTGTAATATAGCACAGATTTCTTTAATATCTTTGGTGATAACATTTCCGCCAAAAGGTATTACAGCAGTATGGTAAATAATACCTTCATAATAAACAGCTATATCGGTTGTTCCTCCTCCAATATCAATCAACGCAACACCTGCTTCTTTTTCATCCTCTGTTAACACAGCGTGAGAGGAAGCTATAGGCTCTAGCACCAATCGCTTTACTTTGAGGCCAACTCTATCTACACATTTTTCAATATTCTTAGCCGACGAAACATTACCAATTACAATATGATAATTTCCTTCTAATCTTTTTCCAACAACACCAATTGGATTTTTTATTCCTGTTTCGTTATCAACAATATAACTTTGAGGAATCACATGAATAATTTCCTCACCAGGATCAATAGCTGTTTTGTACATATCATCTATTAAACGACGTATGTCTTGTTCAGTTATTTCTTCATCATACGATTTCAGATTGATGTAACTTCTATTTCTAATGCTGCGAATATGCTGACCAGCTATTCCAACATACACCTCATTTAATTTAACACCCGCTTTAGCCTGAGCATCTTCAACTGTTTTGGCAATTGCATTAACAGTATCAACAATATTTTGCACAACACCCTTCTTTACTCCCGTTGAATCAGTTTTACTCAAGGATAAAACTTCCAATTTGTTATTCTCATTTTTGCGGCCTATAATAGTAACAATCTTAGTTGTTCCTATATCTACAGCACCAATTAAATTCGACTTTTTCATATAATCAATTTTTATTTTTATCTTTTAGTACAAACAATCTGATTTTTATATTTAACATTTATTTTTTTATATACATTCCATCCCATAGTATTAAATGCTTTATAAACTGATCTGATTTTTCTAAATTTTAAATCCATTTCATCTATATTTCCAAACTCAATAGTATGCGCACCCACTCTGGGAATAAGTTCTATCTCTCCGTTTTTCTTTACAAAAATTTGAGCCATTTGCGATTTCCAGAACTCATTATCATCAATAAACAAAGCCAAATCGTATAAATCATTTAGTACATTCCTCTTTAACGTACCTATTGAATCTTTAATAAACACTGACTTTGTACGCAATGTGGCATAAGGTTCAAAAATAAATCCATTGGCTATTAATACAAATGCGGTAAATTCATCAGACCAGGGCATTATACCACCTTCGCGATCAATATAATAGCTTTCGCCTCTTCCATTAATAATTCTTATTAATGGGGTGCGCTGTTGAATTGAAACATTTAACTTACCATCTAAAGAAATAAAGGCTTCGGCTTGTTTAACTGAAGGGAACTTATACAAAAGTTTCTCTGCAAGCGATACATCTATTTCCTCAACATAAAGACCTAAATACTTAAATTGGTTTTTTTCAAACAATTTGGCTACATCATCATTTTGGATAAATTTATTGGTTTCAGCATCTGCAATTTGAACGTTTAATCCTGAGCAGGGAATCTCTTTTCTGGATTCTGAAATAAAACCAGTAATTACAGCCAAATAAATAACAGCTACAAAAAACAATATTATATTTTTATACTTACTCAACATTAAATATTTCTTTTTTAATTTTCACAACCAATTCATCAATACTACCCGCCCCCATAGTAATTAAAACATCATAAGGCTTATTCTTCATATAAGTTATTAAATCATCTTTTTTGCACATTCCTTTAGATGCCTTCTTTATCTTGTCAAAAATAATTTTTGAACTAACACCTTCTATTGGCAATTCACGAGCAGGATAAATATCTAGCAGAATTACTTCATCGAGCAAATCAAGACTAGTGGCGAATTCTTTTGCAAAATCGCTTGTGCGGGAATACAAATGAGGCTGAAAAATACCTGTAATAAAACGATCAGGATAAATTTTTCGTGCAGAACTAATGCAAGCCTTCAATTCCTCAGGATGATGAGCATAATCATCAATAAAAACCAAACTAGGTGTATTAATTTGATAATCAAACCTTCGCTTTACACCACTGAAGGTAGCAACAGCATCTTTTACACTGTTTAAAGGCAACGAAAGAATAGATGCAACAGACAAGGCAGCAACTGTATTTTCTAGATTCATGATACCTGGCACACCCATTTTTAAATCATTTATCCTTCCATAAGGACTTACAAAACTAAAAGAGTAACAACCATTGTCTAATTTCTCAATATCTGTGGCATAAAAATCTGCATTCTCATCAACAATAGAATAATTATATATATTGATAATATTTTTTACTTTTTCTGGTTTAAATAAAATACCCTTCTTATAAATTAAAGTGCCATTCTTATTTATGCGTTCTACAAAATCATAAAATGCACTTTGAATGTTCTCATAAGTACCATAAATATCCAAATGGTCAGCATCAATAGAAGTAATTACAGCAATTTCAGGATTCAATTGAAGGAATGATCGATCATATTCATCAGCCTCAACTACGGTATAATCACTTTTCGCCAATAATAAATTGCTATTATAATTTTTTGAAATTCCACCCAGAAAAGCATTGCATTTTAATTCCGATTGCATCAGAATATGCGAAGTGATGGTAGTGGTAGTTGTTTTACCATGAGTTCCAGAAATAGCAACTGTTTTACTATTGCGTGTAATCATTCCAAGAACTGCGGAGCGCTTCACAATAGTAAAGCCTTTTTCAATAAAATATTGCCACTCCAAATGATTAACAGGAATTGCAGGCGTAATTACAACGCAGGTATCTTCAGGGTTTAAATATTTTGCAGGAATAAGATTTATGTCATCGGTATAATGAACATCCATACCTTCCTTTACCAAATCGCAGGTAAGGGGTGTTTCTGTTTTATCATAACCAGCAACATTTTTTCCATTAATTTTAAAATATCTAGCTAAGGCGCTCATTCCAATACCGCCTATTCCTAAAAAATAAATATTTTGAAAACCTCCAATCATTTCTTATTATTTTCAATTAATAACATTATTTCCTGCGCAATTCTATGTGCAGAATCTTTAATGGCCAATTTAGATATTTCTTCCGACAAAGAAGTACATAATGCCTCATCACTTATTAACTTATTAACAGTATTTATCAGCATGGTGCGCGCCTCAATATCCAAAACCATCAAAGCAGCATTTTTATTTACCAAAGCCAAGGCATTTTTTGTTTGATGATCTTCAGCAACATTAGGACTAGGAACTAAAATGCAGGGTTTTCCAACCAAGCACAATTCAGATATGCTACCAGCACCGGCCCTTGAAATAATTATATCAGCGGCTGCGTATGCTAAGTCCATTCTAGAAATAAAATCGAATAATTTAACATTTTCAGACATTGAATTTTTCATCACTTCTTGAGCCGCTGTTTTATATACCTTTCCGCATTGCCAAATGAATTGATAATTTGCCGACGCTAGCAATCCAATATTTTCCGCAATGGTTTCATTTAAAGTTTTTGCGCCCAAACTACCACCTAAAAGCAGAACAGTCTTTTTTGTGCCATCGAGTGAAAAATATTTGAGGCCTTCGCTTCTCTTCTCATCATTAATAATAATATCTTGGCGTACCGGGTTTCCTGTAAAAATAATTTTCTCGGCCGGAAAGTATTTATCCATACCTTCGTATGCAACACAGATTCGTTTTGACTTTTTGGCTAATAATCTATTGGTAACACCAGCGTACGAATTCTGTTCCTGAATAAGAGTAGGAATATTGTTTTGAGCGGCCACCTTAAGCATTGGACCGCTGGCATATCCGCCAACACCAACAACTACATCGGGCTTAAATCTCTTCAAAATACTTCTGGCCATAATCATACTGTTCACTAATTTAAAGAAAAAAGTGACATTTTTAAAAGTAAATCGCCTCTGAAAACCTGCAACAGGAAGCCCCTTTATTGAATAGCCGGCAGCAGGAACTTTCTCCATTTCCATTCGGTCTTTAGCTCCTACAAATAATAATTGAATTTCTTTGTCAATAGCTACCAAAGCATTAGCAATAGAAATTGCAGGAAATATATGACCTCCTGTACCGCCTCCACTAATAATTACTTTTTTACTCATATCAATAGTGTTTAATTATTTTCCTCATTTTCTTCGGCAACAACAGCTGCCTTCTTTGTTTCAAAAGATTTACTTATGCTTAAAATTACGCCCAAAGCAAATCCTGTAAAGAACATAGAAGATCCTCCCATACTCACTAATGGAAGTGTTTGTCCTGTAACCGGAAAAATATTTACCGCAACTGCCATATTAATAAGTGCTTGAAAAACCAATGCAAAAGTAAGTCCAATTGCCAGAAATGCAGGAAATGACCTATCACATCGTCTTACAATTATTGCTGCTCTAAAGAGTAGATAAAGATACAAAAACAAGACAATAATGCCTCCTATCAATCCATATTCCTCTATAATAATAGCATAGATAAAATCAGAATAAGGATGCGGTAAAAAATTTCGTTGTGTACTGTTACCAGGCCCTTTGCCCAAAATTCCTCCGGTAACAATGGCTATTTTCGATTGATCGGCTTGGTAGTTCTCTTTCTCTTCTGCACCCACAAAACTACCAAATCGGTTTTTCCAAGTCTCTATACGACCACCCATACCAACTTGCGGGGCAATAAGTAAAAACAAAACAAAAACCAGAATTCCAGACAAACCTAACAAACCAAGATGTTTCATACTCACTCTTCCTATAAACATCAAAACAATACATGACAGGAACAACATGAGTGCGGTTGAAAAATTAGCGGGTAAAATAAGTATACAAGTAATACCTACTGGAATTATAATGGGTAAGAAAGATCCTTTAAAATCTTTTATTGTATCTTGCTTTAACGACAACATTCTAGACACGTACATTATCAATGAAATCTTTGCCAAATCGGAAGTTTGAAAACTCAATCCAATACCCGGCAATGTTAGCCAACGGGTTGCAGAGTTTAGACTGGTTCCTAAAACAAGAGTTAACAGCAACAAAGGAATTGAAATATAAAAAAGAATTTGCGTAATGCGGGAAAAAAATTTGTAATCAAATAGGTGGGTAAGGTATACCACAGCCAAACCTAATATCATAAAAGTTACATGTCTAATTACATAATAGGTAGTATTACCTCCTTGATATTTAAAAGCAAGTGTTCCTGTAGAGCTATATACAGCCAACATAGACATTAAAGAGAGAATGATAATCACTCCCCAAATAATTTTATCACCTTTTAAATATTTCTGTAACTGTAACATCATTTACAAAGCTCTAACACATGTTTTAAACTGACGGCCCCTGTCTTCATAATTGTCAAATAAGTCGAAGCTTGCACATGCAGGTGACAAAAGAACCACATCGCCTGAATTAGCAATTCGGTTAGCGGTTTGAACTGCATCTTCCATAGATTGAACATCACATATCTTTTCAATTTTTCCATGAAAAGCCTTGTGCAATTTTGAATTGTCAGTACCCAAACAAACCAATGCCTTCACTTTTAATTCCACCAATTCAAATAAATCAGAATAATCATTTCCCTTATCTATTCCACCAGCAATCCAAACAACCGATTTGTTCATACACTCCAACGCATACCAAGTTGAATTTACATTGGTCGCTTTAGAATCGTTAATAAATTCTATTCCATGAACATTTAATACGGGCTCAAGGCGGTGTTCAACACCTTTAAAATCCGACAAACTTTCACGAATAATTTCATTTTTAATGCGCAATACACTAGCGGCTAATCCAGCAGCCATTGAATTAGCGATATTGTGTTTACCTTTCAGTGACAACTCGTCGAGCGACATATAAAAATCGCATTCATCAAATTTTATCTTCATAGTATTCTCCTTTAAATAAGCAACATTTTCATCCTTATTACTTGTTGTATAACCCATAAGTCGGGCTTTCAGAATTAAGCGGTCAAGTTCCTTTCCGATCACTTCGTCATCGGCACAAAAAATAAAATAATCATTTTCTGTTAAATTGCGAGTAATGCGAAACTTTGAGTCAATATAGCGTTGAAAAACATAATCGTATCTATCCAGATGATCAGGTGTAATATTTAACAATATGGCAATTTCAGCTTTAAAATCATACATATCGTCTAATTGAAAATTACTTACTTCAATTACATAATAATCATAAAAATAGTTAGCTACCTGATAAGCAAAACTATTTCCAATATTACCTGCCAAACCTACATTGAGTCCAGCTTTCTTAAGCAGATGGTATATTAACGAAGTGGTAGTTGTTTTTCCATTACTCCCTGTTATACAAATTTTTGTTGCATTTGTATACCGCGAAGCAAATTCTAGCTCATTAATAATGGGAATGTTTAACTCCCTAATTTTTTTTACTATTTCAGCTTTTTCAGGAATACCCGGACTTTTAATAACTTCACCTGCATTCAAAATTTTTCCACTGCTGTGTTGTTTTTCTTCCCATTCAATTTGATGCTCCAACAAAATTTCTTTGTAATGCTCTTTAATACTACCAAAATCGGATACAAATACTTCGAATCCCTGTTTTTTAGCTAAAACAGCAGCTCCTGTACCACTTTCACCTGCACCTAATATAACTATTCTATTGTTCATCACCCTAACGCATTTTAAGAGTTGCCAATGTTAATACTGCTAAAAATATTCCTATAATCCAAAATCTCGAAACTATTTTAGCCTCTGGATAGCCTTGTTTCTGGTAATGATGATGCAGAGGAGACATTAAAAAGACTCGTTTTCCTACACCATATTTTCTTTTTGTATATTTAAAATAAGAAACCTGGATAATCACTGATAGATTCTCTATAAAGAATATTCCACAAAGCAAAGGCAATAATAATTCCTTTCGTGCAATAATTGCAGAAACAGCTATAATGCCCCCAATCGATAAGCTCCCTGTATCACCCATAAAAACTTGTGCGGGATATGTATTATACCATAAAAATCCAATTAAAGCACCCAAAAAAGCAGCTAAAAACACAACCAATTCTCCAATGCCAGGTATATACATAATCCCTAAATAAGCTGAGAAAATGATATTGCCAGACAAATATGCTATAATGCCCAAAGTAGAAACTATAATGGCAGATGTGCCACTTGCGAGACCATCGAGACCATCAGTAATATTAGCACCATTAGACACAGCAGTTGTGATAAAAATTACAGCGATAATAAAAATAATCCACTTAAAAATTGAAGCATATTCACCTAGAAACAAAACTAAACTTTCATAATCAAATTCATTACCTTTAACAAAAGGAATAGTAGTAACAGTAGATTTCACATCGCGAGAAACATAGTTTTCTGAAGCATTTATTTGCTTTTCCATATCAGTAATAGATGTAACCGTTTTAACCGTCCTCACGTTATGTTCTCTTACAACAACAGAAGGATGCAGCCACAAAGTAAGGCCAACAATCAAACCTAAAATAACCTGACCCACAATTTTATAAATACCCCGCAATCCCTCTTTATTCTTTTTATACACCTTTATATAATCATCAAAAAAACCAATCATTCCAAGCCAAATTGTTGTAACAACCATCAGAATAACATACACATTGGTAAGATTAGCAAAAGCAAATACTGCGCTTAATAAAGAAATTAAAATAATAATACCCCCCATAGTAGGTGTACCTTTTTTCTGCATTTGTCCTTCCAAACCTAAATCTCTTATCTCCTCACCTATTTGTCGGATTTGTAACCTACGGATAATTTTTTTCCCGATAAATAATCCTACCAATAATGACATAATGAATGCCATAGAAGCTCTAAAAGAAATATAATTGAACATTCCAGCTCCTGGAAAATCAAATGTATCTAAATAAGTAAATAAATGATAAAACATAAAATCAAATTAATAGTTATGAATTAATTTTAACAGTTCCTCTCTATCATCAAAATGATGTTTAACGCCCTTAATTTCCTGATAAGTTTCATGTCCTTTTCCTGCAATAAGTATAACATCGCCGGGCTCACTAATCATGAAAGCGGTTTTTATCGCCATAGCTCTATCTACAATTGACAAAGATTTAAGCTTTTCATTCACATCCAAACCCGCTTCCATTTCAATGATGATTTCATTAGGATCTTCATTGCGCGGATTATCGCTGGTAAGGATAACTTTATTAGAATAATTTACTGCTGTTTTTGCCATTACAGGTCGCTTCTTTTTATCCCTATTACCCCCGCATCCAATTACAGTAATAATTGCTGCATTATCTGATTTAACCTCATGAATGGTTTTTAAAACATTTTCAACTGCATCGGGTGTATGAGCATAATCAATAATAGCTGTGCGCAACAGCGAAGATCGCAACACTTCAAACCTACCTCGTACCTCCTTTAATTGAGAAAGAGCCATTAATGCAGTTTGACTGTCCACACCAGATAAAACGGCAGCTCCAAAAATTGCGCTTGCATTATAAGCATTAAAAACACCAACAAGTTGAATCCAAGCTTCAACACCATTAATATTTATAAGTGTTCCATCAAAATGACTCTCAATGATGCGGGTTTTGTAATCACCCATCGCCTGCAATGAATAAGTATACTTCTTGGCTTTAGTATTTTGTAACATTACCTGACCATTCCTGTCGTCACTATTAGTTAACGCAAATGCATCCCTAGGCAAACTATCAAAGAATTTTTTCTTGGCATCTCTATAATTTTCAAAAGTTTTGTGGTAATCGAGATGATCATGTGTAAGATTGGTAAAGATTCCTCCAGCAAATTGCAACGCATGGATGCGATTTTGGTCGGACGCATGCGAACTAACCTCCATAAAGCAATAATCACATTCGGCTTCAACCATCAATGCCATAAAATAATTTATAGTAATAGGATCGGGAGTTGTATGGGTGGCCTCGTATTGCTCATTGTGAACGTAGATACAAACAGTAGATAACAAACCTGAATTACGACCAATTGATTCAAACAATTTGTATAAAAGTGTGGCCGTAGTAGTTTTTCCATTAGTGCCTGTAACACCAACTAAATGCAACTTAGCCGAAGGATTGTCATAAAAATTTGAAGCCATTTCGGCCAAAGCAATAGAACTATCGGCAACCTGTATAAAACAGATTTCTAAAGGTGTTAATTCAGGTAATACTTCGCATACTATACATGCAGCACCAGATTCAATAGCTGCATTTATAAATTGATGCCCATCAGATCCAACTCCTTTAACAGCAATAAAGAGAGATCCTTGAGTAACTTTTCGGGAATCAAAATAAATGGCACTTAAAACATCTGGTAGAATATTTACCTGTTTTAAAATGCGCAGTCCTTTTAATACTTTTTCTGTACTTACCATCTTTAAATCTGAGTCATAATTAATTCAACTAATTGACCTCTTGCTATCGAATTTCCTGGGGTAATAGACTGACTTCTTACAGTACCATAACCCCTTGTTTTTACTTTTAAACCAGCATTCTCCATTAAAAAAACAGCGTCTTTTAATGACATTCCCTGAACATTCGGAACTATATTGTTGATAATCTCGCGTCTATTCAATTGTATTTGCAATGAATCTCTAACCGGATACAACCATTGACACGAAGCTTTCTCGGTATTCCATTGATAAGGTATGCCAAGCTTTTTAAGAGCATACATTATCTCCTCTTTGTTACCAGCTTTTGAATAAGGCGGATCAGATTCAAGTTTTGAAGTCATTTCAACTTCATTCTCTTCAATTCCAATGTAGGTTGCAAAAACTTTATCGGCAATTTCTTTAAAAACAGGACCTGCTATTACATTACCATAATAAACGCCACTAGATGGATTATTAATTACAACAATGCAAGAATACTTTGGATTCTGCGCTGGAAAATATCCTACAAACGAAGCTTGATAGCGTATGCGAGCTTCAGAACGATAGCCCGCATTTACGTTAGCCACCTGTGCAGTACCCGTTTTACCCGCAATGCGATAAGATTTATTTTTCAAATTATTCGCTGTTCCTTCTTCCACAACCCCCTCTAACATTTCTTTTGCCATTTTAATTGTAGCAGAAGAACATACTGAAGGATTTAACACTTCACGGGTAAACCGTCTTTCCACATTTCCATGATTCCATATCTCCTTAACAAAAATTGGTTTCACCATGCAACCATCATTAGCAACAGCATTATAAAAAGTAAGTATCTGTAGAGGAGTTAATACCAATTCGTAACCATGAGATAGCATGGGTAAAGTAATACCCGACCATGTTTTATCGCCCGGATATTTTATATATGGTTCTCCTTCACCCTTAATATCCAATCCAAGCTTTTTATTCAATCTAAAGCTATACAATCTGTCAATGAATTGTTTTTCTCTTCCCTTATAATAGTCAGTAATAATTTTAGCAACACCTACATTAGAAGAAACCTCAAAAACATCTTTTACCGTAATCTTACCATAACCATCCTCTTCAGAATCTTTGATTGTTTTATCATAAAAAGTTATCTTTCCCTTTCCGGTTTCAATGCTATCTTCTAAATTTATATAACCATCTTCCATAGCTGCCATTAAAACAGGTAGCTTGAATGTAGATCCGGGCTCGGTACTCTCGCCCAATGCGTAGTTATATGACTCGCGATAATTACCGTTAGCATCGCGCTCTAAATTAACAATGGCTCTTATTTCTCCCGAAGAAACTTCCATAAGAATAGCAGTTCCGTGATGGGCTCCATGTCGCGATAACTGTTTGCGCAAAGCTGATTCTGCAACGTCTTGAATATTGATATCAATGCTGGTTACAATATCATGCCCATCTGTAGGATCCACTTCATTTTCATTCTCAACAGGCATCCAATAGCCTCCAGCTATCTTTTGCATTATTTTTATTCCTGTAATCCCTTTTAAATATTCATCATAAGCACCTTCAATTCCAACAGTATTGCCTTCTTCACTTTTGCTTAAATAACCAATAGTGCGGGATGCCAAAGTAACATAAGGTTGAAACCTGACATTTTCTTGAATTACAATAAAACCTCCCTTATTTTTACCCAATCGAAATATGGGAAAATTCTTAATCGCTTTTAAGTCTTGATAGCTCAGTTTTCTTTTAAACAAATGATAACGCCTTCCTTCTCTTCTAATCTCAGCCAACTCCTTTTTATAAGTACGTGCGGGTTTATCTCCAAATAATGAAGATAACCTAAATGCCAGTGAATCGATACCCGAATAATAATCTTTTTCGCTAAGGGTGGCATGACTAAAATCGAGGCGAATTTCATAATAAGGAACAGATGTAGCTAAAACTTTTCCATTACAATCATAAATATTTCCTCTATTGGGTTCAATAGAAATATCCTTAAGAGTTATAGCATTAGCCTTTTCTACCCATTTATGACCCTGAATTAATTGTAATTGAACTACTCTAAAGATAATAGCAAAAGCAAAAGCCAGTACACCAAAATATACCAAACCAATTCTCCACATTATATCTTTCTTAACCGACATATACTAATCGAGACTAAGTTTATAAGGAGGAATTAATGATTCCTTAAGATCCAATCCGTATTCATCCATTAACTGTAACACTTCTGATTGCTTGCTTAAAAACATTAACTCAGAAGCGCAGCTAACTGCTTCTGCACGCAATTCAGCCAGTTCATTCTGAATAGATAAAGTTTCACGATACACTTTTTCAGCATGATATCTATTACCGATGTAAAGCAAACCAAGTCCGACCAAAAAAAACAAAAAGGGAAATTGCTTGGCAATATTTTCCCGCACAAGAATTGAACCCGTAAGAAACTCTTTAAAAGGATTTTTCTTCAATTCTTTTTCTTCGGCCTTAGCACTTATAAACTCTATATTTTTTTCATTCTCCATTCTTCAATCTTTCAGCTACTCTTAATTTTGCACTTCGCGAGCGAGAGTTTTGTTTCAATTCATTATCTGAAGGAATAATTACATTTTTATTAACCGGTTTTAATGACCATGAAGACCTACCGTAAAAATCTTTTTGAACAAGCCCATCAAAACTTCCTGCCTTAATGAAATTTTTCACCAAACGATCTTCAATGGAATGATAGGTAATAACCGAAATGCGTCCATTTTCACTTAACACATCGGGCACCTGTGTTAAAAACTCCTTTAACGCAATGACTTCTTGATTTACCTCCATGCGCAACGCTTGAAATACCTGAGCCAAGTATTTGTTTTCAATCTTAGCTGGTACCAAATGTTTTATAATAGAAACAAAATCAGAAATACTTTCAATCTTTCCAAATGAACGGGCTTCGAGTATTGAACCTACTAATTTGCGGGCATTATTAACTTCGCCATATTCGTTAAAAATATATAACAAAGTTGCTTCATCATAAGAATTGACAATATATGCCGCATCCTTTTCAGAATTTTGGTTCATTCGCATATCCAGCCGTCCATCAAATCGAAATGAGAAACCCCTTTCGGCAACATCAAAATGATGCGATGATACACCCAGATCGGCAATAATTCCATCAACACAAGGATGATCAAGGTATTTCAGGAAGTTCTTCATAAACCTAAAATTGTGATGAACAGGAATTACTCTGTCATCATTAGGAATATTTTGCAATGCCTCCTCATCCTGATCAAAAACTATCAATGTGCCGCCTTGCAATCTGCTTAATATTTCTCGAGAATGTCCTCCACCACCAAAGGTAACATCTACATATACCCCCTCGGGTTTAACGTTCAAGCCGTCAATACTTTCTTTTAAGAGAACCGGCTCATGGTATTGCATAAAATCAGGCTTTATTAATGTTACCACCCATTATTCTTTCAGCCAGTTCACTAAAATCGTATGTGTCTGAAGACTTATCGTATATATTCTTGGCCCATAGCTCAATTTTATTGTCTTGCCCTGCCAGTATTGCTTCTTTATCAATTTCAACCTCAATAAGCAATCGCTTAGGAATCAATAAGCGCCCGGTATTATCCAGTTCCAGCTCTGCTGCCCCCTTGTAAAAATTTCTTAAAAAAGCATTATGTTCTTTTTTGTAAGGATTAACATTGTTTCTTATCAGTTCAATTTGTTTGTTCCACTCATCCATGGTGAAAAGGACCAGGCACTTCTCATAAATATCCCGTTTGATAACAAAAACATTTGCTCCTCCCTCTGGAAACTGCTTTTTTAAAGCCGAAGGAAAGAGCAAGCGTCCTTTATCATCAATTTTTACAGTATATTCTCCAATAAAAGTGGCCATAAACTCGCTATCTATTTAGCTTGTAAAAATATATAATAAATTCCCACTTTTTACCATTTTTTACCATTTTTTTACACTTTGTTAATAATTTTTCTCATTTTATAGCCCTTTTGCAATTCTTCGTCCGTTCTGAAAACTATATTTATCTGTTTTTCAATAATTTAACAATTTTAAAAAATATATTTGACACGTTGCTGTATAATCTTATCTTTGCACCCTAAATAAAACAATCTCACATGGAGCAATTAGAAAGAAATCCACAGCATTTAGATGTTAAAAAAGTATTTTACGAAAAAAACCCTCGTATGGCCAAATGGCTGCCGGGTATAGTGTTTTGGACCATAAGAAAAATCATCCATGAAAAAGAGATCAATAGGGTACTAAAAGAATATGGAGATAAACAAGGGGCGGCATTTGCCGATCACTTAGTTTCTGATTTCAAAATAACATTTGACATTAAGGGAATTGAGAATTTACCGAAGAAACAAGATGTGATAATTGTATCCAACCATCCATTGGGTGGCTTCGATGGCATGGTATTACTATCGGTGCTTAACCCTTATTTTCCGGGCATGTTTGAAGTTGTAAATGATTTATTGATGAACTTACGAAACATGGAAGGCACATTTATTCCGGTAAACAAACATGGCTCCAATTCAAAGATGAATGCAGTAAAACTAAATGACGCATATGCTACTGGGAGAGCAGTGCTAACTTTTCCGGCAGGCATGGTATCAAGAAAGATAAATGGAGAAATAGTTGATTTAGAATGGAAAAAAAGCATCATTTCTAAATCGTTAGAATACAAAAGAGACTTTGTACCCATTTACTTTGAAGGTAGAAACACCAAATTATTCTATTTAATTTGCTGGCTAAGAAAGGCTTTGAGGATTAAAACCAATTTGGAAATGTTCTTTTTACCTCATGAATTATTTATGCAAAAAAACAAACATTTTAAAATAACAATAGGGGAACTAATCCCATACAACACCATTGAAACAACAAATAATCAGCTTTATTGGGCCCAAGAAATAAAAAAGAAGGTGTATCAATTGAAGGAAAATAAAAAAAAGTAGTATAAACACCTATCGATTTGGGTACAAATAGAAGCGATAGTTTTTTATATTTGTATCTTTAAAATAATGGCATGAAAGACATAATAGCACCCATACCAAAAGAGATAATATTAAAGGAACTTACCGAAGAGAAATTTGTAAGGAAAACAAATTATGCGGGAAATGAAATTTATGTTTTCACGCACCATGAAGCACCTAATTTAATGCAAGAGGTTGGTCGTTTGCGTGAATTAACTTTTAGAACAGCGGGCGGAGGAACAGGAAATGAAACTGACATAGATGAATTCGACATATCTGACGATCCTTATCATCAATTAATTGTTTGGGATCCTGATCATCAAGAAATATTAGGTGGTTACCGCTTCTATCTTCCAGTGGAAGGTGCAGATGGATCGAAATTGGGAAAACGATTATCTACATCGCATTTATTTAATTTTTCCGAAAAATTTCAGAGAGATTATATGCCGTGCATGATCGAATTAGGACGATCTTTTGTACAACCCGCATATCAATCTACAGCCAGAGCCCGCAGAGGAATTTATGCATTAGATAATTTATGGGACGGACTGGGAGCCATCATGATTGACCACCCGCACATTAACTATTTCTTCGGAAAAGTTACCATGTACACTCATTTTAACCGACAGGCAAGAAACACCTTATTGCATTTTTTGAATAAGCATTTTGGTGATAGAGAACAGTTAATTACGCCTAAAAATCCTTATGACTTGGAATTTGATCCTGCAGAATACGACAAATTATATCCGGGTAATGATTATGCAACGAACTACCAGATTGTCTCAAAAAAAATTCGTTCTCTAGGTGAGAATATTCCCCCGCTAATTAATGCATACATGAATCTCTCTCCCACGTTTAAAGTTTTTGATACGGTAATCAACGATGAATTTGGAGATGTTGAAGAAACTGGAATTCTGGTAACAATTAAAGACTTATACGAAGCTAAAGTTGAAAGGCATGTTAACACCTATCAAAGGGTTAAATACTACTTAAAAAAAGATAAATTCATTTAATGTGTCTGACAAACTTAAATTATTAACATTTATAATACTCGCAACTTGGTGCTTACAGACAGGAGCGCAAACTTATATTTTTCGTAATAACTATTATAAGCACCTAGAAGGTAAAAATAAAAATGGCCAATTATTCAACCTCGAACTAAAAAGTAGCAATTATCAGATTACTGGTTACCTCCAAAATATTTCGGAAAAACAAATTCTCTTATTAGATGGAGAGGCAAAAAATCAAAATATTGATGTAGATATTGTAAGTAATGGACAAAATGTTGGAAAAGCTAAAATTGTTTATGAAACAGACAGTACCATCAAGCTATCTTGGTTTGAAAACAAAAAACTTTTGCATGAAATAAGCTTTATTGAGAATTATAAAACTTCAATGGCTTTTGAAAACTTAAGTATCGAAAACAGCAAAAAACTTTTATCAACAAAAAATAGTCCACATGCCAATATTGCTGTAAGCATTTTATACCCCATTAATAATAAGGATAAAATAATAGCATCGAAAATAACTAAAGAAATAAATGGGTTTATTTTTGATGATAAATCATCTGAAAATATTAAGTTGAGCTTACATAAATTTACTAATAATTACTTTAATGATTATATACAATCTAATAAAGAAATAATAGGTAATGGTGGTAGTGTTGAATTTGAATTTATGAATTGGGAAAGAAGTATCAATACTGAAATATTATATAATAAAAATAACATTCTTCAATATGCTGTTTCTGATTATGAATTTAGTGGAGGAGCCCATGGAAACTATTCAACGCTATACTATATTTATAATTTAAAAAATGGCAATAGAGTTTTTATTAGTGACTTGTTTTTGGCTGGTTATGAAAAGTATTTAAGTCGATTGATACACGCTAAATTAAAAGACAAATCTTTATACAGCGATGAGGTTCCTATATCAGAAAATTTTCTTTTATTACCCAATGGTATCTTGTTCAGTTATCCTCCGTACTCAATTGCGCCTTATTCCGAAGGTCAAATTGAAGCATTAATTCTCTATAAAGATATTATAACCTTAATAAAAAGTCCCTTGATTTCGTTAATGATCCAGCAATAAAATCTAGGTCATTAAGCTGGATATTACTACATACGCAATTACAGCTAGGGCTGCTATTACTATTAGTTGAACAATAAAGAATCCTGCATCAATTTTTTTGTTTCCCATTCGTTTTTGATTTCAAAATTACTAAGAAACACTAATTGTCAAATACTATAGCGATTAAAAGCACATTAAATATATAGGTGCTGGCTTTTAATACCGTTTTAATCCTCAGTTAACAAATAAAAATTCAATAAACCCTAACTTGCAGAAAAAAGTGATGGACAGAATTGATTCATATGCCGTATCTTTGGCATTAATTGGAATAACAGTAGTTACTTTAGCACTAATAACAGTAATGTTTGCAGTAAAACTAATGGTAAAGCTAAATCATATTGCTAACGAAAGAAAGCATAACAAAACGTTACACAATGTATTTCCGGAAAGTAAAAAAGAAAACAATGAACTTTCAGGAAATACAGTAGTGGCAATTGCAACAGCCCTATATTTGCATTTTCAGGAAATGCACGACGAAAGCAACCAAATATTAACAATAAAAAGAGTTAATAAAAAATACTCTCCATGGAATTCAAAGATATATTTCATGACACAAAAGAGTGTGAAAAAATAAATAAATGGGTAAAATTTTAATCATCGAAGACGAGCCTAAGGTAGCTAATTTTATTAAAAATGGTCTTGAAGAAAACTCATATACTTCAGATATTGCCATAGATGGGTTTATAGGAAAAAGTCTTGCCATTGTAAATCCTTACGATTTAATCATCTTAGATTTAAACTTACCTCTAATAAACGGAATTGATGTATGCAAAGCGATTCGAGAAAAAGATAAAAGCACTCCTGTATTAATGCTTACAGCGCTGGGTTCTATAGAAGATAAATTAATTGGCTTTGAATCGGGAGCTGACGACTATTTGGTAAAACCTTTTGAATTTAGCGAATTGCTTGCCCGAGTAAGGGCTCTTTTAAAGCGAACGCTTCATTCAAATACTGCAGAAAAAATGCTATCAATGGGCGATTTAACAGTCAACTTGATGAACATGACAGCAAACAGAAACGGGAAAAACATCAGTTTAACATTAAAAGAGTTTAAACTATTAGAGTATTTTATCAAAAATAGAGACAGGGTAATTACCCGTTCTGAAATTGCAGAAAAAATATGGGAGATTAAATTTGATACAGGAACGAATGTTATAGATGTGTATGTAAATTTTCTCAGAAAAAAGATAGATAAAGATTTTGAAAAAAAACTTATTCACACCATTATTGGCAGCGGATATATGATGAAAGAGCCTGAATAAATATGTTATATTTGTAACATAGTACAAAATTCGCTCTCATGAAAATCAAACATAAATTATCTTTACAGTTTAACTTACTTGTAGTTACACTATTACTGGGATTCTCGCTATCGGTTTTTTATTTTATATCTAGGCATAGAGAGAAGGAATTCTATGAGCGATTGCATATTGTAGGCATCAATACGGCAAAATTATTATTCGAAATCAATGAAATTGACAGCAGTCTTCTGAACATTATAGATGCCAATTCTATAAATACATTGTATCAGCGCGAACTTTCCATTTTTGAGAAAGAAAATCTGATATATTCTACAGCCGACAACAATCATATCCACAAAACCTTAAATAACGAATATTTACAAAGGAATCAAAAAAATATTTACAAAGGAATATTTGATAAAAACCAATACATAATTATACTATATCGCTTTAATAATAAAGAGTATAGTATTCTTGTTTCTGCTTATGATTTATACGGATATGAGAAGTTGAAGTATATTCGTTTTATAATAATTTTATCTTTATTATCGAGTATAATCCTGGTTTCGATCATCGGAAAATACTTTGCAGGAAAAGCATTGCATCCCATGAAAAAAGTTATTCAACAAGTTAAAAACATTGATGCGGGAAATTTAAATGCACGGCTAAAAACCGGAAAAAACAATGATGAAATAGACCAACTGATCGATACATTTAATGATTTGCTAGGCCGAATTGAAAAAGCATTTGAGAATCAAAAACTTTTTGTTTCAAATGCATCCCATGAATTAAGAACTCCACTTACCTCTATCACAGGGCAAATAGAAGTGAGTCTGATGAGCGAAAAATCAATAGATCAATACAAAGAAATACTCATTTCAATACTTGAAGATATAAAAACGCTAAACAGTTTAGCGAATGGCTTGTTAGATTTAACACAATACTATGAACAACAAAATGTTTTAAATTTAGAAGAAATAAGAATTGATGAGATACTATTGGGACTTCAACACGAAATAAATAATAACAAAAGTAATTATACCATCAATATCAATTTTGAGGGTATAGATGATGATGAGCGGTATTTAACCGTGCATTCAAGTGCAACCATGATGAACATTATTATTCAGAACCTGATTGAAAATGCCTGCAAATTTTCAAGTAATCATACTGTAGAAATCGTGCTAAGCAAAGAGAATGGTTTTTTAAAAATACAACTTTCAGATAAAGGCATTGGCATACCCGAAGACGAACTGAATAGGATTTTTGAACCCTTTTATAGAGCTAAAAATGCGAAACAAATAAAAGGGCATGGCATTGGTTTATCTCTAGTAAAAAAATTGATACAGATTCAGAACGGAAGAATTTCTATACACTCTAAATTAAATAAAGGTACTACAGTTATATTATTGCTTAAGCATTTATAGAAAATGATATGATAATAAAAAAGGATGGCCAATAGGCCATCCTTTTTTATTATACTTAAATTTTAATCTATTATAAAAGGGTGAATGCAACTGTTACACCAACTACCACGATAGATACCATACTCATTAGTTTAATAAGAATATTTAATGAAGGGCCTGAAGTATCTTTAAAAGGATCACCTACAGTATCACCAACAACTGCTGCTTTATGAGCATCAGATTTTTTGCCACCATAGTTACCTTCTTCAATATATTTTTTAGCATTATCCCAAGCGCCACCAGCATTAGCCATAAATACAGCCAAAATAAATCCAGTAGAGGTACTACCTATTAATAATCCCATAACACCTGGAACACCAAAAATTAGTCCTGTTAATACAGGTATAATAATAGCCAGTAATGAAGGCAATAACATTTCTTTTTGAGCGCCTTTCGTAGAAATTTCAACACAACGAGCATAATCAGGTTCAGCTTTGCCCTCTAAAATACCAACAATTGTTCTAAATTGACGACGAACTTCTTCAACCATTGCTTGTGCAGCACGACCAACAGCTAACATAGTTAAACCGCAGAATAGGAAAGCAGACATTGAACCAAGAAAAGCACCAACTAAAACTTT
>JFJP01022062.1_pt1 | contig 23464 bp, 20 predicted proteins | sample 431651 | NCBI WGS metagenome assembly JFJP01 (sample SAMN02602958, study PRJNA72255) | Microbial mat metagenome, whole genome shotgun sequencing project. | biome: fresh water; feature: sink hole; material: water; isolation source: purple microbial (photo- and chemosynthetic) mats found in...
GCGGGCATGTGCTGTTCAGCCATTACGCGTATTTTGATGCGGTCATGGACAGCCTTCTCGGCAAAAAAGAAGGCTGGGTTTTTCACGAGCGGGAAGCATGGATTCGGATGCAGAACCGCTTTGTTCCCTATCCCCTGCAAAACAACATCCACCGTCTGCCAAAAGAAGTTTTTTGGGAATGTCTTCAGGGAATTATTGACATTCAGGGAAACGGTCGGCAGAACATGCCCGAACATTTCGGCGAATGGATCAACGCCACTTTCGGCGCGGGTCTGGCAAAATGGTTTCTGCGCCCGTATAATTACAAAGTCTGGGCATATCCCCCAGAACAGATGGATTGGTCATGGGTGGGCGAGCGGGTCGCGCCAGTTGCGCTCAAATCCATATTGGAAAACGCCATTTTCGACAAAGACGATATTTCATGGGGTCCCAATTCCATGTTTCGTTTTCCCCTGCACGGCGGCACCGGCGCGATATGGAAAACCCTTGCAGAAAGGCTTCCGCAAAATAAAATACAGTTGAATCGGGAACTGACGCGCATATCGTTTCAGAAACGGAAAGTCTGGTTTTCGGACGACAGCCAAGAAGAATACGATGTGCTGTTAAACACGATTCCGCTGACCTATCTGATTGAAAAATCTGATGTTGCGCCGCCTTTTGACGCTGTTTTGCCCCTGAAATATTCCTCAACGCATATTGTCGGTATTGCGCTCAAAGGAAATCCGCCGGATCATTTGGCGACAAAATGCTGGATGTATTTTCCCGAAGACAACTGCCCCTTTTACAGAGTCACCGTGTTCAGCAATTATTCGCCCAATAACGTGCCGGATATTCGGAATTACTGGTCTCTGATGTGCGAAGTGAGCGAAAGTTCGGTCAAAAAAGTGAATCGTGAACGTGTCACGGAAGATGTCATTGACGGTGCAGTAAATGCGGGGCTTCTCTCAGACCGGAGCCGCATTGACCACACATGGTACAGCTTTGTCGAAAAAGGCTATCCCACACCGAGTCTGGGACGGAATCAGATGCTTTTTCCGCTGCTTCGCTATCTTGAAGACAACAGCATTTATTCGAGAGGGCGTTTCGGCGCGTGGCGTTACGAAGTGGCAAATATGGATCACTCATTCATCCAAGGCGTTGAATTTGTGAATCATCTGCTGGCTTCGGGAGAGGAACTGACGCTGTGGTATCCGCAGGTTGTCAATAACAGGCATCCTTCCGGAAAAAGAAGATAAAAAAAAGTGTGTGTATTTTTTTTGCCACGAATGGACACGAATTTTTCACGAATAAAAAAACACGAATGAATCATTGAAGATATTCGTTTCATTTCGTTTACAATTTACAATTTTTTTTAATTCGTGAAAAAATTCGTGTCCATTCGTGGCTGAAAAAAAACGCATTCGTGGAAAATTCGTGTCCATTCGTGGCGAAAAAAAAGCAGTATTCCTCATTTAACTCACATCTAACACAAGCCTAATATTCAATTAACAATCCTGTTGTATTTTTCCCATAAAGGAAATCTGTCACTGCCTAAAAATTCATTTTCTGTTTTATATCTGTTTTATATCAAGGAGGTTATAATGACGATTCTGCAAAATACAACATGGTCCCACCGGCTTGCCAATATTGATTTCGCATTTCAGCCCATTGTGAATATTCACACGGGCGTGTGCTACGGATACGAGGCGTTGCTGCGAAATTACAAAGTATCGGGTTTTATGTCCGTCAGTGAGCTTTTTGATCATGCCCATACTGAAAAGGCATTGCCTCAGGTAGAAATGCTGCTTAGGAAAAAAGCAATTAAAAAATTTGCAGACCTCTTGAAGCAGGAGAAAATGAAGCTCTTTTTCAATACAGACGCACGGGTTTTGAATGCCGAAACATCTCAGGATGCAACTGTGGCTGTTTTAAAACAGTACAGCCTGACCGGGGAATCGCTGTGTTTTGAAATTTCAGGAAAAAACAAGCCGGATAACTTTGATGAAATGGCAGGCATTTTGAAAACCTATCGTTCTCAGGGAGTTAAAATCGCCATAGACGGCTACGGAATGGGAGGTGTTGACCTCCACACGCTCTATTTCATTGAGCCTGATTTTATCAAAGTGGATCGCTTCTTTATCAAAGATATTGAAAAAGATTCCAAAAAAAAGCTTTTTGTCTCAAATATCGTGGAAGTGGCGCATTATCTCGGCAGCACTGTGGTTGCCGTGGGCGTTGAGACAAAAGAGGAATATCATGTCTGCCGGGACATCGGCTGCGACATGATTCAGGGCTATCTGATTCAGGCACCGGAAGAAAAATGGACTTGGCTCAGGACCCAGTATCAGCGCATTCACTTGTTGAGCCAGACGCACCGTGAAAAAAAATCTGACGGCGATCAGGAACTTATCAATGCGGAAATAGAAAAAATCGAGCCTGTTCTCAACGAGACAGATATTTTTGAAGTTTTTAAAAGATTTAAGCAGAAAAAGGAAGTTTCTTTTTTTCCGGTGATTAACAAAAACGGGGAACCGCTGGGCATCATCCGTGAAAACAGTTTCAAGGATTACGCCTATTCCCGCTTCGGCAACGAATTGCTTCAAAATCCGGCTTTCGGGAAAACCATTGACAAATTCATCGGCAAATTTCCCATTGCGGATATCCGCACGCCCACCGAAAAAATTCTGGAAATATATTCCCGGAATGAGCATATCGAAGGCATTCTTATTGTTGATAAAATGAAATATGCCGGATTTCTGAGTGCCGCTTCGCTTTTGAAAGTGCTGAATGAAAAGAATCTCTCCGCGGCAAAAGATCAGAATCCGTTAAGCAAACTTCCGGGCAACACGCTGATTTATGAATATATTTCCAAAGCTGTCCGGGATACGAAATCCGGATACCTTTTTGTTTACTTCGACTTCGAGAATTTCAAGTCGTATAACGACAAATACGGATTCCGGCAGGGCGACCGCGTTATCCTTCTTTTCTCGGACATGCTGAAAAAAGTTTTCAAATCTTCGGACAGTTTTATTGCCCATGCGGGGGGCGATGATTTTTTCATGGGCTTCTCTCAGGCTTCTTCAGATAAAATATTTCGGGACGTAAAGACATTGCTGAAAAGTTTTCACAGAGATGTGGAAAGTTTTTATGATCCGGTCTCCATCAAAAAAGGCTATATTATCTCGTGGAAAGGAGAGGGAAAAATGGAGAGCGTGCCGCTGCTGAAGGCAAATGCTGTTATTCTGGAACTGCCGGCAGAGCGGATACAAGTTTTTTCTGTCAGTGAAATCGCACAGTTCGCTGTACAGTTGAGACAAAAAGCAAAGGACAGTGAAGATAAAGTTTGTCAGGCGAATTTGTCTGATCTGAAAAAAAATCTTCGCAATTCCTTTGAAGCTGCCAAAAAAGAGATTGCGTTGCATCTGCGCCCCAATCTTCTGGGTGCAATTTAATAAAAAATACTTGTGATCTTTTTTACCACGAAAGCACGAAATGTAAGAAAAACACGAAAAAAATTGTCATTTTCTCGTTCCCGCGCTCCGCGTTTCTTGTAAAACGGGTTTTAAACCCGTTCTACACCCCTTCTTGTAAAACGGGTTTTAAACCCGTTCTACACCCCTTCTTGTAAAACGGGTTTTAAACCCGTTCTACAGTCCGGGGGTGTAAAGCAAAAATTTCGCTCCGCTCATTTTTGCACTCCGGACCATGGGAATGAGAACAACATTCTAAATTCTTTCGTGTCTTTCTTACATTTCGTGCTTTCGTGGTTCAACATTTGCGGCTGATCATTTTTGCAGAAGAACTAAACTCAGCCCGGGCCAGTAAGTAATCAGCAGCACAGTGCCAAACAGCACAATCATAAAAGGTACTGCTGCCTGATAAAGTTCGGTGACAGGTTTGTCAAAGCGGTAGCTGGCAATAAAAAGATTCATGCCTACCGGCGGCGTCACATAGCCAATCTGCATGTTGGCAAGAAAAATAATGCCCAGATGCACCGGATCAATGCCGTAACTCAGCGCAACCGGCAGAATAAGCGGCACCATGATAACTAATGCCGAGAAAATATCAAGAATCGCGCCGAGAATGAGCAATAAGATATTCAGCAGCATCAGAAACACAATTTTGTTTGTGACAGCCGACTGAATGATTTCAAACAGCCGCATCGGCACTTCCGCATCAATGAGAAAATTTGTGGACGCCAAAGACACGCCGAGAATCAGGAGAATGCCTCCGACCATAATCATTGAATCCCGCATAATACCGGGAAGTTGTGAGATTTTGATCTCTTTGTAGATAAAAACTTCTGCGACCAGCACATAAAGCGCAGTGACTGCCGCAGCCTCAGATATGGCAAAGAATCCGCTGTAAATTCCTCCGAGAATAAAAATCGGCAGCGGCATTTCCCAGATGGCTTCCCGAAACGCGGCGGCGGCTTCTTTTGCCGAAAAGGGCAGCAGGGGAATGGGACGGTGCCGGTTTGCCCACAGACTCCAAAGTGAAAGCGCCGCAACCATGAGCAATCCCGGCAGAATGCCCGCCAGAAACAGGTCGCTGATTTCAACCGTAGGACCGGTGTTCATCTGCTGGGCAATGATGCCGTAGAGAATCAGGGGCAGCGAAGGCGGCAGCAGCAATCCCAGACTGCCGGAGGTCGTCACCAAGCCGATGCTGAATTTTTCCGGGTACCCGGCTTGCAACAGCGCAGGATACAGCAGCGCGCCCAGCGCCACGATGGTCACGCCCGACGCGCCCGTGAACGCCGTGAAAAAAGCACACGCGACAAGTGCAACCATTGCCAGACCGCCCGGCATCCATCCGAGAAATGCCCGTGTAATCCGCACGAGCCGCTCTGAAGTCCGGCTTTCTCCCAAAAGGTATCCGGCAAAAGTAAAGAGAGGCAGCGCGAGCAAAACCGGCGTGTCGGTGATTCGATACATCTCAATGGCAATCACTGACAGATCAACGCCCTGAGAGTAAAATCCGAGCATCGCGACAGCCAAAATAATTGCAAAGAGGGGCGCGCCGAGAAGCGCAAGTAAAATCAGCGTCAGAGTCAAAATAGATGTTGTCATAAGTCATTTTTGCCTATATGTAAAACGGGTTTTAAACCCGTTTTACGATGCCGAAAATTTCATTTTCGCACTCCGGATGATGTATTTTCGTGTTTCAGTTTTTTCGCTTGTATTTCTTCCTAAGCCGCTTGGTAAAAGGAGTTTTTCTGAGCAGCACATAAGTTGCGCCAGTGCCGCCGTCACATGATCTTGCGCTTGAAAAGGCAATGATCCACTTGCGCCAAGGTCCCCGGGAGAGCCAATCCTGAACTTTGCTTTTCAGAATCGGCATTGCAGGAGAGGAAAGCCCCCGCCCATGCACAATGAGAACTGCCCGTTTTCCTTTGATGATCGCATCGTTTATAAATTCGTCAAATGCCTCCTGCGCGGCTTCAACGCCCATTCCGTGCAGGTCAATATAAGCCTGTATCGAAAAATCCCCCTGATGCAGACGCCGGGCAATTTCGGGATTGTCGCAATAGCCCGTGCCTTCTATGTATTCCGAAGTATCCGCCACAATAAAGCCGGAGCCGCTTTCCACAAGATTCCTCAGTTGAGACATTGTTTCATCGTCTGTATCCTCGTCAAAATGAATCGGCAGCCTGACTTCAACAATATCATCATCGTCATCTTCTTCAAAATATTTTTCTCTCGGAATAGGGGTAACGCCCGCCATTGCTTTTATAAAAAGTTTTTGCTCATATTCAGGGTGATTCGGCTCGACATCAACTTTTTTTACTGAAAATATTTCTCCCCGAAATGGCGCAAGCGGAAAAGACTTGCTTTCAAGGAGTTTTTTCAGTTTTTCAAATGGTCTGAATATACCGGCAGATTCTGTTTCCTTTTTTTTCAGAGACTTGAAACCGGACATGATTACCCCCCTTTCTCAGACAGCAGTATAATACCAATTCGCTATCAAAAACGATGCTCTCTGTAAAACCGCTTTTCAAGCGGTTTGAGCGATTTGAGTCTGTTTTCAGCCGGGCGATTTACGATCTGAAAAGACCGATCTTTGAAATCGAATTGGTATTATACCAATTCGATTTCAAAAACAGTGTTCTCCGTAAAACCGCTTTTCAAGCGGTTTAAGCGATTTGAAAAATCGCTTTACGAAGCGAATCCGTATAAGCTTCCGAATTACAGTATAAAAAAACAAGCCGGAAGCTGATTCTGCTTTAACTATATGAAAAAATATCTTTTTTCATTTCACCTTTTCTGTAACGGAAATAATCGCTGATAATTTTTCCGTGATCAAAGGCAATGGGCTGCGGAAGCTCGTTTTCGTTAAAAAGTCCCAGATGTCTCGCATCATCGGCAGCTTTCGGTGTGCCGCTCGATGTTGCAATAAATACAGTTGTTACAGTATGTTGTCTTGGATCACGGTCCGGCTCGGAATACGAGTGAAACTGTTCTTGCAGGACAACATCAAGAGACGTTTCTTCTTTTGCTTCTCTCACAGCAGCCGCTTCAAGCGATTCGCCGTAATCCACAAAACCGCCCGGCAATGCCCATCCCTGAGGCGGATTTTTTCGCTCAATCAGCACAATTGCTCCCTTGATCTCAATGAGAATATCAACTGTAACTAACGGATTTCTATATTTCTTTTCAGTTGTTGTCATATTTCCGGCGCTCCCGACGGAATCAGACAGGCAAAAACTAAGGGTGCGTTCCCTGTGTTTCTGATCTGATGATCTTCATTGCCGGGGATGAAAACCGCACAGCCCGGTCTTATCGCTATCCATTTGTTTTTACACAATACTTCACCATTGCCTGCATGAATGAATATCTCATGTTCCCATTCATGGGAATGTCTCGGCGAGTAGCCGTTTTCAGCCACTTCAAAAACTCTCATGCAGAATTTTTCGGCACCGTCTGCCTTGCCGATTGCCACTCTTGCGCTGACGCCCTTTACGCTCTCGCTGTCAAAATGTTTAGACGGTATGTCGGAATAATGAGTGATTTTCATCAGTTCTCCTTTTAATTTGTCGAAGCAGTTTCCGATCCGGCGGGATTTAAAGAAAATCTGTAGAGAAATTGTCAAATGGAAATGCTTTTATCATCTTTTTTAATCAAATTCAAGTGAAATAAGCTTAGGAGTTAAGCAGTTGAATTTTAATCCATGAAAGAACACGAAAAAGAACACGAAGCGGCGGGAAGAAAATTAAAATCCTTTGAGTTCCTTCGTGGACAGTGTTCTGAAGCTATGAAGTAGGATATTACTACCTTTGAATACTCCTTCCACCCCATTGACGCAAGCCCGTATTTTATGGAATAAGAAATATGAAAACACGGAAGAGAAAACACGAAAGCGCGAAAGATGATATTTTTCATTCCAATTTTTAAATCTGAGTGAACAAAAGGAGAGAGACATGTGTAAATCTTTAAAATTCAAAGACCTGATTCGCTCATCTCAGGGTTTCACCTTGCTGGAAATGCTGGTGGTATTAGTCATTATTGGGCTTCTTGCCGGTCTTGTGGGTCCCCGAATGTTCAGCCGGGTGGATGACTCCAAAATAAAAACTGCCGATGTTCAGATTAAGATGATAAAAGGCGCGCTGCATACGCTGCGGCTGGATATCGGACGTTTTCCGACGGCTCAGGAAGGCATCAATCTGCTCTATTCTCCGCCTTCGGATGATCGTCTCAAACCGCTTTGGAAGGGACCCTACTTGGATGAGAAAATCCCGCTGGATCCCTGGGGAAGTCCCTATCAATATGCTGTTCCCGGCAGCGAAGGTCAGCCTTTTGCGCTGTATTCATTCGGCGCGGACGGGAAAGCCGGCGGAGAGGGAATCAGTGCGGATATTGGCTATGTTGCGCTGTAGATGCCGGTACAAAAATTGGGCAGTTCTCCCTCTCCCTTGAGGGAGAGGGCCGGGGTGAGGGTGAATCAATAAAGGCGGGGACGCAACCCCGCCCCACCGGTTATATTTTTTTGAAAGCGATTTGGTATGAGCTTTGACTTTTGAAATCAGACATTAGAAATAAGACATTTTTAGCATCCGGCTATACCTTGCTGGAAATTCTGATGGTTGTCGCGCTGATCGGACTCATGGCAGGGCTTGCCGTGCCGCGTCTGACAAGCATTTACGACGGCGTTCAGTGGGCAAGTGAGCGGGATGAGGTGCTGCGGCGTATTTCCGGGCTGGGGTTTACTGCTTTTCAGGAAGGACATGATTTTGCGTTAAAGCAATATCCGGCAGATGACTCAGAGAAACTTCCGCTTGAACTTCCAGTCGGATGGACTGCGGAAGCAGAGCCGCCGATTCAGTACAGAAGCAACGGCGTTTGTCTCGGAGGCAAACTTCGTCTGAGTTACGGCGAGAGAGCATTTGTTGTATCTCTGCGCCCGCCGCATGGGAAACCGGAGTAAGTTATTAGCTCTTGAGCAATCGCTAAGAAGTCTTATTGAAATGTTTTTCTGTCCCGCAGGGACTTATGAAAATAGCCCGGCAATTCATTGCCGGTAAGCCTGATAACAATGTTAATAAGTCAAAAAGGATTTACTTTACTCGAGGCTGTTGTGGCAATGTTTCTGATCGCCAGCATCGGAATGGCTTCGTTTGACTGGATTAACAGCAGTCTGGAGAGTCTCGGACGGGTGCAGGAACATCACTCGCGTCAGCAGGCTGTCCGTAACGTGCTGGCTTTCATGGAAACGGTCAATCCGATGGAGAAACCGAGAGGCTACACAGAAATGGGCGCATACACGATTGAATGGGAGGCAAATCTTGCGATGCCGGAAAAAGACGGTGTAGGACATCCGGCAGGGATAAGTCTGTATCGTCTGGGGCTTTATGATACGCATGTGCGAATTGCTTCAAATAAAAAACAAATTGCCGAGTTTGACTTGCGCCGGACAGGATACCGTCAGGTTCGTGAATTTCAAATTAATTTCTAAAATTAGGCAGCAGAAAGTAAAAAGCGGCAAGTCAAGTTTCAACTTTCAAAAAGGCTTCACACTGATGGAAATGTTAGTCGTACTGGTATTGACAGGGCTTATCAGCACATTGCTGATACAGGGCTTGACGCATGTGCTGAGTTTGCGTATCCGGTTTCTCTCTCAGTTAGAAAAACAGACGACAGAGACGCTTCAGGCGCATTGGTTTCGGGAAATTTCGGCGGCATTAGTTCCGGATCATCCGAGCGGAAAAAATATCTTTTCCGGCACAGAACAGGGATTTCAAGGGCTGTCTTTCGCTTCTCTGAGAGGAATGAAGGGCGTTCCGACGCCCATATTTCTCGAATTAGTCTATAAGGGCGGCAATATTCTTCTGCAATACAAAGAGACAAATGCAAATGTCTCTATCGGTGAAGAAACTTTTGCAGCATGGGAAATAGCAAAGTGGACAGGTCACAGCGGCAGATTTTCATATTTGGACAAAAACGGACGCTGGCACAGTCAATGGCCGCTGACAATTGATAAGTCAAACCAGTTGCCTGAAGGTATTCTTTTAGAAGCAGATGATGCGCTCGGCAAAGTTAGCTGGTTTGTCTCACCGGCAGGAAGGCGTGAACCGAAACCTACGCTCAAAGATTTCTTGGGATGAGAGGCGGCAAGATGCAGGTTGTCTCATGAGGTGAGGCGTTTTTTCAAAATCCCCCTTTGGAGGCAGCAGGACTGTTAAGTTCTCCCTCTCCCTTGAGGGAGAGGGCCGGGGTGAGGGTGCATCGGTGGTGGGCGGGATTGCGACGATGACCCCTCCCCCCCTCTCCCCGGAGGGGAGAGGGAGACCTGACAAGGGGGGATTTTGCGGGAGACAATGACCAACCAAAACGGATTCATACTGGCAGCCACACTGTGGATATTGGCAGCGATAACGCTTGCCTCAGGATTTTTTGCTCTTTGGACTCAGCACGCGCTCGAACTTGCGCGTCAGGGAGATGAAAATTTGCAGGGAGAAATTGATCTGAGCGGAACACAGGCAACGCTCTTGTATCTTCTAAGCACGCAGACCCTGACGATTGGCGGGCTGACGGTTCCGGGAGGCGAGACAGATGAGACATCGGAGAAAAACATGAATCCGATGGATTTTTCTATGGCTGCGGTCGGCGGAGAGATTGCGCTGGATGACAGACCGTACAAGGGCTTGGGCAAAGCTTGTTTTTCTATTCAGGACGAAGGCGGGTTGATGGGATTGAATAATTTTTACACATCACATCTTGAAAATTTACTGGGCTTGCTGGGTGTTCCGGCAGATCGCCGCGGTCCCTTGCTCGACAAACTTCTCGATTATACAGATATGGATGACTTGCACCGCCTCAACGGCGCAGAAGAAGACGAATACAGAAGAATGGGACTTCCCGCGCCGCCGAACCGTTTTCTGCTGACAAGTTGGGAAATTGCAAATGTGCTGGATTGGAAAGACCAGCCCGGATTATGGAGTAAAACGCCGATTCCGAGACTGACCACGATTTCCTCCGGAGGCGCGCCGAATCTGAACACGGCTCCGAAAGAAATACTCATGACGATGACAGGCATAGATGCAGATACAGCAATAAGACTTATTGAAGCCCGCAAGGAAAAGCCTTTTGCTTCTATCCGGGAAGTTCAGGAGGCAGCCGGCAGCGATCTCTCGCTTGATCCCATGGGGACGGCATTGTTTCCCTCTGTCTATCTCCGCCTGACGCTTTGGCAGGAAGGCTGTCAGCGTATGAGAGAAGTTCATGTTTCTCTCACGCCTCAGGCGGACAAAAAAGCGCCGTGGCTCATTGATTATGAATTACTCATCTCCATGACTCAGGAACAAAAACATGAAAGCGCACGAGCTATTGCAAGCCCTGTTTTCGCCCCAGCGATATATCCAGACCCGCAGTAAAGTTTTTCCGCCCCTCAAAAAGACGCTGGGGCGGCATCAGTGGGTGGTTTCCCGAAGTCTTTGCATGTATCGGGTCTTTGTGCTGGGAGACATTCCGCCCGCGGAGCGCAACAGCGCGCTGTATCTCCGCATACAGCAATGGAGTCCTTTTGCTGAAACCGGTCGTCATGCGGTCTGGCGCGATGAAACAGCGCAAGTCTGGATATGGGATGAAGCAAAACGGCGCGAGGCCTCGGAAGCTTTCGGCGCAAATGTCTCGCGTATTTTCCCGGAAACCGTATTGCGTGAGCGATTGGAGAATCGTGACGCTTTGCGTATTGTCTCATGCACGGAAGGGTTGGATGCGCAGGTCTGGAAGAACGGCGTACTTGCGGGCAGCCGCTGGTGGGCAGAATTGCCTCATCCGGATGGATGGAAACGCTTTTTGCTCGCGCATGACCTGAATCCCACAACGCTTCCGCCTGTTTTTGAAGAAATTCCCTGGTTGGACAGCCCTTGGGGAAGAACTTCGGAGAGCGGTTCAATTTTAAGTCCCCGCCATGAGCGATTATGGCTTTTGATTGCTGCGGCAGTATTTGCATTTTTGCTGATATGGGACGGCGTAACAATATGGCGGTGGCGTCACGCGGGAAATTTGATGGCGGAACGGATTGCGGCATTAACTCAGGAAGTAGAACCGTTGATTGAAGCGCGCACGGAGGCGACAAAATATAAAGATGCTGCGGACAGGCTGATTTCACTCTTTTCTTATCCGACGCAGTTACAATTGATGGCAGATGTTGCGGAAAAATTTCCCGGCAAAGATGTTCTGCTTGCGGAATGGCGCTACAATCAGGGGAATCTCACATTCACTTTGGAAGGCGAAAAATCCGACCCTCGCTATTATGTTGAGGCATATCAGAAACTGCCCGGATTCAAAGATGTCTCAGCAGAGCCGGGACGCAAGCCGAATCAGCTTGAAGTGAAAATGACTGTCGGAAGTGAGAAATGAGAAGTGAGAAATAATACCAGCATCGCAGATGCGAAATACTTGTAGAATCGTTGATAAATGAAAATTTCAATCCGAGAAATCTGTGTAATCTGCGGTCTTGAATGGCGTCAGAATGCTAGGCTTCGGGCAGGCATTTGGCTTGCCGCGTTTGTCTTGCTTGCCTACCTGCTGATGCTGCTTTCGGACTGGAAGCAGGCGTTGAAAACCGAGTATCAGAATTTTACCGGACAGTTGGCTCGTCTGGAAATTCTTGCCCGGCAAAAAGAATGGACCGGCAGGGTGGATATTGCAAAATCTCTGATGATACAAATGGAAAGCCGATTCTGGAAGGCAAACAGTCGGGGATTAGCTCAGGCGCAGATGCAGATGTGGATTGATAATTTATTGAAAAAAAAAGAAATTGCAAATGCCCGAACACAGGTAGAGCCTGCACGGGACATCACAGGGTACGAAGGGCTGTGGCAGGTTGCCGTCAGGATAGAAGGAAATTTTGATCCTCACAGGCTTTTGGATTTGCTGCGGCTCATTGAGAGCTATGAGCAAATCGTAACGGTGGAGCAATTGGACCTGACAAACTACGGAACGCCTCATTTTACAATGGTGATGAAGGCGTATTTTCAGGCAAGCTCGTAAACGCAAAAAAAACGAACCGCGAAAACACGAAACTCGCGAAAAAACGAAAATTTTTTCGCACTTTCGTAGTTTTCGTGCTTTCGTGGTTCAGGTTTTTATCTTATGGATTTACTGACAGGAAAATTTCGGATGCCGTTGTTGGCAGGCGTATTTCTCTTATTCGCTTTCAGCATATCTCTATGGCTTGCGCCCCGCCCTTCAAGCCTTGTTGATATGAGACAAGCTGAAGATTTTCCCTGGTCAGTGCTTTCTGTAGAAAAAGGGAAAAATCTTGAAGACGCTTTTCAAACGCTTCTCAGCCGACAGCCCTGGGGCTGCGAAAATAATGAAGCAAAAAGTCAGAAGCAGACAGGGTGGCAGTTTCGGGGAGTCGTGCGGGAATCGGACAGACACTTTGCGCTCATAGAAACGGAAGATAAAAAAACAGGGAGATATGTTCAGGGCGATGTCCTTCCCGGAGGAGAAATTCTGAAAAGCGTTCACAGCAGCTATATCGAAGTACAGTTTGAAGGCAATATTTATGTTTATAAGCTCTTTGGATTGAGAAGTGAGAATTGAAAAGTGAGAAATAAGATGACTTCATTCAGTTTGATGAATAAAAATAAGTTATTGTGTTATCCGGCAATATGCCTTTGTCTCGCTTTGCTGCTCAACGGCTGCGTATTGTTCAGTCACATAAAGCTGTCAAAAACAGGCTTGGGGCTGCAATTTCCCGAAATGCTGCGTAAGCCGCATTGAAAATGTTTTCTGAGGAAGCAGAAGCAAAACGGGAAACGCAGTTTACTGAAACGCCGAAGATTAATACGCCTTCTGTGAATATCTCTGACTCGGGGATCAGTCCCGGCACGGCTTTCAGAGGCAAACCGGTTGCAATCAATTTGGATTCGCTGCCCCTGCCCGCGTTTATCAACGAGGTTTACGGCAATATCCTTAAAACATCGTTTGAGATTGAGTCAAGCCTGCGGAGTAAAAATGATTTAGTAACACTTCGCACAGAAGGGACTGTTGCGCTTTCGGAACTTGACTCATTGGCAAGACAGGTGCTTGAGAACTACGGCGTGAGCGTGGAGCGGCAGGGAGATTTGCTGCGATTTGTGCCGGGGATGCCGGGGACTCCCGGTTCCGGAGAGCCGCCTCTGATGATAAGCGGTCTGACGCTGCCGGAAGTGCCTATTTCTCATCGGCCCGTGTTTCAGATGGTGCCGCTCAAAGTCGTGCGAAATGTCCATGTTGCCGGCTGGCTGAAACAGGCATACAAAGGACAGAAATTGGAAATCCTCGAAGACCCGGAACGCAACGCTGTTTTACTCATGGGGACTCCGGATGTTGTCGGACAGGCATTAAAGGCAATTCGCGTATTGGATCAGCCCTACATGCGGGGTCGTCACAGCGTCCGCATTGAGCCTGTATATCTCAACGCGGACGAATTGGCGAGTCAACTGTCAGAAGTGCTTAATTCTGAAGGATATTCTGCCACGCTGAAACCGCCGATGGGCAGTATCATTATTCTGCCGATTAAAACGATAAACGCCGTGATTGTGTTTGCAGCGGACAACGCTGTATTGGAGCATGTCAAAGAGTGGGCAGGCGTTCTGGACCTCCCCGGTCAGAAAGTTGAAAATCAGGACAGTTTCTTTTATTATCAGGTTCAGAACACCCGTGCGGCTGAGATGGCAAAGATGCTGCAAAAAATTCTGTCCGGCGTGTCAGTCGAAGGCGCATCTGCCGAGCAAACCGAAAAATCTCCTGAACAAGCCGGAAAACCTGCGGAACAGGCTGTAAAAATCGAAAAAGCATCAGCAAAAAGCCCGAAACTTGTCGTGGATGAAGCACGTAACGGACTTATTTTTCAGGGAGATTTGAAATCATGGGAAGGTCTGCTGCCGGTGATTCATGAAATGGACTGTCCTGCCCGGATGGTGCTTATCGAGGTCACGATAGCGCAAGTTACGCTTACCAGCGAAGAAGGTTTGGGCGTTGAATGGCTGCTTAAAAATCTCAACATCAAAAATGATAAGGGGATTCTTCAGACGCTGAAAGGACTCGGCATCGGCTCCGGCGGACTGACTTACACCCTGAACAATGCGGGGCAAACCCGAGCTATTCTCAACGCGTTTGCCTCCAAAAACCGCATGACGATTCTTTCCACGCCGCGCATCATGGTGAAAAGCGGCGGCAAAGCCACGATTGACGTGGGAACAGAAGTTCCCATCATTACCAAGCGCAGCACGTCATCGGATGTGCAGGAGAACGGCAACAGCTCGGTTTTGCAGGAAATTCAGTATCGGAAAACCGGCGTGCTGCTCAACGTCAGTCCGGTTGTGTATTCCGGCAGCCGTATTGACTTGGAGATTTCTCAGGAAGTCAGCGAATCCCAGCCCAATACGACCAGCGACATATCCAGTCCCAATATCTTTACCCGCAGAATCAACACCGCGCTGGGATTGAAAGACGGCGGGTCTGTGCTGCTGGGCGGTCTGATTTCGACGAGCAAGAGCAAAGGATATTCGGGCGTGCCGATATTGAGTGAGATTCCGGTGCTGGGACATTTGTTTCGTGTGGAAAAAGACACGGGCGAGCGAACCGAACTCATTATGCTGATTGTGCCTTATATCATTGAGAACAGCGAGGGCGCGGAAGCTGTTACGGAGTCTTTTCAGAATCGGCTGCAAGAAGTGGGAAGTGAGAAGTGAGAATTATTTTTTCGCCACGAATATACACGAATATACACGAATTAAAACACGAAGAGAAACACGAAAAGAAACACGAAAAGAGAATTTTTTATTTCGTGCTTTTCTGATTTCTTTTTCGTGTTTTCGTGATAAAAAATTCGTGTGCATTCGTGGCAAAAAAATCGCCGCGAATGCACACTGCAAAAATTTTACCTCTGATGAGGCTCATTTCTCACTTTTCATTTCTCACTCTCAACATCTGCTCATGCAGTCGCCCGGCTCTCAGGCAGAATGTCTCCAACTTCGCATTGATCAGTTGGGGAAAAGGCGAGCCGTCGCTTTCGATTGCCAGAAAAGGCAGGTCTTCCACATCGCTGAGAACAGCCCGAAGCTTTTCATTGTTCGGGTCTGTTGCCAGTTTGCCTTCGCGGTTCATTGCCTCGGAAAGAATCGCCTCTGACATGCGGTTCGGCATACATCCGAAAGGACCGATGGCAATCACGCCGCAGGAATGCGACGCGACTTCAGCCAGCGAACTGCCCACGGTCAGCACTGCCTCGCCGGTCAGATTGGGGGAGACATAAGGCTTGGCGTTATCAATGACAGACTGGATACAAAGCGGCTCTGTATGCACCAAGCCTGAGCGGGACAATATGGCTTTGATGCGCTTTTCCGAGCGGCTCATCACCTTCTTTTTGATGATATATTTCAATTTCTCCGATACAGTCATGGTGTAATCCACAAGCCCCTTGTCAACGAGATAATCGGAATACAGCACCCACTCGGTGATGGGCGAACAGATAGTCGCAAAGCCTTTTTCCGCCAGCGTTTCAGTGAGATATTGGCGCGAGAGCGAATCCCGGCGCACAAAAATCTCTCCCATCAGCGAGACTTTCGGCACTTCTTTGGGCGGACGCTTGAGAGGAATCTGCCTGAAGCGTTCCGCAGTCAGCCCAAGCTGATCTTCTAACCGTGAGAAATTCCCGTATTCTAATTCAAACAGCACCGAATGCCATTCTTCATCAAATATCTTCATTGCCTCTTTGCTGTCTGAGGCGTTTGCCAGCAGCATGGAGCGGATGTCTTCCATAATATCCGCTATGAGAAATCCCCACCATGCCTTTTCATGAAAGACGTTGCCCAATCCCGCATAGCTGTTTTCCGAAGTCAGCGAGAACAACGCGACATTCGGAATCTGATGTTTTTTGATCAGGTCTTCCATGAAGACATAATACTGACCGAAACGGCATGGACCCGAAGCCGTGACCATAAAGTAAATCAGCACTTCATCTTTCCGTTTTCCGTTGTTAATATATTTCAGCATGGTGCCGGTGGTGAGTATCAGGGGGAGACATTCTTTGCAGGAGGTATTTGCACGCCCAAGCTTCAGCACTGCCTCATCTGCCGGATGGCTCGCTTTTGCCCTGAAACCCGATGCACGGAATACAGCCGCCAATGCCTCGGAAGAAAGCTTTCCCATAGACGGAAGCAGAAATGTCACCCTCGGATGATTAAAGGGCAATTCCTCTCCCGAAGATGTGATAACTTTCGGGATGCCGTTATTCAACACAGTCCGGGCAGGTTGGAACTTGGAACTTGGAAACAGCTTTTCATCAAATTTGAAAGTGCTGTTTTCTATTTTCAAGTCTCTCTTTTCCACCAACTGCCTGTAAGCTGAAACAATGTCTAAGAAAGCCTCGATACGGGTCTCCAAGCCCGCATCTGCTGTGTGACTGTCCAATTCAAGCGTGAGAGAAGGCTTTCTGCCCATAATGTCTCTGAAATAGCCGACAACAAAGGAATCGGGCCCGCAGGAGAAATTGGTGATATAAGTCCCGAAGAGCTGCGGATGACGTTGCACAATTCTTGCCCCCTTGATGATAAGCTGTCCCATGCCCCAGTACATGTGCCGCTTGATTCTTTCCTCATCCAACTGAAGAAAATCAAAAGGAATGACCGGAACGCCCCGGGACGCCAGCTTGTGCGGAATGCCCATGTGCGCTTCTCCCACAAAGCCGTTGTAGGGACGGGCAAAAAGCACCACGGCGGTCTTGTCCGGTTCTTTTTCCAAATCGGCAAGCGCCTGTTTTCCGAGTTCTCTCATCTCAGCGATGCAGGCAGTTTGGCGATTCATCGCTTTTTCAAATGCCTCGTCTGCCGCCTTTTTGCTCACCCCCATCTGAACCGCAGTTTTCACCATCGGCTCTCCGGCGGCTTCCAATCCTTTGGTCAGATCAAGCAGAGGCGTCAGCACTTTTACTCCCCTCTTTTTCAGTTCTTCGATTTCTTCTTTGAAAGTCGTCCGCAGATAGAATGTCTCTCCCTGAACAAAGGGACAAACCTGCGTTGTCGTATAACCGTTGGGAACCGGAATTGACTTGAAATGCGGAAGAAATATGAAATCCGGCGGATTTTCGGCAGTAAGCAGCGAGTAAAAAAATCCGTGCGCCAGTTCCGCAGGATAGCAGAATGCCGCGCCCCGCCGGTCAATTCCTCTGCCCGAAGGCGTAGCCGGAACCGCAAGATCAAATCCCAGTTCGCTGAAAAATGTTGAGTAGAGCGGATAATAAGTATTGACGAGAAAACTCCGGTTGATGCCTACACGTTTGCGGGAAGAGACAGAAGACGAGGGCGGAACGCCGTATTTTTCAAAGATAAGCTTTTGGCGGATGCGTACCAAATCCAACTTTTCCACGTCGTAATTGATCTCATAGCGCAAATTGTAGTATCGGTTGCACGCACCGCCGAAGGGATATTTTTTGCCTTCAATTTCAATCATGGCGATTTCGCAGCGCCGGTCGCATTTCTCCTTTCCGCCGCCGCATACAAAGGATTTTCCGTAGATGACTTCCCGGCTGACCAGCGTTTCCAGATCGAATGACTTTTCCTTCATCAAACCAGCGTCAATGCGCTTTCTGACTTCCAGCGCGACACCGTAAGCGCCCATCAGCCCGGGTTCGGGCGGCACAATGATCGGCTTGCCTGTCAGCGCGGCCATGGCAAGCGGAACCGCACGATTGTAACACACGCCGCCCTGCATAAATACTTTTTTTCCTACCGGACGATTTCCTTTTACCCGGTTGGAGTAATTCATGCAGATGGAGTAAACCAAGCCCGCCACAATGTCTTCATGTTCCACGCCTTCGTGAATGGCATTTTTGATGTCCGAGGAAATGAACGCGGCGCACTGGTCATTGAAATTGGGCGGCAGCTTTCCTCTGAGCGCTACATTCGCGATGGCTTCCATTGCCACGCCGAGCGTTTCTCTCGCGGATTCCTCCAGAAATGATCCTGTCCCTGCCGAACATGCCTCATTCATGGCATAATCTGACGGGACGCCGTTGGTGATGTAGGTATATTTTGCGTCCTGTCCCCCGATTTCAAACAGGGTATCCACTTCAGGATCAAAATGCACGGCTGCGGTCGCGTGTGCGATGATCTCATTGATAACGCCGTCGGTCAGCGCATGTAGCCCCGCAATCTGTCTGCCCGACCCGCAAACGCCCAAGCCTGTGATAGAAAGTGAAGCTTGCGAATCCAGCTTTGACTTCACCTGTTCAAGAAGGGAGCGGTAGCAGGCGCGGGACGCGCCTATCGGATCGCCGTTGGTCCGCAGATACACGGAAGCCAGCAGCGCGTTGTCGTTTTTCCGCATCAGCACAGCTTTGGTGGTAGTAGAACCGACGTCCAGACCCAGAATACATTTATCTCCGGGCTGCACATCGCCGGTCTTGACTGTCTTGAATTGCACCATATTTTCATATTGTTGCAGCGCAGGAAGCGTGTCAAAAGACATGGCTTCGGAGCGAAACAAAGTTTCAGCAAGCGGCGCGGTTTCATGCTCCAATGCCCAGAGCGCGGTTCCCAATGCCTCAAAATAGGGCGCTTCTTCGGGAACAATCAGACCGGGAATTTCCTGACGGAGATATTCAATCATCATACGGTTGCGGGCTGTGCCGCCCGTGATCATGATATTTTGTTTTTTGATTTTTTTCAGGAGTTCCAGAATTTTGTTTGCCATCATCTGGCAAAGCCCGGCAGTGACTTTTGACTTGGGAATGCCCTTGTTGGTGGCGTGAGTACAGTCTGACTTGCAGAAAACCGAACACCGCCCTGACACTCGATGCGGTTCTTCCGTGACAGCCCACTGCGCTGCCTCTTCCAACGTCACGTTCATCCGGCGCAACTGCTGAAGAAAAAATTCGCCGGTCCCGGACGCGCATTTGTTGCCTGTCAGCACATTGGAGATGCTGCCCGCACGGTTCAGCGCATAGACCATGAATGTCTCGCCACCGGCAGAGACCACCGCAGGACATGAGACATCCGGGGGTTTGAGAAATCGGTAAGCATATTCTACGGCTTCGGGTTCGGGGATCGAGGTCAGGTTTACGAAGTTTCGGAATCTCCTGCCGGTCGCCGCAATTCTGTCGTAAGAATGCAGATCAAGTTCTTTTACAACATAAACAAGGGTTTGTCTGAGGTTTCCTTCGTGGGGATGAAGAGAATATCCGATGATTTTCGGTTTTATCTCTTCTCCGATCCGCTCCAACTCCACTTGAACGGCGGATATGGTGGAGGCTCCGAGACATAAGCCGAGAGTCCTGAAGCCCTCACGAACATCTTTTTTTTGCTCAATATCTGATTTCCTGACCATTTTATCATCTCTTCTTCTTAAATATTCATTTGGCAGTAAATAATTTTTGGGTTAGATATTAGACATTATCGCAAATAATAAAGGTCTCGCAAAGGCGCAGAGAGATTCTTCGCTGCGCTCAGAATGACAACAGTAAAACGGGTTTCAAACCCGTTCTACTTTTATGTCACCCTGAGCGCAGCGAAGGGTCTCTTTTCTTTCCGGCATTGCGGGAGATTCCCCTTTTATTATTTCCGAAAAGTCTGTCAATTGTTTTTCTTTAACGCAGCCAGCCTTTCCTTTGCTTTTTCAGCATATTGGCTGTCAGGATATTTTTCGATAATCTCCTGATACAATTTGCCCGCATGTTCCGGGTTGTGCTGCAATTCCTCCAATTTGGCAGTATCAAATATCTCAGCCGCCTTATCTCCGCAGGCTGAAAGCGATATTGCCGTCATTATCATTAAAATCACAAGAAAATGTTTCATCACTATACAGATATTCCTACAAATATAGTTCATCTGCGATGCTCCAAGATGCTTTCGTGCTTTTCTTTATTTTCGCATCTTCGTGGTTAAAAAAATAAAAGGTTCTCGCAAAGGGCGCAAAGGGCGCAAAGAAAAAAAGACAAACCAGCGAAAAAAACGTCTGCCTTCTTTGCGATCTCTGCGTCTTTGCGAGAACTTCTCACTTCCTACAGTTTTTCCAGCAGATCGCAGAGCAGTCTCACGCCGAAGCCGGTACCGCCCGCGCCGCAGTAATTAGCCGGTTTGCTGATAGATGAGGGACCCGCAATGTCTATATGCGCCCACTTGGTTTCTCCCACAAATTCCGAGAGAAACAACGCGGCAGTGATTGAACCGGCACCGTTCATGTCGCTGATATTGTTCAGATCGGCAATTTCGCTCTTGAGCGATTCTTTGTAATCTTCGGGCAGGGGCAGCCGCCAGCAGCGTTCATGCGTTTTTCTGCCGGAGGCAACAATGGCTTCGGCAAGACTGTCGTCAAAGGAAAACACGCCCGCAATCTTGTCGCCCAGCGCCACAATACACGCGCCGGTCAGCGTTGCCAGATCAACAACGGTCTCAGGCTTGTAGTTTTTCACAAGATAAGACAAGGCATCAATCAGAATCAGCCTGCCTTCCGCATCGGTGTTGCCGACCTCGACCGTTTTTCCGTCATAAGTGCGGAGAATGTCACCGGGACGATACGCGCTTCCCGAAGGCATGTTTTCAACCAGCGGCATCACGCCGATCACATTGATTTTAGGCTTGAGTTTCGCTATGGTGATGAGCGTTGCCGCAACCGCCGCCGCGCCGGACATGTCCGTTTTCATGTCTCTTGACGAACCCCCGGGCTTCAAATTGATGCCCCCGGAATCAAACGTAATGCCTTTTCCCACAAAAGCAACTGTTTTTTCGGCATTTTTCGCTTTGTATTCCAGAATCACCATTCGGGGATGATTTGCGCTGCCTGAACCCACCGCCAATATCGCGCCGCATCCTTTTTCTTTCAATACTTTTTCATCAAAAACCGTAACGCCGAGCTGTTCCTTTTCCGCCGCGTCTGCAAAGGCTTTTGCAAGCTGTTCCGGGCTTTTTTCATTGGAAGGCGTGGAAATCCACTCTCTGGCAAGAATCGTGCCTTCGCAGACTGTGGAAATATTCGACGCCAGCTTGTCGAATTTTTTTGCAGTTTCAGCGTTCACGAGCATGGTGATTTCCTGCACCGGCTTTTTCTTTTTTTCCTTTTTATACACATCAAAAATGTGATTTCCCAGACACGCGCCCGATGTCAGGGCTTCAATGATGTCCGACATTTCCAGTCCGGTTTTTTTGGCAGAAGGAACAGCAATGAGAACTTCGGAAACATCTTTCGAGATACATTTCTTTACCGCCTTGCCTGCAAAGGTCCGAAGGGCTTCAGCGTCTAATTTTTCAAGTTTTCCGAGACCTGAAAAAATCACACGCTCCGCGTTTGGCTGATCCGAATCGTAAAGGATCAGCTCATCGTCTTTTTCGCCTTTGAAATCTTTGATTTTCTGAGCCTTTTTAATCAGCGAGCTGACAGTCTGGTTGTCATGGATTTCCTTATCCTCACAAACCGGAATCACCAGCGTTCCGACTTTATCTTTTTGCAGATTAAGGTTTTTTAACTGTAACATTTATCTCTTTTCTCCTTTTGGGTTTTTCAGATACCTTGCCGAATTATAATCTCAATGTTGCTGTGAGACGCAGAGGATTCATAAACACTTCCAACGCGGCAACAATATCGGTGAAAACAATATCGGCTGCAAGCAGGGTTTCAACCGCCGCGCCCTCTTCCAGAATCACAGCGATGCCGAGCGCCGATTCTTTCAGCATCAGACGGTCATTTCTGCCGTTTCCGATACATGCGGTGTGTTTGCAGCCCAGACTTTTTACATAAGCTAATTTCGCGACATCCTGTTCTCCGGGCGGCAGCACCGAAAGCGTCACAGGCAGGTCTTTAAGCTGACAGGCAGCATTTCCGAAAGTATCTGCCGTAACCACATGAACCTGAAGCTTTTCCGCAAGGCTTGTCAGGCATGATCTGACCCACGACAGCATCACGCCGTCACAGGCGATTGTGCCGTTGTAATCCAGCACAAGGTGTCTGATCTCTGTTTTTCCATATCCTGGAACTGAAACTTCTATCATATTTCTCCTATATAAAGCAAGTTAAGAATGAAAGGCAAAGTTTGCTTAATAAATTCATTATAAAAGCAGACGGAAAATTTTTCAATGTGCAACGCGTGTGAAAAATGTCTCTATTACCGTGAAAATGTTCTACATGCAAGGAATAATGTATTTTTATATCAGGCTGACGAAGAAATTTATTGAAAAGCCTTTCAAATTATGGCATTTTAGCTTCAAATGTTTAAAGATGAAAGATTATCTGTTATATCTTTCATATCTTGCGTTAAAAAACGAAACACAAATTCTTATGGGGATAAATCACAATGGAAAATCTTCTCAGTATTGCGTTAAATTCTGTTTTTGTCGGCAATATTCTGCTGGCATACTTTCTGGGCATGTGTTCGTTCCTTGCGGTTTCCAGAAAAATAGAAACTGCGACAGGTCTCGGATTGGCGGTGACATTTGTGCTGGCAATCACCACGCCGGTAAACTGGTTGGTGTATCGTTATCTGCTTGCGCCCGGGGCTTTGAAATGGGCAGGGTTGCCGGAGGTTGACCTCAGTTTTCTGAAATTCATCATTTTCATTGCCGTGATTGCCGCAATCGTTCAGGTGGTGGAAATGGCGATTGACCGCTATTCTCCAGCGCTGTACGCCGCACTGGGCGTATTTCTTCCGCTGATTGCGGTCAACTGCGCCATTCTGGGCGCGCTGCTGTTCATGGTGGAGCGGAATTATTCCTTTGCGGAATCGGTGGTTTTCGGCGTCGGCTCCGGAGCCGGCTGGATGCTTGCCATCATCTCTATGGCAGCCATACGGAAAAAACTCCGATATGCGGATGTTCCCAAAGGCTTGGAAGGATTCGGCATCACCATGATTGTCACGGGGCTGATGGCAATGTCCTTTATGCTTTTTTCAGGGATTACATTGGGATGACTTAGCCACGAATGGACACGAATTTTTCACGAATGAAAGAACACGAATTAATTTTGAAAAGACACGAAAATTTTCGATTTCGTGTTCTTTTCGT
>JFJP01027067.1_pt1 | contig 23457 bp, 27 predicted proteins | sample 431651 | NCBI WGS metagenome assembly JFJP01 (sample SAMN02602958, study PRJNA72255) | Microbial mat metagenome, whole genome shotgun sequencing project. | biome: fresh water; feature: sink hole; material: water; isolation source: purple microbial (photo- and chemosynthetic) mats found in...
TTCCACGCTCTTTGAGGTCAAACTTTTAAAAAATTATTTAAAAAAATATCAAATTTATAATAAAATTCGCTTCAAATCAAAAAAATTAAAAACTCAGCTTCATCCTGAACAGCAGATTTTAAAGCTTTCAAACCGTGAAGTATCAATTTTTTGAGCTCACCTTTAAAGAAAATCATTTCAAAATAAAAAAACTTAAATCAAACAGTTTTTGAATTTTTTCATGTTATTTTCAAAATAAGTTCTGGCAGATTGTGATCTCGCTCCAATAGAATAAGCCTTTTATCAAATTGAAAGAGTTTTTTTATTAGTTTTTTAAAATAATTACATTATATTCATAGTAATTTCCATCTGGACAAGTTTCATATAAATGAGGTCCATCTTGCTGTTAAAATTAAAGTTTTAATTTATTGAAAAATGCAAAAATATCTATAAAAAAATAACATCAAGGCCTGCAATCAATAATCCAACTCCAAAAGGTCTTTTATTCATAACTTGGGTTTTTCCTTGAGATTCTTTTCAAATCAATGATAAATATTTTCATGTTTTTCGTTTTACTTTCTGCGACTTTAAAGATTAATCTATTCAAAGGATGTGCTGATTCATAAATATATTTATGATTAAGACATTCATTTCTCATAAATTTGCATAATAATCCTGTAATATTTAAATAAAATCAAGTAGTTTTTCTTTTTACTAGCATCTGCTGTTAATCCTGCGATCGCCATACCAATATTCTCATCTACTTTGAAGATTTTTTCTTGAAATCCTGATAATTCAGACTGTGATCTTTTTAAACTACAAAGAACCTATATTTATAATAAAAAATTGTGATTCCCTTTAAATTTATTGAACAGCTTCTGTTGAGGATCTTAAACCCAAACAAATACTTCCCAATTTAACAGCTTCCATTGCATATTCTACCTAAAAATAATTAAAATTATCAATAAAAGCCATTTTTTTTAATAAACTTGGAAAAGTTTGCCCACTGGGCTCCAAGTGATACAGTCTGTGTCGTACAAAGTTTTTATCATTTTTTTTTATTTTCTACGGAAACGAGCTGTTTTATATATTTTATATGAGAAGATATTTATTTAAAGTATTTTCAGATGGAGATTTAAATTTTGTTCTTAAGTATTTCCAAATAAAATAGGATCAGAAATTTAAAAATTTAATGTTTTATTGATTTGTTGAAAAAAAAATAAGAAAAGTATTAATAAAGAAATATTTTTATTATGTTGTTTTATTTTTATTAGCTTTTCAAAATCTAAATTTTGAAATAAAAATTTGTCCAAAAATTTTACAAAAAACTAAAAATATTAATAAAAAATAATGGGAGTTATCGTTTTCGGCCATTCTTCTTCATCTTCAAAAAGGCAATCGCTCTCTTTTGAAAAGGAATTCATTCGATCATCTTGTTTTTCATCATTTTGCAAGAAATTAATTATAACATTGGTTTCTTCAGAAAGAAACGAAGAAGAACTCTCAGCGCTCTGCATTGTTATACTTGAAAAGGAAAAGTTTGGGTTTCTCATTTTTCTTCTGATTTTATTGATTTGATTATCTAAAGATTTTTTGAATTTCCGAGGATATTTCTCATATAAAGCAAACATCCTTTCGTTAATGCTCATTTTATCAAAAAGCAGATTCAAAATCGATTTTGGTGAAGCAAACTTTTCTTGAGCCAGAATTTTCCAAATTTCTTTCTCAATTCCTTTGAAGCATCTTCTCATTTCTATGAAATCCATCTCAGATTGCTTCAGAGATTTGAGATGAGAATGATTCAATTGAGTTTTTTCTGCATGAAGGAAGGCGAACTTTTCACCTTTTTCAGTAGTTTCCAATTTGTAATAGAGGCAAAAATTGCAATTTTTCTTTCTTTTTTGTTGACAGAAATAAAGTGATGTATGACTTGTTTTAGAATTATTTGCGCGTTTCTTTAATATATGGTTTGAATTCTTCTCATATGCTGATATCTCTTGATCTAGTTCTGAGAGCTTCAATGCTTGGGAAAACCAACTTTGCGAAGGGAAGGAAATATTCTTGAAAGAGGCCATTTTCTTCAGAGAGAATTAAATAAAATTATATCTTCAATGTATATTTTATTAATAATTTAAAAATAAGAGCGAATTTATTTAAATCATGTTTTTAAGTTTTGTCTGTTAAGTGGAAGAAAAAAAATTTAAATCAAATTTTCGCAACAATTTATTGAATGAATATTGAATGAATAATTAAAAAACTTGTTTTTCTGTTAAGGAATTAAATTCAAAAAATTTAAAAAAATTCTTTGAAAAGTTTCATTGAACACTCTCACTCACTCTTTCAAAGAAATTTGCAACATTCAAGAACGATTTAGAAAATTTTGTTGATATTTCAATAATTTTTTATAATTTCTGTCACTTAAGTGGCAATTTTTTCTCAGTTAAGATTTAGGATTTTCTGTTTTTTAAATTAAATAAATATCATAATTTTGAAATAAAATAAAAGATTTTTTATTTTTTTTTAAATTTCCCAAGACAAAGAAAGAGAAGTCCTCACTTTAAAAAATAGAATAATTAATAAAAATACTGAAACAGCTTCAGAAGCTGAAAATGAACTGCATATTCAATCAAAATCAAATTTTTTTTTTCAGAAATTTGAATTTAAACTTTTTTTCTATTATTTTTTTTAAAAAACTTAAAAAATGACAATTTGTTTCAAAGAAATTTTTTTTAATGCTTTTATAAGAATTAAAAATGAAAAATTTTCGATCATAATTTTAATTATATTAGTTTTCATCTATTCAAAAATTTATAAAATGTTCATCATTGAAAAAAATAACGGAAAATTGAACATTGGATGAGGAAAGGAAAAAATTTTTAATAAAAAATAATAGGAATGATGCTCTTTAACTCTTCTTCACCTTCTTCTTTTTCTTCTTCTTCAACTCCAATAAAGCTCTTGGTGATGACCTCTGAAAAAGAATTTTTTTCATCATCTTGCAAAAAATTGAGGATAGTGGTAATTTCTTCGGAGAAAAATGAAGAAGAACTCTCAGATCTTTGGATAGTGGTCTCTGAAAATGACAAGTTTTTGGCTCTGATTTTTCTTTTGATTTTGTTGATCTGATTATCTAAAGATTTTTTGAATTTCTTCGAGTATTCGCCTTGCAAAACAAGCATTCTTTCACTGAAGCTTCCTTCTTCAAATAGCATATTCAAAATTGGTTTCGGAGAAAATTGACTGTTTTTGGCCAGAACCTTCCAAAATTCTTGCTCAAGTGCTTTAAAACATCTTCTCATTTCTTCGCAATCTAAAGCATATTGCTTATGAGTTTTGTCGTGAGAATGACTCAAATGAGTTTTCTCTGCATAAAGGACTGCAAACTCTTCCTTATTTTCATCGATTTCGACATTGTAGGAGATTCGAAAATTGCAATGTTTTTCTCTTTTTTGTTGACAGAGATAACTTAATTTATGACTTGATTTGGATTTCTTTGTTCTTTTTCTCAATATCTGGCTTGTGAACATCTCATAAGCTGATATCTCTTTCTGCAGATCTGAAATCTTGATAATTTCAGAAAATGAAGTTTGTAAAGGAATGGAAGATTGGGAAGAAGTCATTTCTAAAAGAAACAGCTGGAGATTTAGAGATTGTACTATTCCAATATAATTAATTAAAAATTAAAAAATTCGAATTTTTTTTAATATTTATATCATTTTTTTTTATTTTACCCTTAAAGTGGTGTTTTTTTTTAAATTCAAAATGCAATTTAATGGCTTGTAAATTAATAATACATTTTTAAAAAAGAAATTTCAACCTCCTTTTAATTTCCCAGGAAATTAACTTGAAAAAATTAAAAAATTAGGCAAAAATTATGCCCACAATAAAAGAGAAATGAATTTTCACACTCTTTCTCAAAAGCTGAAATTAAAACTTTCAAAAATTCAAAACAAAAAAAAGAAAAAATGTAGCATTTTAAAATTTAAATTTTTTGATTTTTAATTGAAAGATTAAAAGAAATAATTTTATAAATAAAATTTATGGAAATGTTTTCAAATTAGGCATTTTTTAAAAAAAATAATTTTTTTTAAAAAAAATGCTTCTTTTGATAAAAATTTGAAAATCTTATTATGTTTTTTGATTTTAAATAAAAATTAAATTTACAATTTTTTTTTTAAGAGTTCATAATTCGGATCCATTTATTTTTAATTTTCATAAAGCAGTCTCTTTCTATTTTCTTGTTTGATATTTTGTTATTTTCTTCATTTTTATTTTCTTTTTTTCTGCTGGAATTTCCTCAATTTTGTTCATTTTTTATTTTTATGTTTATAGTTTCACATTTTGTAATGAAAATCAGATTTCTCGAACCAGCCATCTTTTCTCTGATGTTTTCTTTAAATTGAAATAAATTAAAATTCTAAATAAAAATCAGTTAAAAATGAATGAAGTTTTTTCACAAAAAAACATTTTTAAATGTCTAACAATTTTAATTAAATTTTTTTTCAAACAAAAAAATCAAATTTAAACTTCGAATAAAAGTTTTAAGTTAATTCAAAATTTTACCAAATGCTTCTATAATAAAATTAATTTTTTTTTTGGTCTTCCTTCAGAAATTAGTTTGATTATTTGGATATATAAATTGAATTAAAAAAACATCGTAATCCATCATTATTCATAATATTCAAAAAAATGTCGATCCAATCTGCCAAAAAATAATGATAAAACAATAATGATTGAAACTTGATCTGCAAATCTTTTTTCTTTGGAATTATTCCCAATATAAAAAAATAAAACCAGCATTTGGCAAGTATTTTTTTGATGTGATTCATGCCAAAGAAGCAAAAAAAAATATCATCATATATGTTTGGAGGGATTAAAAATAAATTAAAGATTTTTTTTTCATTTTTTATATTATTTTAAAATATCAATGTCGATTTTTTAGAAAACCTATCCTAATTTTTTATTTAAAATAAAATGAAAATCCATTTATAAATAAAAAGTTTGAATTTTAAAAATGTTAGATGTTCTTAAATTTAAATTCAGACACAAAAGCTTTAAGTAAAAATAATAGGATCTCTTTCGCTTGGAATTTGTTTATTTTCTTCAGTATGAAAAATTTCTTTAGTTTTCAGATTTATTATATGATGTGAAATAATTATCTTCTTCCCTTTTGTATTTGTAGAAATGTTATGGTTGTCTCCATTTGTTTCTTCTATTTTCGCTTCATCACTGGTTTGTAGAATTTCGTCTTGTTGTTCTTTTTCCACAGAACTGTTCTTTTTATTTTTTCCTGGAAATTTATAAATAAGTCTTAATGTTCTGACATAGAAATTGCATGATAAAAACCCTATTATTCCATTTTTTCCTCCCAAAATAAAAACTCCAAAGAGTGAAATTTCAATCCAACCTGCAAAATACCCGATTAAAAAATAATGATAAAACATGTATCCTTTTATTGAAATTTTTTTCAACAAATCTTCTTTCATTAAACTACATAGTAAACCAATATGAGCGAAAATTGTGTATATTTGTCCATAAGTTAAAAAAAACTTGTCTCCATCATATTCAGGACTCTCTAATATGAGAAGTAAAAGTAATGAATGCAAAAGACCATTTGTATTCGCACCCACATGTTTTATCAAACCGAAATAATTGTGAAAAATATAAGACAAAAGACATGAAGTTCCACAAACGATTGGACCAAATATGTAAATATAAATGTTTAATGCCTGGTAATATTTGAAATCAAAGAAAGGATATTCATAATCCTTCAATTCACTCAAATATACGAGAAAACAGACGATAAGATTTGATATAAAAGCCAATGTTCCATATTTACCTCCAAAACCAACACATATTTTCTTATAAATTTTGTAAACAATAAAACTAATTCCACCCAATAGAAAAATAAAACCAGCATTTGGCAAGTATTTTTTTGATGTGATTCCTGCCAAAGATGCAATAAAAAAAATATCATCATATTTGCTTGGTAGAAGTAATGAATAAATCAAAACAAGCGCTTCACAAACAAGAATTATGTTCATATCCGCGAAATTCCCAATGTAGAAAGTGAGAACGCAACCAAAAAATGAGGATAAGAATTGTGGAGCATAAAGAAAAAAAGTTTTAATGAATTTGTTTTTTTGCACTTTTTCCATTGATTTACTATAATTTTTTTTTATTAAATTTGTCTTTTTTGCTGAAAAAAAAAATTTTAAAAAAAAATACTTAAAGATATTTTTTTCCATATTTGTTTTATTTTTTTAAAATTATTTTAAAATTTCAATGACTCTCTTCTTGTTTCGGCTTGGTAAATTCAGGACTTGATTCTTCGGATTTTTCAAACAAAAAAATTTATTAATTTTATTAATTTTTTAATTTCAAACCTCAATTTTTTCTTTGATTGCAATATTTGAATTACAAATAGCTTTGATTATTTTTGCGCTATTCTCCAACGTTTTTTCGCTGATCTTATATTTATGAGCATATATAATTGCATCCAAAATCAGCATCATTGAAGGCTCTAAATATTTTGCAATAAGAGCTTCATCTATTCAAATTTTTAACAATCTTTTCATAAATTTATTATTAATTTTCAACTATTTTGGCACAAGAAAATCAACATTTTTATGATAGTTTTTTCTTCTTCAAAATCTCCTTTAAAAGGCGCTTGACTGAGGATTTTTTTCAAACACTAAAAAAATATATTTTTTTCACAAAACAAAAAAATTCATAAAACCAACAAAAAAAATTAATTTTTTTTCAAACTTGACAAAATAAATAAAAAATAATGTAAAAAAAAACTGAAAATTTTTTTACCTCTTCAACAGGAACATTTTCTTGTGATGCTATGATCATTCTTGCTAAAGCAGCCAAAGCATTTTCCTTGGCTTCAAGCAAAGTAGATTCTTCATAAACTCTGCTCAAAACCTTCAATATTCTCGGGAAATGAACGAGCATCACCTTCGGGTTCTTCAAGCAACAGATTCCGCAGCAAAATGCTACATTTCTATTTAAACCATCATCTTTGCTTTCAATTAGTTTTTCAAACAATCTGATGAATTTATCCTGATATACTTCAATAAGATTTGGCAAATGTTTGAAAGTTTGTGCAAAAGTCCCCATAACTTGTAATTTTTCATCAATATCTATGTTGTCTTGTGTGCAAAGGATTAAATGATTGTACATTTTCAAGAAATATGGTTTGAATTCATTTCCCAAAGCCTTGGATAAAGCTGGAACCAAATCTGTTGCGTATTCAAACATCATCATTCGATCCTCATTATCTTCATCATCATCACTACCATCCCCACTATCTAAATCATCATCTACATCTTGATCATTATGAATAACTGTTGTATATGACTATAGAATTAAAAAAAAAAAATATATTAAATTCTTGTGGAAAAATATAAATAAATTTATTACTAAATAACTTTTTTTAAATCCCTCCACATGTCTTCTTAATCTTTTTCTCAAATATTTTATGGTTCCTTTTAGATGAAATTCGATAAACGGTGGTCCCAAAGAAGAAATCAATTGGCTTAAACATTCCAAAACAGTGGCTTTCACCTCGATGGATTCATCATCGTGTAATAATTCCATATATCTGTTATATAGCACATAGAACAAGAAATTATGTAGCTCATCTGTGAATTTCAACCCCAATTTCCCTCTTGTATATTTCACCATTTTCCCTTGATTCATACTTTTTACCATGCCTTCAGCAATATTTTTAAAGCAGATCACTGATTGAATTCGAATGTTCTCATAAAAGTAATTATAAGTTTGTTCCAATAAATTCACTGCTTTTTGAAAATAAGGTTTGAATTGCATAGGACAGGCTTGAGCAAATTCACCAAGTGCATGTATAGCAGCAGCTTTTTCATCAAGGAAATTCATATGAACTTTCATTTCTGTTGCGTTTTTATGATCCATTGAATTATCACTATCAGTATCTAAAGAAAAGTCCTCACCCTCATCAACATAAGAGATTCCCTTTTGCGATTCTGCAATTTTAAATGCAAATTCGGTAATTTTATCAAGAATTGGAGCGAAATCTTCTCCCATTGTACTGGCTAATAAGTAAAAGAAAGAAAGACTGGCTTCTCTGATTTCTGAATCATCTATGTTTACCATTGTATTGTATATATGTTCCATACAAGGCATAATAGTATTTTTATAAAGTTCATCTTCTTCGAAATAGAATGTCATAAACAGCTTACCTAAGGATTGGATGGCAGCAGATTGCACTGTCAGAAAGTCTAAATCGGGTTTCGCCTGGATTATTTGCGTCAGAAATTGAACACAGTCAGCCAAAAAAGGCTTGAAACTTTCCTGTGCTGATGTCACACAAGAACCTATTGACATAATTGACATTTTCTTCATGAAACTTTGTAAAAAAAAATAGTCATAATAAAAATAATTTTTGGAATTTTTTTAAAAAAATTGAAAATCCAATGATTGATTTTACTTTGTAGATCTTGAATTTGTAATCAAACCAGCTAAACAAGGCATTATAGTGGTTAAATAGGGAATGATTTCCTTTTCCATGTTTTCACAGAAGATATCCATAGAAAATACAGCTTTTTCAGCTACTTTTAAGTCCTCTTCATTAAAAGCTTTCAACAAAATCGGGATAATTATCGCATGATAATCCACAATATCAGGTACAAGAAACTCAGAAAGATACCCAAGAGCTGTAATAGCAGCCCCTCTGACTTTCGATGAATTTTGTGAAATACCCAATGCAATAAAATCAGCCAACAAGACTTTTTCTAGATCTTTCTTCAGTAAATGTGCACAGCCTTCAGAAATGCTAGCAAGGATCAAAAAACCAGAATTCATGTAATTCTCATCATTTGAATGGATTAATTTATTGATTTCATTCATAATCGTCTTATAAACATATTTCTTTGGCAATCTTAACGTCAAAGTCTCTATTAACCATAAAGCAATATCTTGCAAAGTCTCAACACCATCTTCAATTTGGGGTTTGGAAAAAGGTTGTGATGCCATGCTTATTAAAGAGATTATTATATTGTTAAGAATTTTCAGATCTGATGTAAGAACTGCTCTATGATGATATGCTAAGGTTGTGATGATATCTAAGCCAGCTTCTTTTAAAGCAATAGAAAGTGATTTGTTGAAAATTATGGACTCGCTAAAGATATAGGACACAACACGCAAAAGCTCTTGGTTCAGGAACTTAGTTTTGCTCTCAGCCACTGAAGAAAAAACTTCAAAAGCCAAATGGACAATATCTTCTTCAAAATTTTGCACGCATTCATCAATAACCTTTTATTTTTATTATTTATTTTATTTAATTTTATTTTTATTTCATAAAAGCTAGATTAAAGGGGACCTGTATTAATGTAGGAAGAATACTCTTAAAAATATCAATGGTTTTCAATTGAGTTCGATCAAATGATTCAAATAAACTTAAAAGAGTTTTAAGGGTTTGCACTCTGATCTAAATAAAATTATTCGATATTATTAAAATTCAGTAAATAAAACAAACTGGTTTTTCTGGATCCTTCAAATTAGAAAGGAAAAATTGTAGATATTTCTCATATTTATTGTTTATTTCTGTTCCTGTTAGTTCCACCAAAAAACTTATAAGTGCCATGCCAATTTCTCTTTCAGCTAATGATGAGCTCTTATCAGTTTTTCGATCAATCTCAGCTGATAATTCCTTCCAGCCTTCTGATCTAATAAAGATCGTATTCATGATAATGGAAATAACTCTTCCTATAGACTCTCTTACAGGTTTTGATGGTTCTTGAAAATATCTATTCAAAAGAATTGATTTGATTTCTTCTTTTTTTTCTTTCTCTTTGATTTCATCAAAAATAAATAGAATCTCTCTTTTTAACATAACAGCCGATATTTGTCGAAGCTGAATTTCAGGAGAATTTGCCATTATATATAATAATGGAGCTAAAGATTCTGCTTGTTTTGTAAAAGCTCTAAAGAAATAATGAATATATATATATGAAATTAATGTATGAACTTAAGTATCTTTGTTGCTTCTTTGATTTTCGCATTATCTCCTGAAAGAACTCCTTTCAAGAGATCTATCACCTGGGGAATTTCAAATTGGTATTTGATTTGTTGCTCTTTGGACTCTTCGTCAATATCCATTGTGGATTTATTTTATTTTGGATATTTTTTAATGAAAGCTAAATTTTTTAAAGATATTAAATAATTAAGCTTTTCTAATTTTCACATTTCTTATAAAAATTTTGAAAAATTTCATTTTTCTTTTGAATTTTTTTTAAATTTTCCTTTAATTTTTGTTTATATCGCGTGGAAAACCCAATATACATATATATATATATGAAAACCCTTTCCATAAAAAAAAAAATCATGAGTCAAAAATGAAAAATACAGAGAATTTCAATTTTTATTTTCGATATTAACTCCGTTTTTTTTCATAGGATGATTCGCTTGATAGTTAATATCTCTATATTTTCCAATGAAAAGTGCTTCATTCAAATAGCTTTTCGCTGAATTCCAAAAGGAGGCTTTATCCCTTGCATCCTCAATCATTTTCTTTTCTTCTTTACTAATCTTCATAATAGTGAGAATCACCTGCATAAGGCTATTAGCTTCATTATAATTTTTTCCTTCCAAATAAACAAAGTATTTCAATATAACATTTTTCAAATATTCGTGATTAACCTTCTCAGTATTCAGACCATTCATCATGGGAGGTTCATCTAATTGCACCGCAGCCATTAATTTATTGAATGAAAAGGTGTCAATACTATTTTTTTTCTTCAAAAGAACTGAAGGATTTACTTCATCTGTTTGGATTTCTTTGTGAAATAGAACAGTTTCTGGGACTGACACATGTTCTTTAGTGGGAAAAACGTTCAGACTCTCTAATTTCTTGATAGTTTCGTGACATTCTTCTAATTCTTGTCTCAAACGCAAAATGTCATTGGTTTTTTCACTTTCTTTGAAGCGGTTTTTCAAGTCTAACATTTCATTTTTATTGCTTTTGGAGTTTAATTCCTTTAAAAGAATTTCAGCTTTGTACTGTGAGTATTCTTGCTCTAATTTCTTATATCCCATCATTTCTTCATTTTTTTTCGCTAAAAGTTCATTCAATTCTAGAATTTCCTTTGATAATTTCCCATTGCTTTCTTCATAGACTTCGATTTGCTCTTTTAATGAGGAAATTTGTGCAAAAGCCTGCTGTTCATTTGATTGTCGGTCCTGAAGTCCTTTGTATTTCATTTCTAATTCAGCCTTTTCTTTATTTATCAAAGACATTATACTGGCCATTGATTGGTTTTTATCTTCTTCTTTCGTAGTCCATAATTCACATATTTTATCATATTCATATAAACCGAAATCTGTTGTGGGTTGAAATTGATATGGAGGTTGTGCAAAGATGTTTTTACAAAGGAAACGCTCAAGAACGTCTTTATCTTTCAACAAATTTTTATGTTCTTTGAATATCTTCACATATTTTTCCTCAAGTTTTGAAAGCCTTATTGACATTGTTTTGATCTCTTTGCTCTTGTCTTTTAGGAGAGAGATCAGAGTCTCTTTGGGGATGTCTTCGCCTATCGCTTCAGCGGAATTTTGTAGGAGAATATTCGAGGATGCCATTAATGGAGGATTATTTTTTGACTTGTTAATTCAAATTATTTGATTAAGTTTATGTTTTTTTTTTCAGAAAAAATTAAAAAATTTTTCTCATTATGCATTTTCTTTTTTTTGAAATGATTTAAAATAGAATAAAAGAATATTTTTTTAATTGGGTTTAATTTACTATATTTTTTTATGAAATTTTTATTCAAATTAATAAGGATTTTTGCATTTTTTTGTGAATGGCTCACTTCTTTTAGGCAGTAAATTTTTATTTTTTTTTCATTTTCCTTTATTTTTTTAAATTAAAACATTCTAATAAATGATCATTTGCTTAAAAAATACTGACAACCTTTTTTTATTTCATTTTAGCATATTGGTCATATTTATTTTATGGTAATAAAAAAAAACTTAAAGAAAATACTTTTTATTTCTTCCTTTCAGAACCTTATAGCCTTTAATATTAGAGCCTTAAATCAAATCTTTCACCATTAAAATACCCATTTTCCTTAATTTTTTCCTCAATTTGAATCAATTGACACAGCAGCAATTCCAGTAAGCTTTTATCAGAGAATTTCAAATGTTTCAGCATATATTTATTGAAAATATCTGCAATCAATTCCCTTTGTTTTTGATTCACCAAAAAACTTAAAGGACAATTCTCTAAGTCCAGATAGCACAAAAGTCCATAAACCATCTTTTAATCAATAATTTAATTTTAAATTTTTTTAATTTTAAACTTCTAATGAAATTTCTTCGATTTTATTTTCTCTTATAGACATAAATAACTCATTTGTTGTGAAAATTGAGATATTTTTCATAAATGTTATGGCTCCAGCATAATCTTTGACGTTGATCATTTCAATAAAATGTTGAACAGTTAAAAGAAACTCTAATTTAGGAAAATCTTTCAGTAAAGCTGGGAAAGAATGCTTTATTATTTCTAAAGCTTCTGCTGATTTTCCTTCTAAAATTTTGGATTTCACCACTTTTTTTAATTTTTTTTCTTTATTTATTAGAATCAAATTAAAAAAAATCACATATTCTTTCTTTTTCATAGGATTGCCATAAAAAAAATGGATCCTTTGGCTTTATGATTGGCTCAATGATTTTTTCAGGTCTTTTTTCGTTTTCCTCTAGGTCTTCCTCAAAAAAAAACTCATTGTTCTCTTTCACGTTTCTACTGTCGTTCTCAACCATCATTGAGTGGCATCGTGGTTTCTTTAGATTTATTAATATTTCTTGATTCAAACTATTTTTTCGAAATTCTTTTTTTTTAAAAATTAATTTTTTTTTTAATCTTTTCAAAATTTTTGTAAAATAGTTAAAATTTTTGAAATTTTACTGTTTTCTGAAACATTTATAATATTCGGAAGTTCAGGCTCTTTGGCCAAAAACGCTTTTGTTCTTTCCAATTGTGAAGACACCTCAAACGCCTCAAGAGTTTTATGATAATCATTCATGTATAAATAATTATGCACAATGCGATGAGTATCAATCGGTGGTATTTTTTGATTTAGCACATTTGCAATAATATCTTTTTTTTCTTTCAAAATAAGTGTTTTTACATCGAATTTAAAGGGTTTTAATCCGAAATTGAAAGTCAGGCATTCATTCATTGAATGCAATCCCACTGTCGCATACAAATTGAGTTCTTCTTCTTTAGCTGAAATTCCTTGAAAAGCCACTCCTTCAAAAACTCCATTAAAAGTAAAGAAAATTTCTTTCTTCAGGAAATTTATGCCACATCCAACAATATCACCAGTATTGAATTTAGGGAAGATGTGTTCGCTCTAATGAATATTTAATTTATATTGAAAAAAGAACTACAAAAGCTTTGTATTTTTTTACAGAATTCTTTTCAGTAAACACCTTCCCATCAGATTTATATCCGAAGCTCTTGCCCCCCATGTTTTTTACTAAATAAAACAATTTTTTTTTTAAAATAAAAATACTTTTTTGTGGTTCCAGGATGCTTATTTAAAGGGAAATCAGGGCCAGCAAGTCCTATGCTTATATCTCTTTGGTATATATTATAAAAAAATTGTATATTATGTTTTTTTAACCCTCTTTGACCAATATCATTTATTTTAACTTCAAAGTAATAAATCATGTTTTGGCCATTTGCTGGCTTAGAGCTTTGAATTGACTTAAATTTTAGCAGAAAAGCTTTAAAATTTCAAATAATCTCTATGGTTTTTTACTGCGATATCACTGTATGAATGTCCTTTTTCAATGTATTTGACTGAAACCCGATCCTTGAAATATTTTACAAAAGGGCAGATTCTTTGATTTATGAAGGTGATTTGTGAATAGTTTTCTGTTTTTGAATTGTCAAGAAGAGAAACAAGGTATTCTTCTTCGCTCAGCATATTTTTTAATTTCTTTTTAGGTTTTTAAATTTTTTTTGCGAAGAATTCAAACAAATTTTTTTTTATTTTTATAGAAAGAAACAAAAACTATTATTTTTTGAGCAAAATAAAGAAAAAATTTCATTTTTTTTCAATAAGAACTTTTCATTAATTCAGAGAAAAAAATAAATTTTTTCTATCCAAAAAACAAAAATTTTAACAAAATTAAATCCTAAAAAATTTCCTTTTTTGTATTTTTTCAGTTAAAAGAACCTCTTTCCAAAAAATGCTTAAAAAAAACAAACCCCAATGCATAAAACCCAAAAGCGGAACTTCAACCTTTTCTCATTTGATGAAAGAAAACAACCATACCGAAAACTTCTCCACAAATAGATTAACAAAAAAGGAAAATCCAAAAGAAGATGAAGAAATCTTGCTAAAAGTAAAAATTTCTAAAAAAGCCCCATTTATCCAACCATAAATTAAGAAAATTCTTGAAGAAAACCGCCATCTCAAGGAAAAATTGATAAGAAATGATGAATTTCTCTCTAAATTGATCAGTAAAATTGAGCCAAAAGTCTTAGAGAATCTACCTTTTCTGATTAAAGAACATAAAAACATCAAATCTCGAAATTTTCGCATTCTAAGTGCTCCTTCAGAGAAATATCTTAAAGGATTGCTTAAATGTGATTTGAAGAATAAAATCCCGGCATATCGAGACAAATCCCTTTCGATTTTTCATAAGATTCCATCAGAAAAAAAAATACTTAAAAGAAATTGTGATAGTGTTCATGATAATTGTGAGTTATTGGCAACTTTCAACCCGAATTCCAGAAATAATCTTTTGAATTTTAAAGAAGAAGCCAAAAAAATTTTAAAAGCTAAAGAATTTGAAAATGCCATTGATTGTTCAAATACACCTTCTTTTCACAGAAAAAACTCATATGAAAGTTCTATTTCCACAAATGTGGATTATTCTTTCAGAAACAAAAAACAGAAATTCCAAGATTTTTCTTTTATGGAAAATTTGGACGGGGTTATAAATGAAGGCAAAAAGAAGAGTAGTTTTCCTAAAAATCTATTTCAATTCACTAGTAAAAAGAACAAGTTTTTTGTTTGATTTATGCTTATAGTAATTATTTTTTTTATTTTATATGCTTTTGAACATGTTTTTTTTTTAAAAATTCCATTTAAAAAGTTCTTTTTTTCGATTTAAATATTTGTTTTTCAATTTAATTTAAAAGAAAAAAAAAATTAATTGTTATTTTCTCGATTCAAAGTTTAAAAAATATCTAAAAATTTTAATATATTTCATAAAAATAAAGAAAAAAAATGAGTATTTCAAAAAAGATTTCCAAGAAAAAACTTCCTCTCAAAGAGAAGAAAAATAAAACTCTTGATGGAAATGCATCAGACAATTCTTCAAGAATAAAATCTTTGATGAAGAGTATCACCAAAACTCACTCTTTAAGACATATCATGAATTTCATAAAAATATATCGGGCAACACTAAATGAAGAAAATTCTGAAAAAATTGTTATTGATGAAGGTGATGTTTTTAATGACATTATGCAATTTTCAATGACTAAATTGCCTGATATTCTCAAAGAAATTTTGACTTTGGTTTTTAACAAAAAACTTTCTTTTCTTTTTGAAAAGATTTTATTTTTTTTTTAGCCAGAGGATTTGAAAACTTTTGTCTTTAAAAACAAAAAAATAGAAATTATTTTAAAAGTGTTTTTATCAAATCTTTACAAATTTCTGAGTAAAATCCATGATGAGGAAATGATCATTTTTCTGTTGAAATTGCTACCGAATATGAGCGAGTTGATAATCATCACCAATGTACGTTTTTTTTCTTTAGCAATTAAAAATAATTTTTTTATTAAAGAAAGTTTTGAGGATAAAGTTCATCAAGTTATTAATAGATCTTTGGTCCACAAACCCCTCAATCATTGTGAAATTAAACGCATTTTTATGTCTAAGAAAACTTGCAACATCTTTCCCATCAGATTTAGAAAATATATTGAAAGTTTTTAGTTTTATTTACATCAAAAATTTAATATTTATTTCATTTAGAAAACCTATTCCTCTTTTGTAAAAAACTCCAAAAGCATGAATTGGAGAAATTATGAGTTAATAACCTTCATGATAAATTGTTATGTAAAATTTCATACTCAATTTTTTAATTAATTAGTTTCATTAGAGTGAGCTTCTGAGCATTGATTTCAATGTTTCTTATATGGTTGCTTTTCAATACATTAATCAAAAAGCTGTTATGCTCAAAAATTTCTTTAAAGACAAAGTACAAAATATTTATTTTTATTTTTACTTTAAAAATCCTTTAGAGTGCTTCAAATATTCATAATATCTACAACTGGCAGTTTCTCAACTCTTTAAAACTATGGATCCGGGCAATAATCTCTCATTCCCATGCTTTGGGAGAATTAATTCTTCCTATAATAAATATATCAGAAGGCATTCTAACATTATATTCAATCCCCAAATATTTTCCATTTTTCATTCAAATTTTGCTTGAATTAAACAATATTTCCAGATCCCTTTCAATATATATTCCATCCATAAAAACCACACTTTTCTCTTTATTGGCCTCAAAGGAATTTTTTAAGAAAAAAACCAACACAAAACCCAAAGCTTTTGATTTCGATATTCACATAAAAGTGCAAAAAGAATACATTGTGACAAATGCGTTTTGGAATTCTGCTTTCAATGAAATTCTTGATTTGATTGTTGAATTTTTAGCGATTCATTCCAAGAAGATTTATTTCCCAGAACTGACGAATTTTATTGTTTTTAATCTAAAGAAATTGCAAAAAAAATTCACGTTCAATTATTACAAAATGAAAATAAAACTGATTCTGCAAGAAATACATGAAAATCAGGAGAAAGTTTTAACAAAAAGGAAAGATTTCAAGAAGCCTGTCGCAAAAAAAACAGAATGCTTAAATTTCGAAAGTTCAAAAGGAAAAACATCTTTGGAGGATTTATATGAAAGAAGTTATCAAGAGAAAGAAAATTTAAGGAAACAGAAAATATTGGCTGAAAAAGAAGGAGAAGATGATGATGAAGAAGAAAAAAGCGAAGAAGAAGATTTGAGAGATGAGGAAAATAATGATGAAGATTTGGAAAGACCTCTATCAGAAGAAGAATTAGATTTTGAATGAAGATAAATATAATTATTTTTTTGGGAAGAAAGAAATGAAAAAAAATTAAATTAAAAAAACTTTTGGGCTGGTTTTATTTAATTTTTTTATACAAAATAAAAAATTTTGTAATTTTTTTTAAAAAAATTAGGTTTTGATAAAAAAAATATTAGATTTTTTTATAACAACAGCAAGGAATCAAATAAAAAAACATATTATATTTGAACTAATTCTTAAAAAAAAAAAAAAAAAATTATTAGTTTATATCATCAGCAAAACTTAAAAAACCAATAAAAAAAACTGTATGGAAATTAAATAGTTAAATACTTTTCTATCAAAGCTTTTTTTTAAGAAATGAAGAAAAAAACCAAACCATTTCAATCAAACTTGCCGAAACTAACTGAATCCCCTTCTTTTCAAAATAAACGAGTCAACCTCTCACTCTTTCATAACTCCAAAACTTTAAATTCAAAACTTGTGGCAGACAGGTGAGAAGTAAAAAAGCCTGAATTTCTTAATTTTTTAACCTTTTTACATCAGTTCTCAAAACGAACATTTATTCCTAAACGACCAACCTGTTCATAAAAGAAAAGATTTAGAATCAATTCTTGCATCTTCATCAAATCGGTACTTTTACTCAGTGGAAAATTTAGAACAATATCATGAAGAAAAACCAAAGAATAAGCTAAGCACTGAAAGAGTGAGTTTTAATATAAATAATGAACAAAATAATATGACTGGCTGCTATAGCAAGACTTTTAATCAAACGATGAGAGAAAATTTCTCTCAGAAAAAAAAAGATAGCCACTATGAAAAAAAAAACGAATCAAATCGTGAAAGTCTTGAATTTTTGAAAAAAATTTATAAGCCAAGAAAACAATCAAAGGAGAAATTAATTGAAATCAAGAACAATATCATAAAAAACAGGTTCTTTAACAAAACAAATGAAGGAGAAAGTGAGAATAAACCTGAACATATAAAAAAAACAAATAGAGGCGTAAAATTCAGGATAAGGACTGAAAAGAATAATATGAATTCTTTGAATTCTGATGGATCTATGACGAATTTATCCAATGGTGAAGGGTTTATTACACAAAAAAAAGAAGGAATTGCGCAAGATCAAAGAGAAAAACATGAAAATGAGAATATCAAACAAAGTACAACATACAAACTTATTGAGAATAAAACTGTTGAACGACAAAATAAGCTTGATCATCAGAAATATCATGTATTAAAGAATAATATAAATTCAAAGACAAAAACAACAACTGACGAAACAAATGCCAGTACAAAGTTTATTGATGATAATAAGGAAATTGCTGAAAATCAAATGAAAATCACAAATCAACCGAATTCAGTGAATATTTCTGTTAATTTGAAACCCACATTTCATTTAAGCTTAAATTCTGCAATGCAAAAGTAAATTAAAAACCAATGAAATATTCAATTGTCATATATCTATTAAATTGTTTTGTTTTTTAGTGAAAACTTGAAACAAATTTTAGAGAATTTTCAAATAAAAAGCAGTGATATTCAAATTTCCCATCCAGATATCGTAAATGTTCAAACTATAGAAGAAGTTGATGAAAATTATAAAAAAAACAAGCAAGTTTCAACCACAAACATAGAACCAAATAATCATCATATTGATAATAAAGTAAGAAATTTATCAGAGATTGAAAATCTGAAACAAGAGAAAGAAAAATATGAATCCTCAGCTAAAAAATCTGAATCATCAGCTTCAGAAATTCAAATAAACGATTCTAAGAATAAATTAGAAGAAAGAAATGAGGTTCTATAGATATTTTTGAAAACATTAAAAAGATTTTTGACAAAAGATTGTTAAAATAGAATTAATTCCAACAAAAAATTCACTGAATTCGAAGAGTAAACAAGAGGAAACAATCGATAATCAGAAATCCTATGAGAAACTAAACAAGGTTTTTCCTAATATAATCTAATTTTTCTTTAATATATATTGGAAAGTTCATAGAAAAAGAGGATATCTTAAAAAAACATTCCTTAAAGCTCCATAAAGAAAATGTTCCTGCCATCAAAGAAAAAAAAAAGACTAATACTGTCGATCACCCTTATTCAAAAAAGTATTTCAAAAAAACAACAGTTGAATCAGAGAAAATTAGCGAAGTCTTATTCTAATATTTAAAAGCTTAACAAAATTTATTTAAAAAAAAGCCTATCAAGTCAGAATGCTCTATAATTTTAAACAATGTCAATCAAAACCAAGAAAAAATGAAAATCTCAGTCGAAAATAACTTAAATCAATCTGAAAATCTTGATAATGATAATAAAAATCCTGTTCAAATCAATTTAATTAATAAAAAAAATGAAGAATTGAATGAAATTTTTTTGATCAAAGATACACAAATTCGTTCAAAATCAGTTGATTTAAGAGAAAGTGTCAAGTCAATCATCATTCCTGATGAATCTGAATCAAGCCATTTAAGAGAGAGTCCTCTTCAGCTTGTCCATCAATCACAAAGTTTCAATCTAATAGAAAATGAACTAATACCAAATGAAAATAAAGGAAATGAGCTTTTAGTGAGAGAAAAATCACAGACTATTTCACATAGTTCAATTTTAATGTCATTAGCTGATAATTCATCAAAACGACTATCTATTCATCATTCCTTTGAAATGGTTAGAAATTTCAATAAACAACAATCTGAAGAGGAAAAAGAAGCTTTGAATATAAAATTCGAAAAAGTGAACTTATTGGATATTACTGAATTCAAATCCAGATTTTATAAATTTTGCAATGATCTTGCCCTACCACAAAGAAAAAAAGAAGCAAATATCGTGGATGTAAAAAAAAAAGAGTCTCCGATTATTGAAAAGACTTTTTCCCCAAAAGAAAATATTGTAAAGAGATTGCCATCATATTCAAATAAACTCAACTTGGATTTCACAAAAAAAAATCAAAATTATTTGACATTTTCTTTGCAAAATCTGAAGATTTCACAAAAAAAATCTTTTATTGATAAAAATCATTTAAGAAAACAAAAAACACTTTATTTGACAAGATTCGAAGAAAATAGGAATAAATTCTTTGAAAAAATGGTGGATTTCTATAAATACCATCAAAACCCTTTCAATTATGACGAATCTAACCAAATGGACTTCAAGAGTAAGCTTATTAAAACTTCTTTTTTTCAGGAGAAAAACACCATCAATCTTTCTGAAATTCTATCTAAAAAGGAACCAAGTTCTCATCTAATAAACAATTCTCTTTCCCAAGAAGCTTCTTCATCAGAAAACAGCAATGCAGAAGATGAAAGCATTTATAATTTTTTAATGAAAAAGAACAATGAAAAATTCACAATAAAAATCTGCCCACCTGAAGGTATTCAGGCTGAAAATGATGCTGGAGCTTTAAATCGGTCATTTTCAAATAATTTATCAACAATTACAAAAGAAATAATAAGCAAAAGAATGAAAGTAAGAAGATCTTCTTCGAATAAAAGAATGCTGGACTCTATTAGGATAAATTTCTTCAATAACGTCAAACAGGTCTTTGAGGAATTGGATCAAAAAATTGCAAAGATTTTCAATGTTTCTAATTATAAACATATATGGAAACTGTTTAAAATAGTGTTTTTCACAAGTCTTCAGATATTTTTGCCAGAAAATTACTATGAGATTTTGATGATTGATTCAACAGTAATTCACAACATTGAGAAGAATCTTCTCATCAATAAAGAAATTAATAAAAGAAATTCAAATTTGTCATATAATGTAAATAACACTTTTATCCCTCTTTTTGTTTTAGAAATTGAAAAAAAACAAGAGATTTATATCATAAAAAACTTAGAAAATGAAGATGCTTTGGCATATGATTACAAATGCAAATGCGAAATTTATGAAAAAAAAGAAGAAAAAGAAGAAAACGATTTAAAAAAAAATTTCTTAAAGTCATCTTATGAAGAAGGTGACTCTCCATTTATATGGGACGCAGCATTGAAATTTTCTGCAAATATTGACGAAGATTTGCAAATTTCAATAAATAAAATGAATGATTCGGAAATTTCAGTTGATAAAGATGATTATAACTATGAAATGGAAAATGAAAAAAATTACATAAGATTGAAGAATGGCAAAAAAATTGAAATAGTGTCTATATCTTTTAAAACATTGGAATATATTTTGAAAAATTTGAATATTTCTATTATGCCTTCTGTAACGAATTTAGATGTCGATTTAGCTAATATTATACAAAAAAATGTGCCGTCTCCGAAAGTGAATTTGAATAAATTTTTTATTGAAAATGGTATTTTTTTTCTTTCTTTTATTTAAAATAAATTCTTTTGTAAAAAGAAAATTTGCTGAAAGAAATGAAAGAGAAGAAGAAATTCATTGAACAAAGTGTGAAAAACTCAAAGGAACTAAAAATAATGATAAACATTCACCTTCTGAATCATGAGTTAATTGATCGAGGAGGCTTTGAGGATTTCATTTTTATTCCCAATGAATTGGTTTTGAATTGTTTTTCGAAATTAATTGAAAAAAAATTACAATTTTTAGATAAATTTTGCTCTTGATCAACCTCAAACAAAATTTGATCCATTTGATGAAGGAATTAATGAAGAATTGGCAGAAACTGGAAAGGAAACCACTTTTTTTATTAATAAGCGTCAAAAAAGTAAGAATTTTCTTAAAATTCTTTTTTTCTCCAACAAAAAAAACTTAATTTTTTTTTCGAATAAGCTGAAAAAACTATTCACTTCACGGAATCGAGGAATTTTATCCGAAATATTCAAACAGTTCCTTATTCCACCAAAAATATGAGAGATGAAGAAGAAGAGCTTCTTACATGTCCAGTCAACAAAAATAAAAAATTCTTCCCATCATCTGAAGAAATAAATTTTCGTCTAAAACCTGAAATCGTTTTGAATCCTAAGGAGATTGAAAAACCCATTGAAAACAATTCATTAATAGCATCGAGAAATGAAAATAATCCAATCAGAACTCAAAGAAAAAGTCTTACTGGTGTGGGTTTAATTGTGCCTCTTAAAAATAATGCGAGATTAAAGAAATTAACACGAACTGGCGGAAAACGCAATATTTTCAGTGTTGATGAAAGAACTACCAAACATTTGAGCAGAATGCCTCTAAATATCAAAGAGCTGGATGAAAATAATTCCCTGGATATAATTAATGAGCAAATAATTCCTTCTAGTTTAAATTTATCTTCCTATAAAAACTTGCCAAATGATCCAAAACTAAGCAGCATTGAATCTAATCTAACAAATGAGAAATTTCAAATTAAGATGAATTCAAGCGCATTTAAAAAATATAATGAAATAAATAATCCTGAAAAAACGCTTCTGAGCCCACAAGATTCACCTTATGTTAAAAATATGAGAGGGTCAACAAAAAAAGGAGAATTGAGGAACAAATCACCTAACTCTAGTATGGAAGATCTTAATAACAAAAAGAAAAACTTCACTTTTGGTTCAGAACATGCAACTCAGGTTTATAATTTTTATTAACGGTAAAATAATTTTCATTTATATTTTAATTGTTTTTAGGATAAAATGGAAAGAAGCTCTATCTATGTAAAAACACAATTGCTATATGAAGATAGAAAAAAGTATATGTCGATATTTGAGGAAATGAAATGGTCTGTTATAAATGGAAAGCTCAGTGATGTATTTTTCTTAATTTATAGTTTTTTATAAATAAAAACTAAAAATCTTTTATTTGATTTATCAGCTGCAATTTTTGATGGGTAAATATGCAAAAGAATACATTGACAATCAAGATGAAAACGGAAACACCTTGCTTATGTACGCTGTTATAAATGGGGATTTAGAAATAACGAGTTATTTAACTTCTAAATCTGTCAATCTTGATCAACAAAATGTAAAAAATTAATTTTAATAAATCAAAAAAATATAATTTTGTTCAAGAATGATGGAGATTGCGCCCTTCATTTAGCTCTAAGTTATGGAAATGATTCTGTGACAGATTTATTGGTTTCTATTGGTGTAAATCAAAATTTAAAAAATAAAAATGGCAAGACTCCATGGGATTTGACAAGAAAATAAAATATTTTATTTTATTTACATTTAGGCTTCTTTAAATTATTTTGTTTGTAAAAAAAGTTTTTTTAAAATTCCAGAATTTTTTCATCATTTTATGAAAAAAAATTTAAATGAAAATAATTCTTTTAAGAATTTTTATTTTCACTTTATTTTTTTTTTTACAATTTTTTTTTGGTTATTGTCCAGTAACATATGTATCACAATTGTCAAATGTGTGTTACATTTAAAAAATCGTTACAAAATTGTAATAATTATGTTACATTTACGTAACATTTTTTAATTTTTTATTTTAATTGTTAC
>JFJP01001334.1_pt1 | contig 23451 bp, 22 predicted proteins | sample 431651 | NCBI WGS metagenome assembly JFJP01 (sample SAMN02602958, study PRJNA72255) | Microbial mat metagenome, whole genome shotgun sequencing project. | biome: fresh water; feature: sink hole; material: water; isolation source: purple microbial (photo- and chemosynthetic) mats found in...
TGCCTCACGAAATTATTTTTCGAATAATTTGAACGCAAACCATCACTCAATAAAATTTGCCGCATAAAAAAGCTGTCCCTTTTAGGACAGCTTTTTTTAGTTTATAGAAGTTGTAATGGTTTTAATAATTTGAGGAACTTTTGTGATAGTAAAATCTAGATTCAAATTTATAGTATTATTTACTTTGTTTAGATTTAATTTACCCTCTTCCACTTTATAATATCCTGTTTGTCCTCTGCAGAAACAGAATCTACCAAAATACATTTTAGTTTGTTGAAGTTCTTTATTAGTTAAATTTAGTTCTGTATCATTATTGTTTATTTCAAAAATTAGTTCTTCTCGGTAACCGGCATCTTGTAAATCACCTTTTACAGTTCTATTGTACTGATAAACGATTACAGAAGTAGTTTCACTATCAATAGTTTGTGTGTAAATTGACCCAAACTCATCAGTTTTTATAACTAAACTTTTGTTTTTCAGTATTTCTGTAGTACAAACGCCATCAGAGGGACAAAGGGATGTTGTTTTTATAACGGTTTTATTATCTTCTTCTTTTTTCATTGCTTCTTTGTTGGTAGAACAGAATGAAAAGAGCACTGCTGTTGGGATTAGAAATAGTTTTTTCATTGTTTGCCGATTTTATTAGTTAAAGATAATCAAAAAGAACACCATTATTTACCATTATAAACATTCATGGTGTTTGCCAATCCTGCTAATGCAAATGAGGATATAATTTCACTCCCTAGTTCAAGTCGTTCTTGAAGTTTTGTTTTTTCTTCATCGTTCCATTCGCCCAATACATAATCTACTTGCTTTCCTTTTTTAAATTCATCACTAATGCCAAATCGAAATCTAGGATATTCTGTTGAGTTTAATAATAGTTGTATGTTTTTTAAGCCATTATGGCCACCATCACTTCCTTTTGATTTTATTCTAATGGTTCCAAAAGATAAATTTAAATCATCTGTAATGACTAAAATATTTTCTTTTTCAATGTTTTCTTTTTCCATCCAATATTTTACAGCCTTACCACTTAAATTCATGTATGTATTTGGTTTTAGTAAAATTAGAGTACGCCCTTTAGTTTTAAACTCAGCGATATCACCAAGCTTTGCTGTTTGAAATGAAATGGATTCTTTTCTGGCAAAATAATCTACTATTTTAAATCCAATATTGTGTCGTGTGTTTACATATTCGGCACCAATATTACCTAGGCCAACGATAAGGAATTTCTTCATTGGGGTTTCTTCTTGTTTGTTGTTGTTGAAAATATTTGAAAACCAATTCATGTTGTAAAAATAGTATAATTGTTTTGAAAATGTAATTTTATGTAAATGGATTACTAACTAACCCTGATGGCAATGGAAATAAGAAATGGTGATTGAGGTTCTCGAAATCACCATTTCTTATTGGAATGTACAGCAGGAATAGGGTTTGCAAGAATTACTACTGATTCGTTCTAAATAAAAAAAGCACCAGTAAATGAATACTGATGCTTTGCTATGTAAGGTTTTTGAAAATTATTTTTTCTTTCCTTTTGCAGCTGTTTTTTCTGCTTTTGCTGCTTCTTGAGCCGCTTTCATAGCAGCACGTGAAATCTTGACTTGACAAACTACCGTATTGTCTGGGTGCATTAATTTGAAATTGTTTGTAGCTAATTTAGTTACATATAATTTGTTCCCCATTTGTAGTTCAGAGATATTTGCCTCTACATAATCTGGAAGATTTTTAGGCAAAGCTTTCACTTTTAATCTTCTTTGGTTTAGGTTTAGAACACCACCTAAAAGTACACCTGGAGAAGTTCCTGTAATTTTAACAGGTACTTCCATGATAATTTCTTTATCGTTTGATAGTTGAAAAAAGTCGATGTGTAAAATTGCATCACTTACTGGGTGAAATTGGATGTCTTGTAAAATAGCATCAAATTTTTTACCTCCTAAATCAATGGCAACTGTGTGCGCATTTGGGGTGTAAACCATACCTCCTAAATCAATGGCAACTGTGTGCGCATTTGGGGTGTAAACCAAACTTTTGAAAGCTTTTGCTTCTGCTTGAAAATGTACTGGTTGACTTCCTCCGTAAATTACGCAAGGAACCATTCCAGCATTACGTACCGCTTTGGTTGCTACCTTGCCCACGCTTTCTCTTTCTGATCCTTTAATCGAAATTGATTTCATTGTAAAAATATATAGTTAATAAAAATAAATTACATTAAAAATTTTCCACTGATGGAATTGTTGTGTTGCACCATGTGCATTACTTCTGCAAAAAGAGGTGCACAACTCACCACTTTTATTTTGTTTGATTCTTTCTTTAACGGAATAGAATCGGTAACTATTAATTCTAATAATTTAGAATTTTCAATTTTTTCGTATGCATCTCCCGAAAGAATGGCGTGAGTACAAATTGCTCTTACACTCAAAGCGCCTTTATCAATCATTAAATCGGCTGCTTTTGCCAATGTTCCTCCTGTGTCAATCATGTCATCAACAAGAACAATGTTTCTTCCTTTTACATCGCCAATCAATTCCATAGAACCAATTTCATTAGCTGCTTTTCTTTGTTTGTAGCAAATAACAACGTCTGATTCTAAAAACTTAGAATAAGCATAAGCTCTTTTGGAACCGCCCATATCTGGTGATGCGATTGTCAAATTTTCTAAATTCAAACTTTTAACATAAGGCAAGAAAATAGTTGAAGCAAATAAATGGTCTACTGGTTTTTCAAAAAAACCTTGAATCTGATCGGCGTGTAAATCCATAGTCATAATTCTAGTTGCTCCAGCTGTTTCTAGTAATTTTGCTACTAGTTTTGCTCCAATTGGCACTCTTGGCTTGTCTTTTCTGTCTTGTCTTGCGTATCCAAAGTAAGGAATTACTGGTGTTATATGTCTTGCCGAAGCTCTTTTTGCGGCATCAATCATTAATAATAACTCCATCAAATTGTCTGCTGTTGGAAATGTAGAGCAAACAATAAAGACGCGTAATCCTCTTATAGATTCTTCAAACGAAGGTTGAAATTCTCCATCACTAAATTTTGAGAACGTTACTTTGCCTAGCGGAATTCCATAGTTTTTGGCTATTTGCTCAGCTAAATGAACACTTTGTGAACAGGCAAATATTTTTGCTTCTGGTTCTAAATGTGACATTTTAATTTTGTTGTTTTAATTTGAGCTATTTTAATTCTAATTTGCCTTAAATTTTATAAGAGTAGAATGAATTTAAATGCCTCAAATGTAGTTAGTTAGTTGTGTGTCGTTTTAACGAGGTGCAAATTTAGAAATAAAATCCGAGTCTGAAAGGATATTTTTAACTATTTTCTTTAAAATATGAATTAAAATTTTTTACATTTGTAACGTGTTAAAACAAATTGGTTTTTTTAATCAATTTTAATGCGATGAAATAACTGTTGTTATTTCTGTCTGCTAAGCTCGGATGGCACATATTTATTTAATTTTTTCTAAAAATTAGTATTTATATCCATTCATAAAGTAGCTCGGATGGCATATATTTAATTAATTTTTTCTAAAAATTAGTATTTATTAACCCATCTAAATTTTGCCCGGATGGCGGAATTGGTAGACGCGCTGGTCTCAAACACCTGTGGGAAACCGTGCCGGTTCGACTCCGGCTCCGGGTACTTGAAAAGCTTCTGATTTTTTTTAGAAGCTTTTTTTTTACAAAGAATTTCTAATAATCAAACTGTTTTTATTCTCTATTTGAACTTTTTTATTTTCTAAAATCATCTCTGCAAGCTGTTTACCCATTTCCTTAAAATCTGTAGAGATAGTTGTAATTCCATTTGCTACAACTTTTTTTAGGGGTGTATCGTTATAGGAAATGATTCCGAAATCTATACCTAATTTTAAATTTTGTGTTTTCGATTTTTCTATGACTTTTACTAAATCTCTATCGTCTGGAATTACATAAATTTCACCATATTGAAGATCCCTTTCTTCAAATTGATGAATAACTTCATGATTCAAATCATTGTCATTACAGAATTTTTCAAAACCAATTTTCATTCCTAAAGGTTCCCTAAATCCTGGGAAGATTAATATTAACTTTTTGTATTTGTCAATCAGTTGTTTTCCTTTTAATAAAGCCTCATAGATATCTTTTACAAAATTTTGATGAATGGAAGGATAATCTTTCAAATCTGAATTTGTTTGATCTAATATATAAACATCTTGTTTTGGAAGAGTTTTTATCAATGTTGCCACACCTACTAAATTTGTGGGCATAATGATATATTTTGAGTAGTTTCCGTTACTTTCATTTATTAATTTTTTGAACATCTCTTTATTAAAATGATGAAAGAAAATATCAACTTGGGCTGTGTTGTTCATCTTTTCCAAAAAGGAATTATAAATGTCTTCTTTAAAAATGTTTAACTCATCAAAAAGTAAAAATATTCTTTGTTCAAAACTAAACTCTACACTTTTTACATAATATCCTTTTCCTAAAATGGCATAAATAATTCCACGTTTTTTGAGCTCATCATAAGCTAGTAAAACCGTATCTCTTGAAATAGAAAACTCTAAACTAACTTTGTTAACCGAAGGTAATTTGTCGTTTTTTATCAATCGATTTTCAGAAATTGCTACCTCTATTGAAAAGACAATTTGTTTGTACTTAGGTAAGTTAGAATGGTTGTCTACAGTAATAATTTTCATGTGAAATAAATTAACTGGTGGCAAGTTACATAAAAACTGGTAGGCACTGGTATGGTTTTGTAATGTATTTTTTTACTTTTGATATTATATTAATAAAATATCGATGTTAAAAATTCGTAATTCACATTTTAAGGAAACAAAAAAAGACAAATCTTTTGGTTATTTACCTAGTGATAAAGAAGTATTTTGCTATAAATTATCCAATAAAAATGGTTTTGAAGTAGAAGTTATCAACTATGGAGCGGTAATTACTTCAATAAAAGTTCCTGTTTCTAAAAGTAAAAAAATTGATGTTGTTTTAGGATTTGAAACTTTAGAAGATTATATCCAATCATTTAATTTACCAAATGCTCCCTATATAGGTGCCATTGTAGGACGATATGCCGGAAGAATAAACAATGCTGAATTTATTTTAAATGGAGATAAAATTGAGCTTACTAAAAACCATGGCGTTCATCAAATACATGGAGGAGTTGATGGATTCAGTAAAGCGTTATGGAACGTTAAAAATGTTACAACAAACACTATTACCTTGGAATATATTAGTGCTACAAATGAAGAAAATTTCCCAGGAAAATTAACTACACAAGTTACCTATAATTTAACTGAAGAAAACGAATTGAGAGTAGATATGATAGCAAAATCTACCCAAGATACCATCATAAATCTCACACAACATAGTTATTTTAACTTAGACGGACATTCTAAAGATATTGTAAATCAAGATTTATTTGTAAATTCACACAAAACTTTAGAGACCAATATTGCAAACATTCCAACAGGTAGATTTTTTGAAATTGATCGAAGTTCATTAGATTTTAGTTCAACTAAAAAATGCCCAATTAAGATTGATACTACCTTTGTATTAAATGATAATGATGCTGTTTCGGCTGTTTTAATAAGTAAAAAAAATAATTTAAAAATGTCGGTTTTTACCAACCAACCTGCCATTCATATTTATGTTGGAGGGAATTGTTTTAATCAAATAAAAGGAAAGGAAAATGCAAATTACCATTCAGAAAGTGGTATTTGTTTTGAAGCACAAAATTTTCCTGATGCACCTAATCACGAACATTTTCCGAATGCAATTTTGAAAAAAGGCGAAACCCATAATCATAAAACTACCTTCAAATTTGAAAAAATATAACCTATGAAATCACCATTAACAAAAAGATTGTTGCAAACAATTGAAAATCATCGAACTCCGATGAAAAACAAAAACAATTGTGAGATAAACACCGATGAGGATAAGGTGATTCCATATATGACCACTAACAAATCAAATTTTACATATATGAAAAAGCTATTTATTTTACTTTTTTGTATTTCATTAGTGTCATGTTCTTCAAGTGATGAGGTGCAACAAAACCCATTAACAAATCCAACGGATGATTTTATTCGTGCCGCTGATATGTCCTATTTGCCTTTAATTGAAAGTGAAGGAATAACTTATAAAAATAACGGAATAGTTCAAGACGCATTGACAACCCTTAAAAATGCAGGATGTAATACTATAAGAATACGTCTTTGGAAAAATCCAACCGTAAATCAATCAACTTTTAACGAAGTAAAAACATTTGCAACAAGAGCCAAAAATGCCGGATTTAAAGTTTGGCTTTCAGTTCATTATTCTGATACTTGGGCAGATCCAGGCCATCAAACAACTCCTGCAGATTGGCAAAGTTTAAGTTTTACAGATTTAAAAACAGCAGCCGAAAATTATACGTCAACTATATTAACAGAAATTAATCCTGATATTATCCAAATAGGTAATGAAATAAATAACGGATTGCTTTGGCCTCAAGGACATTTAATAAATAATGAAAGTCAGAGTTTGCAATTGATTACTGCCATAAGTACCAAAATTAGAACACAAAAACCATCTACAAAAATAATGCTTCATTACGCAGGAATTGGAAACGGAGCCACATGGTTTTTCAATAAAATGAGTGCTATAAATTATGATTATATCGGGTTGTCGTATTATCCCATTTGGCACGGAAAAAGTCTTTCAGATGTAAATGCTACCATTACTTCTTTAGGACAAACACACAACAAAAAAATCATTATTGCAGAAACAGCTTATCCTTTTACACTTAATTGGAACGATTGGACCAATAATATTGTAGGACAAACCGATCAAATAATTACAACCTATCCAGCATCCAATGAGGGTCAGAAAAATTTTGTATTAGCCATAAAAAATATAGTAAAACAAAATTCTCACGGACTTGGTTTTTGCTATTGGGGTTCAGAATGTGTGGCTTTTAGAGGAACTCAATCTACAAATGGTTCTTCTTGGGAAAATCAAGCGTTGTGGGATTTTAATAATAATGCACTTCCTGTAATAGATGCTTTTAGCCAAAATTAATCATGAAATATTTATTTTACATAGTATCAATTGCATTCATTTTATCATCTTGTACTGCAGATAAAGCTGCTTTCGCAAAAGGTGCCGATGTAGGTTGGTTGCCTCAAATGGAAGCCACAGGATATAAATTTTACGACCAAGACGGAACCGAAAAAGAATGTCTTCAATTACTAAAAGATAGAGGTATGAATTCTATTCGTTTGCGTGTTTGGGTAAATCCAAATCAAGATAAAGCAAGCGGGCATTGTAGTAAAGAAGAAACAGTAGCCATGGCATTGCGTGCTCATAAAATGGGTATGCGTGTAATGATTAACTTTCATTATTCCGATTCTTGGGCCGATCCTGCAAAGCAAAATAAACCTGCTGCATGGAAAAATCACAGTTTCCCAGAATTATTAAATGATGTTTACAATCACACTTTTGAAGTAATTTCTGCTTTAAAAAATGCAGGTGTAACTCCAGAATGGGTTCAAGTGGGTAACGAAATTCCGGGAGGAATGATGTGGCCCGAAGGAAGCACCGATAACTGGAATCAACTTGGGCAACTTTTAAATAAAGGTTATGATGCTGTGAAAGCTGTAGATAAAAAAATCAAAGTAATTGTTCACGTTGATGAAGGAAATAACAATACAAAATTTAGAACGTTCTTCGACAATGCTAAAGCTCAAAAGGTAAAATATGACATCATCGGACTTTCTTATTATCCTTATTGGATAAAAAAAGATTATTCAGAAACCATTGCCAACTTAGAATTCAATCTTAACGATATGGTAAAGCGTTATAATAAAGAGGTTATGATTGTTGAGGTTGGAGGGGAAGACGATAAAGTACAAAACACTTTTGAACTACTAAAAGCTACCCTTGAAGCCGTTAAAAAAGTTCCAAATAAAAGAGGTTTGGGAGTGATGTATTGGGAACCACAAGGAGCAAAATCATGGAGTGGTTATAGCTTGAGCGCATGGCAAGCTGACGGAAAACCATCACCAGCATTAGATGCATTTAAAGAATAATTACGATGAAAAAAATATACTATTTTGTTCTAATTCTGATGAGTTTAAGTACAGCTTTTGCTCAGAAAAAAATTAGTTTAGACGAAGATTGGAAATTTCATTTTGGAAATGCGGCTGATGTTTCCAAAGATTTCGACTATGGAAAAACAGCGTTGCTTCACAAGTCTAATGTCTATGCAACTACCATTGTAAACCCAAAATTTGTAGATTCCACATGGAAAAAAATCAACGTTCCACACGATTGGGTTGTCGAACTTCCTTTTGTAAAATCTGACCAAGTTGAAATGGACAGTCACGGTTACAAACCTGTTGGAGGTGCCTATCCTGAAACGAGTATTGGGTGGTATCGCAAACATTTTTCTATCGATAAAAAAGACGACGGAAAACGATTCGAACTTCAATTTGATGGAATTTATAGAAATGCCGAAATTTGGTTTAACGGATTTTATATAGGTACTAATTTTAGCGGATACGTTGGCAATTCTTATGATGTTTCAGATTATATAAATTTTGAAGGCGATAATGTTATTGTAATTCGAGTGGATGCTACACAATATGAAGGATGGTTTTATGAAGGTGCCGGAATTTACAGACACGTTTGGTTGCATGTAACTGATAAAATTTTCATCCCAAATGATGGTGTTTTTGTGTATTCAAAAGTAAACGGTAAAAACGCAACTATTACTATTGAAACGGAAGTTGAAAATAAAAATCTACAACCTTCTAATGCTTTTGTTTATTCCATAATCACAGATAGAAATGGTAAACAATTGGGTAAAACTTCGGAACAAAAAATAGCACTTTCGGTTTTTTCAAAAACTACCATTAAGCAAAATTTGAACTTGAACAACGTTACGCTTTGGTCCCTTGAAAATCCGTATTTGTACAAAGTTATTTCTGTAATAAAATCAGGTAACCAAACGGTGCATCAAACCAAAACACGTTTCGGAATTAAAACGGTTAAATTTGATGCCAAAGAAGGCTTTTTCTTAAACGAAAAAAAAATCAAAATTAAAGGAACAAACAATCACCAAGACCATGCTGGAATAGGAAGTGCTTTACCCAATTTTATGCAATATTATCGTATAAAATTACTAAAAGAAATGGGTTCCAATGCTTATCGAGCCAGTCATAATGCACCAACACCAGAACTTCTTGAAGCTTGTGATAGCCTAGGAATGTTAGTTTTAGACGAGCAACGTTTACTAAACAGCAGTCCAGAATATATAAACCAATTTAAACGATTACTTAAACGCGATAGAAATCATGTCTCTGTTTTTTTATGGTCCATTGGCAATGAAGAACAAAATATTCAAACAAATGACTACGGAAAACGAATTGCGCAAACACTTTTAGCCATTCAAGAAGCGTTAGACCCAACTCGAACTTCAACTTATGCTGCCGATATGGCAAATGATTATAAAGGTGTAAATGAAGTAATTCCGATTCGTGGATTTAATTATCGAGAATATGCCGTTGCCGATTATCATCGCGATCATCCCAATCAACCATTGCTTGGAACCGAAATGGGAAGTACAACCGAAATGGGAAGTACCGTAACAACTCGTGGAATTTATGAAAAAGATGAAATTAGAGCTTATGTTCCAGACCAAGACATCACGTATCCTTGGTGGGCAAGTAAAGCCGAAACTTGGTGGAAATTGGCTGCCGAAAATGACTATTGGCTTGGCGGTTTTGTGTGGACAGGATTTGATTATCGTGGCGAACCAACACCCTATAAATGGCCAAATATCAGTTCGCATTTCGGAATTTTAGATGTTTGTGGTTTTCCAAAAAACATTTATTACTATTATAAAAGTTGGTGGACCAATGAAGATATTCTTCACATTTCACCACATTGGAATTGGCCAGAGAAAGTAGGAAAACCAATTGAAGTTTGGGTTAATACCAATGCTGACGATGTGGAATTATTTCTTAACGGAAAAAGCTTAGGTAAAAAAGTGATGCCAAGAAACAGCCATTTGCAATGGGAGGTCAACTATGAGGCAGGAACTTTAGAAGCAGTTGCTTATAAAAACGGAAGGATATTAACTTCAAAAGTTGAAACTACAAATAACCCTACAAAAGTTATTGCAATTGCAAATAAATCTACTGTTTTAGCTGACGGAAAAGATGGTGTTGTTGTGAATATTTCCATTGTTGATGATAAAGGAAGAGAAGTTCCAAATGCTAATAATATGGTTTATTTCAAACTAACTGGTGATGCTAAAATTATTGGTGTGGGCAATGGTGATCCAAGTTCTCATGAAGCCGATAAATGCGATGGAGCTTGGAAAAAAAGAAGTGCCTTTAACGGAAAATGTCAAATAATTATTCAAGCAGGAAAAACATTTAGTGATATAAAATTAGAAGTAGAATCAAACGGATTGCGTTCAACGGAAGTAGCAATTAATCAAAAGAAATAGATTCTGAAATAAACTCAGTAAAAAACAAGTTCAGCATAAAATGAAAAAAAAATTAATACAAAACACCACAAAACATTTTGAAAAATCCTTTCAAAATAAACCTGAGCATATTTTCCTTTCTCCAGGAAGAATCAATATTATTGGAGAACATGTTGATTATAATGATGGTTTTGTTTTGCCAGCTGCAATTAATAAATATGTTTGTATTGCAATATCAGCCAATAAAAATTCCGATTGTAAAATCATAGCCAAAGATTTGAATGAAGTTTTCGAATTTAATTTGAAGGATACTTTAGTTCCAAATCAAACCATGTGGATTAATTATATTCTTGGTGTTTTGCAACAACTAAAAGAACAAAAGCAATTCGATAACGGATTTAATGCTGTTTTTAGTAGTTCTGTTCCCATTGGGTCGGGACTTTCTTCTTCGGCAGCCGTGGAATGTGGATTTGCTTATGCCTTCAATAAAATGTTTACTTTAGGATTAACCAAAGAAGAAATTGCCCTTATCGGTCAAAAATCGGAACATACTTTTGTAGGTGTAAATTGTGGTATTATGGATCAATTTGCCTCGGTTTTTGGCAAAAAAAATAAAGTTATCAAACTCGATTGCAACACATTGCAATACGAATACCATAAAGCTGATTTTAAAAAATATTCATTACTTTTATTAGACAGCAATGTAAAACACACCCATTTAACATCAGGTTACAACGATAGAAGAAACGAGGTTGAACAGGGGTTAGCCATTATAAAAAGTCATTTCCCAGAAGTAAAAACCTTCAGAAATTGTACAGAAAAAATGGTAAATGCTCTTAAAAATGAACTAGGAGAAATCGTTTTCAAAAGATGTCATTTTGTGGTAAAAGAAATTAAACGCGTTCAAGATGCGGTCGATGCTTTAGAAAATTCTGATTTTAATAGATTAGGAAGTTTAATGACAGAAACGCATCACGGTTTGTCTAAAGAATATGAAGTGAGTTGTGAGGAATTAGATTTTTTAGTTGATGCTATAGCCCATGAAACTTCTGTTTTAGGAGCAAGAATGATGGGTGGTGGTTTTGGTGGCTGTTCTATAAACCTAGTAGAAAAAGGTTCAGAAAAGGAACTTATAGACAAAATTTCAGCGCAATATCGTTCTAAATTTGGAATAGATTTAAAATCATACAAAGTAAAAATATCCAAGGGAACAACAGAATATAAAAATAAATAATACCATTGAATTCGTAAAATTTACTAATTAATTGGTGATAATTCGTGTCAAAATAAAGATATGCAAAACTTCAATCATAACGAACATCCACACAGACGATACAATCCTTTGCTAGACGAATGGATTTTGGTTTCGCCACATCGAGCAAAACGTCCATGGCAAGGACAGAACGAGAAAATTGCAGAAGACAATCGTCCAGAACACGATGAGAATTGCTATTTGTGCTCAGGAAATGTTCGTTCAAATGGTATAAAAAATGACAATTATACTGATTGTTATGTGTTTGAAAATGATTTTTCTGCTTTGTTGCGTGATGAGGTCGATTTTGAAAATAATTTAAACCATTTATTTCAGTTAAAACCAGAGCGAGGAATCAACAAAGTCATTTGTTTTTCACCAAAACATAATCTCACGTTACCCGAAATGGAAGTTTCAGATATTGAAAAAGTGGTAAAAGTTTGGAAAGAGCAATACATTGAATTGGGAAGTCAAGATTTTATCAATTACGTTCAAATTTTTGAAAATAAAGGAAGCGTCATGGGTTGCAGCAATCCACATCCGCATGGTCAAATTTGGGCACAATCGTCTTTACCTACACAAATAGAAAAAACTCAGAAAAACCTTCGTGTGTATTTCGATAAAAATCAATCTAGTTTATTAAAAGATTATGTTGAGCAAGAATTAAGTATACAAGAACGGGTTGTTATTGAGAATGATCATTTTGTTGTTTTGGTTCCGTTTTGGGCAACTTGGCCTTATGAAACCATGATTATCAGCAAAAGACATTTTGGAAATATCATAGCAATGACCAATGACGAAACTAAAGCATTTTCAGAAATTTTGAAAGCGATTACTGTTAAATATGATAACTTGTTTGAAACGTCTTTTCCTTATTCGGCAGGAATTCATCAATCACCAACCGATAGAGTTTCACATCCGGAATGGCATTTTCACATGCATTTTTATCCACCATTATTGCGAAGTGCTACCGTGAAGAAATTTATGGTAGGATATGAAATGCTTGCCGAAGCACAACGGGATATTTCACCCGAGCAAAGTGCTGCAATTTTAAGAGAATTACCTAACCAACATTATAAAACTAAAACCAACTAACTATGCAAACTTTAGCAACCAAAGATTATATTGTTTTTTTCCTCTATTTTATCATTATCGTAGGCTACGGATTTTGGATTTACAACCGAAAAAAGAAAGCACAAACCAGTAGTAACGATTATTTTCTTGCCGAAGGTTCACTAACTTGGTGGGCAATTGGAGCGTCTTTAATAGCAAGTAACATCAGTGCAGAGCAGTTTATTGGAATGAGCGGAAGCGGTTTCAAAATGGGATTAGCCATTGCTACTTACGAATGGATGGCAGCAATTACTTTGGTAATCGTTGCGGTTTTCTTCATGCCAGTATATCTCAAAAACAAAATATTCACCATGCCGCAATATTTAAAACAGCGGTATAATGGCAATGTTGCAATGATTATGGCTGTTTTTTGGTTGTTGTTGTATGTGTTGGTAAATCTTACGTCAATATTATATTTAGGCGCTTTAGCAATTAGTAGTATTTCTGGTTTGAATATTACTTTGTGTATGATATTCTTAGCGGTTTTTGCAGTTATGATAACCCTTGGAGGAATGAAAGTTATTGGTTACACCGATGTTATTCAGGTGTTTTTCTTAATATTAGGCGGATTGATTACCACGTATTTAGCTTTAAATTTAGTAGCTACCGAATTTGGTTCTGATGGAGTTATCAATGGATTTACTATTATGCGAGACAAAGCAGATGACCATTTCCATATGATTTTTGATAAATCCAATCCAAATTATATGGATTTACCAGGACTTTCTGTTTTAATTGGTGGAATGTTAATTATCAATTTGAATTATTGGGGTTGCAACCAATACATTACTCAAAGAGCTTTAGGTGCCGATTTGAAAACCGCTCGAGGTGGAATTTTATTTGCCGCTTTCTTAAAATTATTAATGCCAATTATTGTTGTTTTACCAGGAATTGCTGCTTATGTTTTATATCAAAACGGACATTTTCAAACCGAAATGCTTCAAGACGGAAGTGTAAACCCAGACCGAGCTTATCCTATTTTATTAAATTTATTACCTGTTGGTTTAAAAGGACTTTCGTTTGCAGCATTGACCGCAGCAATTGTAGCTTCTTTGGCAGGAAAAGCCAATAGTATAGCAACGATTTTTACCTTAGACGTTTATAAAGAAAAAATTAATGTTGAGGCAAGCGAGAAAAAATTAGTAAGCATTGGAAAACTAACAATAATTACGGCAATGATTATTGCTGTTGTTGTAGCACCATTTTTAGGGATAGACAAAAAAGGTGGTTTTCAATACATTCAAGAATATACTGGTTTTGTAAGTCCAGGAGTTTTTGCCATGTTTATTTTGGGTTTCTTTTGGAAAAAAACTACTTCAAATGCCGCTTTGTTTGCAACGATTGGCGGATTTATTCTTTCAATAATATTCAAATTCATGCCAGCTTTCGTTGATTTATCATTCTTAAATCCGATGGGATTTGCGGTGCCAAATGCTAATGGTATTTATGAAATTCCGTTTATTGATAGAATGGGATTTGTATTCTTTATTTGCGTTATCGGAATGTACTTTATTAGTATCTATGAAACTAAAAAAGGTGTTCCAACCAATGGTTTAGAAGTAGATAAAACGATGTTCAAAATGTCACCAAGTTTTACCGTAGGAATGCTTGTGATTGTTGCCGTTACGGCTGCTTTGTATACTGTTTTTTGGTAGAAAAGCATATTAAAAAAGATGAAAATATCACAGATCGTTCCGCTGCTTCTCGAAGTGGTGATTAAGCAAGACCACAGTAAGTCATTATTGATATTCCCGAAGCATTATTTTAGTTTCCGTAAGTCATTTAAAATTCTAAAATTACACATAGAAGCTTTATTTGTTTTACAAACTTCATTTTGTTATGACTTATTCTTTCTTAAATCTAGTTAAAATTCTAAAATTACACATAGAAGCTTTATTTGTTTTACAAACTTCATTTTGTTATGACTTATTCTTTCTTAAATCTAGTATTGTCTCTTTTAGCTCTTTTATAATATCGTCTTTTTCTTCAATACGTTTATCCTTTTCAATAAGCTATATTTTCAATATTTCTTTAATCAATTTTTTAGATTGTGAAATTAGTTACATAGAAAGTTCTACTTGAGCAAAAAATCTTTGGATACATCTATAATTACTTGAAGATTCAATTTGATTGTCAAAACCAGAAGATAATTTAGAAAAATTAACAATCAAAAATCTGCATAGAGTGCTGATAATTATGCAGATAACCCTAAATAACCGCTAATATAGCTTTTAAATAATGTTGTTAATTGCGTATCTTTGATGTTTAAGATTGAGCGTGTTGGTGAGAAATTTAATTTAATATCATTATTTGATACTTAGTAAAAGTATCTTTGTGTGGAAATTTAAAAAATATGAAAATATGAAAAATATAATTATTAATGAATTTATTGACTGGTATATTAAGAATAAAGAAAATAATGGTTCCAATTATTTAAAAAATAATTTTAAAAATGATAAAGAACTTTTTAAAGATAAATTATTAGAAATTAATGAAGAATTTTATAAAAGTTACCAAATTAAACCATTTGAAATTGATATAAAAAATTTTTCAGAAATACAAATTGAAGAAATACATTCAAAATTAATATTAAAAGATGACACATTTAATATTTATAACAAGAAAACAAGTAATGGAATTCCAAAAGCAATTTTAGGAAAACGTAATTTTTTATTATTTTTAAATGAAATATTAATTGATAATGATGGGAAGTCTAATTTAGATTCAACTTTTTTCCTGAGAAAAGAATTTATTTCTTATTTAATTAATGAGGAAGATTATTCAATTGGTTCTGCAAATTCTTATGCAAGTTATGTTTCTTCTGCCCATAAACATATAATAAGACTATACCTAAAAAAAGATTTTTTCGGATCGATAGATATTTTTTATAAAGATAATTTTCGAGATGAATTAGAAGATTTATTTGATATTTCAATAAACTTAACTTTAAAATTTTCTGATATCACTATAAAAAATAAATACTGTGCAGGTTTAAGAGAATATAAATATTTTTTGTTGGATATCTTTGATAATCCTTATGATAATGAAGTATATATACCAGAATATTTAAAAAAACAAATTGCAATAGAAGATGTTATTCTTGCAAAAGAAGATAAAGACATAATTCAATTTAGAAGAGAAATAGAAGAAGAATATAAAACTAAATTTGAAATTGATAAAGAATCCTTAATTTCGAATTTTAGATTTAGAATGATTACTCAAGACAGATTATATGGTGATGTTTATTTTCCAATAAGATTAATAAAAAAAATATTTTATAAAAATGATGCAAAGCAAATATTTGATAAATTTATTTCCGACCAAATAGAAAATATTAAAATCTATAATTCTAGCAATAACTCATTTTACTTACTTAAAAACATAGAAAGTCTTTTAATTGATGAAAGTAATCAAGTTAAATGTAGTATTTCAGCTAAATTGGATGATTTTAGTTTAATTGGAAATGTTTTTACAGAACTTGGTGAAGAAGGTAAATTTGATTTATTTAAAGCAAATTCGTTAAGAGATGTTGCTATTGACCATATTTTTCCAATGAAAGATATTTTATTGTTGCATAAAAAAGAATTAACTGGTTTATCAAAATTAACTTCCATTTTAAAAGAAAAAGGATTAGTTAAATCTGGCAAAGAAGCAGTAAAACAATTAGCTTTTATAGGAAATCAAATTATAGATGATCAAGTTTTAGATTACAATGATATGCAACTATTAACAAATGACTTATTGTTTTTAGGTAATAAATTACATTTGCAATTAATGTCTTCAAAAGAAAATCTTCAAAAGAAAAACAGATAATACTCTATACAAATATACCGCTACTAAAAGCGGTTTTTTTTACAACTATTTTTTTCTGTATCACTAAATGAGCTTGTGTCAAAATACCTTTGTATAAAATTTAAACCTTTATACAATTATGGATACAACAAACAACAATCAACCTTTAATTTATTATGTAATTCAAGGTACAAGTATCAAACCTAACGGAAGTGTTTTCAATGAAAAATTTGTTCATGATAATCCGTTAATTGCTCGAAAAAAGGCTTTTGATTTTTTTGAATATAACATTCAGTTAGTAAAACTACAACAAAAAGAAGCTGTTAGTTTTAAAATAAAAGCCAATTATATTTTGGATGATTCTAATGTTTTTATGGTTTCAAAAACCAAACAAAACACTGAAAATCGTGGTGTTGGATTGTATTTAGTAATTAATAACACAACTATTTTAAACGACAAAACGGTTCAAACTGAAGAGCGTTTTTTATTGCACGTTGAAACTGCCACAACTATTGAAATCATAGCGGAAATGAAAAATGCGTTGGTTAGAGAATTTGGTTTGTATCAATATTTGAATATAGAGACAACTTTTAAAGAACGGGTAATTAAAATTTGCTTAAATGTAGAAATTGAATTTTTACCAGATGAAAAAGAAGTTTTAAAAACACCATTTGATTTTAAAACAGCCGATTTTAACACTTCTGCTATTAACCTTTTTAATAGAAAAATAATATATGTTTTGAAAACAGTTTTTCATAGAAACACTTCGTTTATCAACGTTTTAGACTGGCACAATATTAGAACTCATGTGAGTAGTTTTTTGAATACAGGTAACGGCTATATTTTTCTAGGAAATATTAAAAACACCAACACTATTAGTTCTGTTTTTGAAGGAAAAAGTTTGTCTGAAATAGCTACAATATTAGATGAAAATATAACAAATTATTTTCCAATGCATCAAAATTATTTTTCTTTTGAATTTATTACAATTAATAATGCTTTGATTGTGGTTATTGTGTTTAAAACATTTGTAACTCCTAGTTTTTATGACAACGAAACCAATAATAATTTTTATTACAGAGATAGAAATGGAATTAATTCAATGAATAAAACCTCAAGAATAGTTAGTTATTTGAATATGCAAAACAGTAGATATTCAAATAGTATTCAAAATATTGTAAATAATCTTTAATATCATACAAAATAAAAAATTATGGACACAAACAAATCATTAAAACCGACTATTTATTATGTAGTTCAAGGCAGAAGAACCGAAAATGATTCTGACTACATAGAACATACTTTTATGAATGTTAATCCGTTAGAAGCAAGAGAACGAGCTTTTGCTTATTTGGAATATTATGTTCAATTATTGCAACAAGGAAAAAAAATAGTTTTCAAACAAAAAGATAAAGTTATTGAAGAAGAAATTAAACTTGAATATTTTAATAAATATTCGGTTTCATTTACCGAAAATAATTTTGGAATTGATGGAATTGCAATTTATATGGTTGTAAATGAACCAATTGATTACATGGATAAACTAGATAAAGCAGAAGATAGATATTTGATTTATGCCGTTCAAAACCTAACTGAAGAAAAAATTGAAAACTTAAAAAATTCATTGATTAGAGAATATGGTTATTATAGATATTCAAAAATTGACATTTCCAAAGAAGAAGAACATGTAAAGATGTTTACTAGAAAAAAAAACAAATCAGGCTATAACTCAATTCTTGCTTTTACCATTATAAAAACACCTTTTGATTTTTACTTCGCTAAAATTAAAATTGATGATTCTAATTTATTTTGTAGTAAAGTTGCCAATGATTTTAAAGTTATTAATCTTAAAAACACTACATTTATAAGTAAATTAGATTGGCATTCGATTAGAGTTCATGTTGCCAGTTTTTTAAACACAGATGGCGGTAAAGTCTATCTCGGAAAATTTGTTAATGGCAAAATAATTAATTGTTTAGAGAATAAAAATATTACAGAATGTACTAAATTATTAAAACAAAACATATTGAAAAATTTTCCAAAACACAACTATAAAATCACTTTTCGATTTGTAAAAATTAATCAAGTTCTGGTTCCAATAATTGTAGTAAAAGCTTCCTATAGAAAATTTTGTTTTTATGATATTGAGACTAATAACGAGTTTTATTTTAGAAACAACAATGGTTTACAAAAGATGAACCAAACCGAAAAAATTGCCGAATATGTTTTGAAAAACGGTGAATATAAACTTTCAGATTTAGCAGCTATTTTAGATCAATTATAATGGAAACAAAGCTTTATTATATACACGGATTACACGGTTCAAATCAATCAAAAAAGTATTTAGAACTAAAAGAACATTATCCAGAAATTGAATGTTTATCTTGGGAAATTACGGATGATATCAATTTAAAACTTCAAGAATGGAAACAAATAATAAATGAAAATTCTGCTGATGTTGATTGTGTAATAGCGAGTTCAACAGGTGCAAATTTTGCTTGTCAATTACGGAAACTTTGTAAGCCAAATTATATCAAATTGATCTTGATTAATCCGTTATTTGATGTTTTAGATGTTTATGATGGTAAACCAAGAGAAATGGCAAAACATCTATTAAAAATTGATAATCTATCCGATTCGATTATTTTATTAGGTGAAAAAGATACAATTATAAATAATCAAAAATATTTGCTTCCTGGTACATTTATCAATAACAATAATCATATTATTCTTGATAAAGAATCAACGCATAGGTTTGAAAATATGAAAGATTATTTGAATGAAATTGATGACTATTTAAGCAATTTTTATACTTGAGTTTTAATCAATATTTTAATCATAAACAGATATTATCATGAAAAAAAAATTTACTTTTTCATTAGTTATGCTTTTTTTAATCAATCAATTTGATATTATTGAATATCAAAAAGTTAAAATTAAGAATGAAATAAAACAGATTCCAAAACATATTGTTATCAACACAATCTTTCCAGAAACCTGTAATCAAATGTATAGATATTATGTAATTAATTGCTCAAATAAAAATTCAAAACCTTATGCAATTGCAATAAAAATTCAATTTAAATAAGCTATTTCTTTTGATTTCTTTTATGAGCTTCTTTGAAAATAAATGCCAATTGTTGTCTTAAATGCAAAGGTTCAATTACTTCCAACGACCAGGCTCTTGACATTAATTCCATAATAAAATCTAAAGTGATTTTAATATTGAGCGAAATAATATATCTGTTTTTCTCACTATTAAATTCACTTTTTTGCGTATGATGAATAGGATAAGAATTTATATAATTTCCATCTCTTAAATCAAAACTTAAAACAACATGTTCCGCCACTCCTTCAGTAAACATTGCAAAAGAATCTTTGTAATAGTTGTTAATTATTTTAACTTCAGGAAATTTATTAAATTTATTTTCAAGTTTATTCAAGTTCGAAATTCTATCCAAACCAAAAGCCCTAAAATCTTCTTTGTTTTCATAAGAACCAATCAAATACCAACGGTTTTTGCTTTCTTTTAAGGCAAAGGGTTTTAGTTTTTTATGCACTTTTTCATTGGTATCGTATTTGAAATAATCAAATTCAATATACGTTTTCTCTGAAATTGCTTCCGAAATTATTCCGAAATTATCTAAGCCATTTGATTTTCTTTTTTCAGGAATAATATGTTCAGGCAAGGTATCAAAACCTAAAAAAGTATTATATATTTTAAATGAATTCAACATCAAATCTAATCTAGAATCATCAACTTTTAACGAATCTATTTTATAAACATTTTCTTTTCTATTATAAACAATTTCAATATTAAAATCATTTCTAATATCGTTTAAATCTCTTTTAAAAGTAATATCTACATAACTAAAAATTTCGTCTGAATATTTTAATTCTTTTTCAATTTTGTCAATGATTTCTGTTTTAGTTAAACCATTTTGGAAATCTCTCAGTAGTTTAATAATTCTTAATTGTCTAGATTTTTTATATTTTCTCATCAATTATATAATTTATTCAAAATTACTTTTTTTATTCTAATTGTCGAGTTTTACAAAGTTATTAAAATCATTTTTCTCTAAATGCGGATACACTATTTCGTTTGATTCTACTATAGGAGAGCCACTTATTAATTTTTTAATGATGATTGCATTTTTGCCAAATTGTTTAGGAATTTTTGATGGTATCTTATAAAAAACATTTTCAGCATTTTTCCAAAGTTTAAAGAAAACTAAAGCACTATTACTATTCTCTACTTCAATAAAAGTAATGTATTGTGAGGCAATATCGGGCAAAAAGGATTCCAACCATTGTGTAAACCAAATGCAGTATTTAACATTGAAACACCTTTGTATGATAATTTATAGTGCCAAATGCCGATGGTATTTATGAAATTCCGTTTATTGATAGAATGGGATTTGTATTCTTTATTTGTGTTATCGGAATGTACTTTATTAGTATCTATGAAACTAAAAAAGGAGTTCCAACCAATGGTTTAGAAGTAGATAAAACGATGTTCAAAATGTCACCAAGTTTTACCGTAGGAATGCTTGTGATTGTTGCTGTTACGGCTGCTTTGTATACTGTTTTTTGGTAGAAACATTATAAGTTTTTAATCACATAAGTAACAATTCCCCAAATTATCAACTCATTTTCGTCTGTGACTTTAATGGGTTGGTAATTTTTATTTTCATTTTAATCACATAAGTAACAATTCCCCAAATTATCAACTCATTTTCGTCTGTGACTTTAATGGGTTGGTAATTTTTATTTTCAGGCATTAGGTAGATACAATTTTCTTCGGTTTTGATTCGTTTTACAGTGAATTCTCCATCGATGAAACAAACCGCAATTTTGTTGTTTTGTGGTTCTAAACTTCTATCAACAACAAGAATGTCTTTATCATTTATTCCGGCATTTATCATCGAATTTCCATTTACTTTTATGTAAAACGTAGATAATGGATTTTTACATAATTCTTTATTCAAATCGATACCGTTTTCCATAAAATCGGTTGCAGGCGATGGAAATCCAGCAGAAACTCCTTCTTTTATGTAAGGTATTTTCAATTCGCTGTCTAAGTTTGGTCGGAAGAATGTTAATATAGGCTCTTTTTTTAGTGACATTGTATTTCTAGAATTTCATTAAATTGTGTGGTAAATCTTCGCGACAAATGGTTTTGTTTCATATTCCAGGTTAGATTCAAATTTTGTGTTCCTAATTTTACTTTTCGATCTCCAATTTTAGCATTCAAAAAATCCATTGCTTTCATGATTGCTAAATGCTTCGGGTTTTCTTCTTCAAATAATTGCAGCTGTTTTTTATCTTCATCTATTAATTCAGTAACAATTACACCTGCTTTTTTGAATTTGATTCCTTCATTTCCTTTATACAAATCTTTCAACATAGAAATAGCAACAGTTGAAATTGTTAAAGTTGAATTGGTTGCATAGGGCAAAGTAACCGCTTTGTTGAAATAATATTTTTGCGATTGGTATTTGTGTTTATCAATGACCAACATCACAATTATCGTTTGACAGCACGATTTTTGTTTGCGCAATTTTTCGGCACAAACCGCAGAAAATGTTGCCACGCGTTCTCGTAAATCATCAAATTCTGAAATCTGTTTCGGAAAACTTCTAGTAGTAGCAATACTTTTCTTTTGCTCCCGAATAGGTTCTAAATCTAAAACTGATTTTCCTTCTAATTCATATTTTAGTCGCATACCAATAACGCCCATTTCTTTTCTAATCCATGCTTCGTGTTGAGGTTTTGTAAAATCATAAGCCGTTAAAATATTATGCGCCATCATTTTTTTTGTTAATCTGCGACCAATTCCCCAAACGTCCTCAATTTTAGTCCATTTTATGGCTTTGATACGTTTTTCTTCGGTATCAATTACATAAATTCCTTGTGTTCTGTCTTGAAATTTTTTGGCAATTCTATTGGCTACTTTTGATAGTGCTTTAGTTGGTGCAAATCCAACACAAACTGGAATTCCAACCCATCTTTGCACACGTTTTTTCATCTGAATTCCATAATCATGATAATTAGGTATCGACATTCCGTCAAAGTTTAGAAACGCTTCATCAATGCTGTAAATTTCAAGATTTGGAGTAAATGCTTCTAAAGTTTTCATCATACGATTGCTTAAATCACCATATAAAGGATAATTGGAAGAAAAAACTTTGATGTTTTTTTCTTTAATCAGTTCACGAATTTTAAATTCAGGCGCGCCCATTGGAACACCAACTTCTTTAGCTTCGTTACTTCTAGAAATAACACAACCATCGTTATTAGACAAAATAACAACTGGTTTTCCATTATATTGAGGTTGGAAAACACGTTCGCACGAGGCGTAAAAATTGTTACAATCGACTAAAGCATACATGTTGTAAATTTAGTCAATAATTGAATTTCACAATTGTTAAATACTTCGATTGTTGATAAATAAAAAACCACCAAAATGGCTTTTGATGGTTTTGAGTATTTTAAAAATAGTCTTCCTATTTAATTAAATCTGTAACTAAAGATGGATACAATCCGATGATGATGTTTAATACAATTGAAACGATTCCCACTGCATAATACACCAATGGAGTGCTTTGTTTATCTTCACTTGGTTCTTTAGTATACATTGCTAAAATTAGCTTGAAATAATATCCAACACTGATAATAGAATTAATAACACCAGCAATAACAACGATTAGGAATCCGGCTTGAATGGTTTGTGTAAACAACATGAATTTAGCAAAGAAACCAGAGAAAATTGGAATTCCAGCCATAGATAAAAGAGAAGCACTCAATACGGCTGCCATTACTGGATTGGTTTT